>Ga0114969_10000029_pt1 | contig 104614 bp, 86 predicted proteins | sample M_130807_MF_Meta_FD_87316 | JGI IMG/M metagenome (GOLD analysis project Ga0114969, IMG submission 87316) | Freshwater microbial communities from Lake Montjoie, Canada to study carbon cycling - M_130807_MF_MetaG | ecosystem: Environmental > Aquatic > Freshwater > Lake | place: Lake Montjoie... | reverse complement strand
AGCCAAACAATATGTGAGCATCTTCACGAATTGCCTGATGCGCAAAAAGTTGGACCTGTTTTTTTTCTTTAATTGCTGCAAAGGTGTAAAGGGATATTTGTAATAGATACCCTACGCCATGGCAATCAATTGTAATTTGAGTTGGACTTAAGCTTGCTATATTTCCTTGAAAATAATCGTACATTGTATTACAAAGTAAATAAATAGTGTATAAATAAATTGAATTTTCGAGAGTTATCGGGACTAAAATGTTCTGTTTTGAAAATTATTGTTGTATTAAATCTTCAGATCTTTAAATTAGTTCATTCTCAAATCTTTATGTTAATCCCTAATTCCTTCAATTGCTCTTGATGGATTAAGGATGGCGCGTCAATCATTACGTCTCTTCCGCTATTATTTTTTGGAAATGCGATGAAGTCACGAATGCTTTCAGAGCCACCGAAAAGTGAGCATAAACGATCAAATCCGAAAGCAATTCCACCGTGCGGAGGAGCTCCGTATTCGAAGGCATTTAGTAGAAATCCGAACTGATATTGAGCTTCTTCAGGAGTAAAACCAAGGATCTCAAACATTTGTTGTTGTAATGGTTTGTTGTGAATTCGAATTGAACCACCTCCTACTTCAACACCATTTATCACCATATCGTAAGCGTTTGCACGAACTTCTCCAGGATTTTTTTCTAATAAATGGATGTCTTCTGGTAGCGGTGATGTAAAAGGATGATGCATTGCAAACCAGCGATTTGCTTCTTCTCCAAATTCCAACAAAGGAAAATCAACAACCCATAAACATTGAAATTTATTTTTGTCGCGAAGCCCTAGTCGAGTACCCATTTCTAAACGAAGTTCATTCATCGCTTTACGGGTTTTATCTTTTCCCCCAGCTAAAAGAAGGATCAAATCACCCTCCTTTGCGCCTAGTAAATCAGCCCATTTTTTGAGTTCTTCAGGATCGTAAAATTTATCAACGCTTGATTTCAAGGTTCCATCAAGATTGTATTTCACATAAACCAACCCATTAGCACCAATCTGGGGCTTTTTTACAAACTCAGTAAGTTCATCTAGTTGTTTACGAGTATATTCTGAACAACCATTTGCATTAATTCCAATCACTAAATTGGCATCATCAAAAACTTTAAACCCTTTATTTTTCACCAAATCATTCATTTCAGCGAACTTCATTCCGAAGCGAATATCTGGCTTATCACAACCATAATATTTCATTGCATCGGCATAAGTCATGCGAGGTAATTCTGGAAGTTCAATTCCTTTTACCGTTTTAAATAAATGGCGAATCATCCCTTCAAAAGTTTGTAAAATATCTTCTCTTTCAACAAAGCTCATTTCACAATCTATCTGTGTAAATTCTGGCTGACGATCGGCACGTAAATCCTCATCACGAAAGCATTTTACAATCTGATAATAACGGTCGAAGCCGGCTACCATCAACAATTGTTTAAAGGTTTGTGGTGATTGCGGCAATGCATAAAACTGACCTTGATTCATTCGGGAAGGAACCACAAAATCGCGTGCGCCTTCAGGAGTAGATTTTATCAATACCGGAGTTTCAACCTCCAAAAAATCCTGACGATCAAGATAATTTCGGGTTTCAATGGCTATTCTATGTCGTAATTCAAGATTTGCTCTCACAATTGAACGGCGTAAATCGAGATAACGGTATTTCATTCGTATATCATCACCACCATCTGTTTGCTCTTCAATTGTAAACGGTGGAGTAATTGATGAGTTAAGAATTTCAAAACTTTCAACTAAAATTTCAATCTCTCCAGTTGACATTTTTAAATTCTTATTGCTTCTTTCTGCAACATTACCTGTCACTTTTAAAACAAATTCTCTTCCTAACTTCCTGGCTTCCAAACATAAAACCGAATTCACTTCCAAGTTAAAAACGAGCTGAGTAAGGCCATAACGATCACGCAAATCAATAAAAGTCATCCCTCCTAAATCACGCGATTTTTGAACCCATCCGCAAAGGATAACAGTTTTTCCAATGTCACTAATTGTTAACTCACCACAGGTATTCGAACGAAGCATATTATATATTTTAATGGCCACGAAGTTAACCTATGAAAACGAAATATTGATATTTGTTGAGATAGATTCGCAATGGATTTTTAAATCTAAAAATTAGGAAAGTCAACCCACATAATTTTTCTTAATTTTATCCGTTGGCAATAAGTAAGCAAAGCTGCTGTTTACAATCTAGCCCAATCATCATTTCTTATGCAAAAAAAACCTTATTTATTTTTTCTTGCCCTATTACTTAACACGTCAATTAATGCTCAAACTGGAAAGTTAGGAAGTTGGCGCGAACATCTACCCTATTTGCATGCTCGTACTATTGCTGATGGAAATAGTCGAATTTTTTGCGCTACAGATAATGGACTATTTTCTTTGAACAGAGATGATAACAGTATTCAGCGTTTTACTAAATTAAATGGATTAAATGATTTTGGAATAAATACCATCACCTATGACCCGGCAAAAAATGTACTGATAATTGGTTATGTGAATGCGAATATTGATTTGCTTTATGATGACAATAAAGTTTTAAATCTTTCAGATATTAAAAGGAAAAATGTTCCTGGAAATAAAACAATAAATAAAATTTTGATTTCAGGAAAGTATGCATTTCTCGCTTGTGGGTTTGGAGTAGTAATATTAGATTTACAAAAAAATGAAATAAAAGATACGTACTTTATTGGACCAAATGGTTCAAGTATAAATGTATTTCAAATTGCAATCGACAATAATTATATTTATGCTGCAACTGAAGATGGAATTTATCGTGGAGGAATTAATGATCCTAATTTAGCGAATTACAATAACTGGCAAAAGATTTTAGATGATGCTGGCGACAAAGGTGATTTTAATTATATTGTAAGTTTTAATAATAAGTTAATCACTAATTACTCTCGAAGAAATACATCTGACACATTAATGGTTTATGATGGAAATTGGGGAGCATCGCTTGGTCAATTAAAAAACAATACTTATGTAACAAGCATTGTTGTTTCAGGAAATGAACTTCTTATTTCAAATGATTACTCGATAAGTGTTTATGACAGTAATTTTAATAACACTCGTTATATTGATGGTGCAATAATTCCAAACGGCAATATTAAATTCGCACTTAAAGATAAAGGTGGTTTAATTTGGGCTGCTGATAATCAAATTGGACTATTAAAGTTCAACACTACTTCGTATGATTCTATTATTCCTGATGGCCCAAACTCAGAGCAATTTGCAATGATGCGATCGGTAAATGGTAAAATTTGGGCAGCACATGGCCCACGTAACAGGGGTTGGGACAATCAGTATAAATATTACGGATTCTCTTCTTTTGATGGTAGTGATTGGGTAACTTATGATGGCAATTCAGGATTGCAACAGCAGATGTTTTATAAATATAATTTATCAGACATAATGGGCGTTGCAATTGATAAATCAGATAATAATCATGTCTTTTTTTCATCGGGAACTTCAGGATTGCTTGAGTTTAAAAATGGTGCACCTGTAAAAGTTTATACGGATACAAATAGCACTTTGCAAGGTCAGTTTGGTAATGCTATTCAGAAAAAAGTACATGGCATTGCGTTTGATGATGAAGGAAATTTATGGTGTGCAAATGCGGGAGTAAATACAGTTTTGAATGTTTTGAAAAATGATGGTACATGGAGAAAATTTAATTTACAAGGATTAGTAGGAAGTAGTTCAAAAGCAGGCGATCTATTAATTGATAATAACGGAATTAAATGGGTAATACTTTTTGAAAATATTGGTGGCAAAGAAGGAATTCTTGCGTATGATGATCGATATACCATTGATGATCCTTCCGATGATCAAGCAGCAATTGTTGATTTTGCTTCTAATCGTGTGAGAACAATTACATTGGATTTGGATGGAGTTATTTGGGCTGGAACGGAGAAAGGAATTTATTTAATTTATCCTCCAAGCACAACCGCACAACAAATTTTAATCAAGCAGGATAATACGTATCAATATTTATTAGAAACAGAAACTGTTACTGCAATTGCTGTTGATGCTGCAAATCAAAAGTGGATTGGAACAGAAAATGGAGGGCTATTTTTATTCTCAGCCGACGGCCAAACGGAAATAAGCCATTTTACAATTGATAATTCACCGCTTTTTTCCAATAATATTTCTTCAATTAATATAAATGGCAAAACAGGTGAAGTTTTTATCGGCACCGATAAGGGACTTATAAGTTATCTGGGCACTGCCATTGAAGGCGGGACAGGATGTAGTGATCTTGTTGTTTATCCTAATCCAGTAAAAAAGGAATATTCTGGTCCTATTGCAATAAAAGGGGTTGTTCCTAACGGGATAATTAAAATTACTGATGTTTCTGGAAATCTTGTTTATCAGGCTAAATCCTTAGGCGCTCAGGCCATTTGGGATGGAATAAACCTAAATGGAGAAAGAGTTCAATCAGGGGTTTACATAGTTTTTTCGTCAGATGCTGCAGGAACAAGTAGCTGTTTAACCAAATTAACTTTGATTCATTAAAAGGGGAAACATAGAAATGCAAAAACGCGGTTCTTTTTTAAAGAACCGCGTTTTATTATGAAATAATAGCGTGAACGATTAAGTTATTCGCCTTTTTTAGCCATGTAATTATCCCCGCCACGACGTACTTTTGCATCGTAATAAAGCCAGTAAAATACTCCAACTGCTATTGAAATTCCAAAGAACCAATTAGTTAATGCACCAATAGGTGGAAGGAACTTAAACATTATTTTTGCAAAACTTGCAATTCCATACCAAACAGAGTCCATAATTTGATTTAATTTGGCGCAAAGTTAATCTTTTTCCGGAAAGACAAAATAAAAATTCCGGTATCTATTATGATCATTCGCTTATTTAAGTCAACAAGTCCGTTTGCAATCGCCCTCTTAGGTTTGATGGCCATAATTATGTGGTCGATATCTTGGAATCTCCATTTTCGGTTAATAGAGCCAAATGGAATGCCTCTTTACGACCTGTTATTAAGAGGAATGAAAACCCTTCCTAAAAGTTCTTTTGGAATTTTTGGATGCCTATTGTTATATACCCAAGCCATCCACTTCAATTATGTTTTGAATAAACATGAAGTGTTGTATAGAGCATCTTGGATGCCGTCCCTTATTTATTTATTGATCGCGTCCTTACTACCTCCTTTTTTATGGTTCCATCCATTATTAATTGTGAATACCATTTTAATATTTGCGCTAGATAAAATATTTAGTCTGTATAAAAACACCTACCCCCTTTCAATTGACTTTAACAGTTGTTTTTTGTTGGCATTAGCCGCATTATTCTACCTGCCAGCAGTTGTACTCTTTTTTATCTACGCACTTGGAATAATCATTTTACGTCCATTTTCTTGGCGTGATTGGATTGTTGGAATCATGGGATTTGTACTTCCATTTTTTTTAGCTTTCCTGTATTATTTCTGGAATAATGAGTTAGATGATTTTTATGCAAGAGTATTCATTATTGGAATAGCTAAGCAATTAGATGTTAAACATTTTTTTACCTATAAATACGTTTATAGTGTTGTAATAATCGGACTTTTATTTATAATGTCATTAATACGATTGCAATCAAATTATTATAAGAATGTAGCTAAGGCTAGATTAATTCAACAATTATTATTACTACTTATTGTAGCAGGAATTGTAACAGTTTTAATTTCAAGGGAAGAACACATGTTTAGTTTCAGTATTTTGGCACTGCCACTTTCTGCTTATATTTCTTACTATTTCCTTTCAGGGAAAAAGAATTGGATAATGGAAATTGTATTTGCAATTCTTGCTAGCAGCTGGATATGGAATTATTTCTGGGCTTGATTTAATAGTTTCGTTTTATTTGATTGAATAAAATAAATAATTTATCGTAATTACTAATTGAAACAAAAAATTAGTTTTAAAAAAGAAGTTAATTTGAACATCAAAAGTAATGAGGATTCAAAGCGAATTTTTGGACTTGATATTTTTCGAGCTTTTGCAATTATTTTAGTGGTTTTAAGTCATGGATCTTTTTTATTACATAATACCTTTTTAGAAGGATTTCCATATATAAAAATGATTGATGGCGTGGATCTTTTTTTTGTTTTAAGTGGATTTTTAATAGGGGGAATTTTAATTAAGGAAATAAATTCAACAGCAACTTTTAATTTTAATCACCTTTTAAATTTCTGGAAAAGAAGATGGTTTAGAACATTGCCTAATTATTATTTAATTCTATTGCTCAATTATATATTTGTAAGTACAAAAGTTATTCACCAAGACATTCAACAGTTCAATTGGAAATTCATTTTCTTTCTTCAAAATTTCAATAAACCGTTTTATGATTTTTTCTGGGAATCGTGGAGTTTGTCTGTTGAAGAATGGTTTTATCTTACTGCACCCATATTATTGTTACTTTTTTTGCGGGTTCTTAATCCTAAAAAAGCATTTATTTCTGTAACAATTCTAATGATTCTATTTCCGATAGCGTACAGAATTTATTTATTGAATCCTGAAATTGATAGTTTTTGGTTTGATGTTACTTTTCGAAAAGTTGTGATAACACGTCTCGACAGTATCGCATTTGGATTGTTAGCGGCTTGGGTCTTCTATTATTATAAAATATATTGGTTAAAATTTAAAGTTATAAGTTTTATTTTAGGAATTGCAATGATCGCTTTTATTGTAAATTTTAACAGGGAATGCAACACGTTTTACTTACAAGTTATCTACTTTACTTTAACGCCAATATCAGCAATGCTATTGTTGCCTTTTGCCAATAGTATTAAAAATGTCAACGGAATAGTAGCTAAATCCATTTGTCATATTAGTAAAATTTCTTATTCTATGTACCTTATTAATTTAGCATTAATAGCCGAAGTTATAAAAGATAATTTCCCTGTTAAAAATGCGATGGATGGAATAATTAAATACGGAATTTATTGGATGATTGTAATCGTTGGATCTACATTTTTATATAATTTATATGAAAAACCTATTATGAATTTAAGAGATCGCTATTGATCTCCATCTTTTATTTATGGACTTTGCTATTGTAATTCGTAATTCCGACTTATTCCATATCTTCCGGCATACATAATTTTAATTTTTATTAAATTACAGTTGGCTGAAATGTTTTTCTTAGCCAGGGATTTCCAAACTCAAAAGCCAATTAGCAATAAGAATAAAGTTTTTAATAAAATAATTCATAAAGCAAAGTGCAAATCCTAGAGACTAATATCAAGCTTCCATTAATGCGTTTAAAATCTAAAATTATTTAAATCTACTTAATATTTAATAACTTCTTCATCTTTTCATTTGTTTCTGACTTTTTCAAGTCATCTAAATAATTTTCTGCTAGTATTTGCAAGGTACTATACTTAAAAATTAAAGTTGTATTATTTGCTAATTCCGCAGTTTTTTTAAGTTCTAAAAAATTATTCTTTAAGTATGTAAATAATTGTGCCACTGCATAACGATTATGCCAAGGCTCTGCCACCTTTCCTTCTATCTGTAAAAGCTGCAATCCATCTTCAATTCCTTTTTGATCAGTACAACGCATCAAATACTTCGAATAGTTTTGAATTCGCGCATACCTTCCATTTGAACTTTTATTTATTGCAAAAGTTTGATTCATGTAATTAAGTTGGTCGTCACCGCCATAAGTTGTATAAACATTTGCTACTATATCCATCATTGAAGTATTGTTTTCTTTTTCAAGTTCTTTAATGTATTTCAACCCCAAAACAGAGTCCTTTCCCATCAAAATTTGAATTGCTGTTTCTATAACATCAAATGAACTATCTGTTAATTTCACTTTTAAAATACTATCAAATTCTTTGCCCGTAAAATTGCTTGTTAATTTATCAAGTGCATAAGATCGATTCGAAGATTTCTTATCATCATTAATAATTCCAACTAATAAAGATTTAATTTGTGAAGAATCATTAGATTTTAATAAACTATCAATATTATGAAGTGCAACATTTCTAATTTTCCAGTTTTTGTCGGTTAAGGCGAGTTTTAAAATTCCTGCTTCAGCCGTTTCTGGTTTAACATCTTTGCCAAAATGTTGAATTGCTTCAAATCGATCTAAAAATAAGGGAGCCGAATAGTACATTTTAATCCATTCTTGATCTGAATGATGATCAATTTTGGTTGCTAATAACATTTTTTCAGCATCGAAATTAATTAACTCAGGTTTTATTTCACACTTCAAATGAAATGTATTCTTTTTTGAATCAATAATTATTCGTTCTCTTCTTACTTTATTATTTTCATAAATATCAACATCGACAGGTAATTTATAAATAGGATTTGTCTTTAAATTCTGCTGCTGCAAAATAGTAATTATAGCTTCCTTATCTGTTTCATTCCAGCTGTAACTAATATCCAAGTCCGGATGGCCCTTATTGAAATACCATTGGTTAAAAAACCAATTGAGGTCCTCGCCAGTTGTTTTTTCAAATACTAATCTTAAATTATGCGCTTCAACTGATTTAAATTTATTTTCTTCTAAATAATTATTTAGCGAAGTAAAGAAAGCATCATCACCAGCATACTTCCTTAACATATTCAAAATACAAGAACCTTTATCGTAAGTATGTTTATCAAACATATCTTCACTTTCATTATACGTGAAACGAATTAAATCTTCTTGCTTTCCCTTTGATTCGCGCAAGTAAGCATTTATTTTTTTTTTTAGATAAATATCAGCGTAATCTCGTCCGTATTTATTTTCATTCCATAAGTATTCTCCATAAGTAGCAAAGCCTTCATTAAGTGTTACGTTCGACCATGATTCACAGGTAACCACATCACCAAACCATTGATGAAATAATTCATGTGCAATATATTCTTCATAATCTTCTTCTAATAATTGTCGTTCATCTTTTTGCATAAACTCACCAAATAAAGTGACGCTACTATTTTCCATTGCACCACTAACATAGTCACGAACCACCACTTGATTATATTTTTCCCATGGAAAATCAAATCTCAATTTTGTAGAAAAGAACTCCATCATTTCTGGGGTTTTTCCGAAAATCCTTGACGCAACATTTTTATATTCTGGTTCAACATAATAAGAAACTTCCTTAGTTCGCCAATGATCTTTTACTATAGCGAATTTCCCGACAACAAACATTGCCAAATAGGGTGCATGTGGAATAACTTGCTTCCAGGTATCAGTACGGGTTCCATCGCTATGTTTATCACTATTAATTAATAAACCGTTTGATAAAGTAGAAAATGATGAATCAATCGTAATACTAATTTCTTGAGTCATTTTTTGATTTGGAGAATCGATAGTGGGGAACCAAACAGAATTTGATTGCGTTTCACCTTGTGTCCAAATTTGCATTGGCTTATTCCGCTCTTCATTTAAAGGATTAATAAAATAAAGTCCCTTATTGCTATTTATTGCACTGCTCCCGCCAATTTCAATAAGTTCCTCTGGTTTTGCTACATAAGAAATGTAAATTTGAAATTGTTCTCGCCTATTGTATGTTTTATTTAAAGTTATTTTTAAACTATCATTTGCATAACCAAAAATTAGTGGAATTGAATCTTTACCAAAAAGCAATTTGACTTCTTTAATTTCCATACCTCGAGCATTAAGCCATAAAATGTTTTGATCATAAAAGTGTGGTTGTAACGTGAGGGTTGCTTTTCCAAATAAATACTGTTTCTCCCAATCAAAACTTATTTCAAGTTTAGTATTTTTTAGATCCTGCAGAATGGAATTGGAAGCTCGATATGTTGAATTCGGTGCTGGAGTTGGTTTGATAGTTACTTCTGGAAGCTCAACACGCTTTATGTTGGTTTTTTTTGTTACATTGCAGCCTAATAGTGCTATTAAGATACAAAAAATCGATACGAATTTCTGAATTTTCATAATTGGATTAAACATCAAAAATAGAAGATATTATCGGATTTATTATCAATGATTAAGGACAATTAATAGTACTATAAAATTCTTTAAATAAATATCAATTTACAAATGTATGGATGTTTTATTCACTAAGGCTCGCAATTCCGCCTACTTTTTAATAAAATATCCTTAATGAACCAATTGGTATTAAGTGCGCTTAAAACCAATTTTTTTAAATAATCTATACCATTATAAATCCGGTTCCGCAAATTTTATTAATTGTGAGAATTAAATTTTTTATCTTGATATATTCTAATTCTTATCAACTCCATTAACCTTACTAGCTGTAAGTGATTCTGTTTATTAATAGCTATAACTTATGCAAAAGAAAGAAGTAAACAATTTCCCGAAAAAAACATTCTTTTTTCTTCTTTTTTGCAATTAAATTGCACTTCCTCTAATTGTTTCCTTTACATTTGCATGACAAAATAAAGAACTATGTATACAGGAATGCTCCATACCCATAAAGCGGTAGTAATGATTTTTTTATTAATCTATCTTATAAAAACATTTTTATTACTTTTAAATAAAGGCGAAGCTTTAGCTAAATTTATAAAAAAGACTAAAGTCTTAGAGATGATTGTTAGTACATTATTTCTCGCAACAGGAATTTATTTAGCTGCAAAATCTGGTTCCAATGGAACTTTGTTGTGGATAAAAATTGCCGCAATAGCACTATCAATTCCAATTGCTGTGATGGCATTTAAAGGGCAGAAGAAATCGCTTGCTGTTATTTCTCTATTCTTAATTATTTATTCGTATGGTGTTTCTGAAACAAAATCTCCAACATTTAAAAAAGCTAAATTAGAAATTGTAACTGGAGCAGATGCTTTAGTAATTGGTCAAGATGTGTATTCAAAAGCTTGTCAAAATTGCCATGGTGCTGATGGAAAGGCAGGGTTAAGCGGGGCAAAGGATTTAAGTATTTCTCTTCTTTCTAAAGAGGAGAGAGTAAATATCATTAAGAAAGGAAAAAATGCAATGAAAGGAAATGAATCTAATTTAACAGAAGAGCAGATTCAAGCAGTAGCAGAATATGTTGAAACTTTTAAAAATAAATAAAAAACTTTGCCAAGAGAATCAACCGATTTAACAATTCACCAAGAGCGAGTAATTTTAGTTGGTGTAACTACACGTCAGCAAGATGCTACTCAGTTAAATGAATATCTAGAAGAACTAGCTTTTTTAGCGCTTACTGCTGGAGCAGTTACCATAAAAAGATTTACTCAAAAAATGGATCATCCTGATTCCAAAACATTTGTTGGAAAAGGAAAGTTAGAAGAGATTATAGAATTCGTAAAAACAAATAATATTCAAATTGCAATTTTTGATGATGAGTTAACTGGATCTCAAATTCGTAATATCGAAAAAGTTATCGGTTGCAGAGTTGTTGATAGAACGAATTTGATTCTTGATATTTTTGCAAAGAGAGCAAGGTCTGCACAATCACGTACACAAGTGGAGTTAGCTCAATATAAATATTTACTGCCCCGTCTTACGCGAATGTGGACTCACTTAGAAAAGCAACGAGGAGGAATAGGAATGCGTGGACCTGGGGAATCAGAAATTGAAACTGATAGAAGGGTGATTCGTGAAAAACTTAGTCGCCTAAAAGAAAAGTTAAAAGAAATAGATAAACAAAGCTCGACACAAAGAAAACAGAGAGGTGAAATTGTTCGTGTAGCTTTAGTAGGTTACACAAATGTTGGAAAAAGCACAGTCATGAATTTACTTAGTAAGAGTGAAGTTTTTGCTGAAAATAAACTTTTTGCAACTTTAGATACTACGGTCAGGAAAGTAGTTTGGGATCAAATTCCTTTTTTGTTATCAGATACTGTTGGGTTTATTAGGAAGCTTCCACATGACTTAGTTGAATCTTTTAAGTCTACTTTAGATGAGGTTCGTGAAGCAGATATTTTAATGCATGTTGTTGATATTTCTCATCCAAACTTTGAAGACCATATTCATGTAGTACAAGAAACCCTTCTTGAATTAAAAGCAAACGATAAGCCCACCTTAATGGTTTTTAATAAAATCGATGCATATAATTATATTGAAAAGGATCCTTTTGATTTAACTCCAGCAACAAAAGAAAATGTTTCTCTTGATGAGATGAAACGCTCATGGGTTGCCAAAGAAAATTATCCTTGTATTTTTATCTCTGCAACTCAAAAAAATAATATTCCTGAATTGCGTGCAGCTTTATCCGGACTAATAAAACAGATACATTTTATTCGTTATCCTCACAACCTTCCAGCTATTTCTTCTTTTGAATCAAACGACGAAATAAAATAATTCCTTGATTTGACTCCAGCGGAGTCAAATATTTTCGAAAAATGTTATAGACATTAAATATTTGTAATTGGTTATTTGTTTTTTAATCAGAAAAATCATTTTTATTTTTGTTAAGAAAAATTTACTTAGCAATTGTTACAAGCACTAATTCAAGATACATTATCAATTTTTTATCCGCAATTATGCGCCGCTTGTAATGATTTATTATTAAGAGGCGAAGATATAATCTGTACGAAGTGTAATGTTCAGCTTCCGTATTCAAACTATCATTTGGATAATGAGAATCCTGTGGCTAAACAATTTTGGGGAAAGGTACAAGTAGAATCAGCGTCTGCTTTTTTACATTTTCATAAAGGAGAAAGGGTTCAACGATTGATGCATCAATTGAAGTATTCAAACCGTCCGGATGTAGGGATATATCTTGGCAAAATAAACGGACAAATATTTAAGGCTTCCCCTTTATTTTCTAAGGTTGAATACGTAATTCCAATCCCATTACATAAGAAAAAGGAAAGAATTCGAGGATATAATCAAGCTGCTTGTTTTTCTGAGGGGTTAGCTTCAGGGATGGAGATTAAATCTCTACCTAATGGTATAAAGAGAATAAAACATACGGACACTCAAACCAAAAAAAATCGTTTTGACAGGTATACAAATGTTAGTGAGGTTTTTGCGATTGCTGATAGTAAGGCTTTAAGAGGTAAGCATATCCTTTTAGTTGACGACGTGATAACCACAGGTTCAACACTTTATGCATGCGCCAAGGTGCTTTTAGATGTTAAAGATGTTAAAGTATACATTGCTGCAATTGCATTTGCTGAACTTTAGTCCCAAATTACATCCTCAACAACTATCTTTGCAATGATAAAATTATCATGGCAGAAGAACTTATTACTATCTCTAAAGATTCTACTAAAAAGGAACGTTACGAGATATTACTTCCACAAATTAAAGCAGTAGTAAAAGGGGAAAGTGATTTAATAGCTAACCTCGCTAATATTATGGCTGTTCTTAAAGAATCATTGGGCTTCTTTTGGGTTGGAGTATATTTTGTGAAAGGCGAGGATCTTGTTCTCGGCCCATTTCAAGGACCGTTAGCTTGTACTAGGATTGGATATGGGAAAGGTGTTTGTGGTACTGCATGGAAAAATGGTGAAGTGATTATTGTTGATGACGTAGATGAGTTTCCTGGTCATATTGCCTGTAGTTCTCTTTCAAAATCTGAAATTGTTTTACCTGCATTTCATCACGATCGTGTTAATTTAATTTTAGATGCGGATAGCGATAAGTTATCTTACTTTGATGCAGAAGATGCATATCAACTTGGAAGAGTTATGCGAATAATTGAATCGTTATTTACAAACTAAAATTAATCTGTGAGAATATATTATTTCATTTTCATGGTTTTGTTTCTTTTTGCTGCAGGATGTGCAAGTCGAGTTGCTCCTACTGGTGGAGAGAAGGATATTTTACCACCCAAATTTGTTTCAGCTACACCAGAAAATTCTTCGGTTAATTTTACCGGAAAAGAAATTAGTATTAATTTCAATGAGAATTTACAACTTAAGGATTTACCAACACAATTACTTATTTCTCCAATAATGGATCCTCGTCCAGAGGTAAAAGTTTCTAAAAAATCTGTTATTATTAAACTGCCAGAAAAGTTAAGAGAGAACACAACCTATTCAATTAATTTTGGAAAGGCGATTGCTGATCTTAATGAAGGTAATGTGTTTGAGAATTATCAATATGTTTTTTCTACTGGACCTATTTTGGATTCATTGAAGTGTATTGGATATGTAAAAGATGCTGCAACATTAAGCGCTCTAAAAGATATTACGGTGATGTTGTATTTAAAATCTGATTCTACAGCAACTCCAGATTCATTAGTTTACAAAAAAAATCCTGACTATTTTACTCACACAACGGAATCTGGTTTTTTCGAAATTAATAATATTGCATCTGGGGATTATATAATATATGCACTCGAAGACAAGAACAATAACTACCTTCTTGATAATGTAAAAGAGGAGCGAATGGCTTTTACAAATAAGCTTTGCGTAATCCCTCAACAAGATAGTATTGATTTAAAGCTATCAATTCAAAAACCAGCACAAAGTCAATATTTAAATGCTGTTATCAGTGATCGATATAGAGCAACACTTATTTTTAATCAACATATCGATTCACTAACAGTGAGTGAATTGTATTCTAGTAAAATATTTTCAGGTAAAACAGAATGGACTAAAGAGAAGGATAGTCTTTATATATTTATGCAAGATACAATTGCAGACTCATTAAATTTATTTATTCAATCTGAACCTTCAATTCATGATACAGTACAATTGCAGATGCGGGGTCCATCGATCTCTAAAAGAAAAATAAGCAATAATAAATTTAGGATAGAATTAATTAATTCACCAGAACATTTAGGTCCATCGTCAAAATTTATACTCGAATCATCAAGGCCATTAGCAACCATTTCAAGCAATATAAAATTGTATGCCGATTCTATTCTGATTACTCCCGAAAATTATTCATTAAAAAGGGATACAACGTCTCAAAGGAACTTAATTTTTGATTATAAATGGAAAGAAGGAGTGAGTTATAAAGCTATTATTTTGCCAGGCAATTTGACTGATATTTATGGGATCTCAAATGATTCGTTAAACTTCCATTTTAAAGTTCCAACTATTGAAAGTGTTTCATCTGTAAATATTAAGCTCACTAATGTTATTGAAGGACAAAGTTATTTATTACAATTATTAAACAGCAAGTTTGAAATTGTAAAACAACAACAATTGCATAGCTCGGGCAAATATGATTTTAACTTTATTGCCCCGGGGATATATATATTTCGTGTTGTAAGCGATATCAATAAAAATTTCAAATGGGATTCGGCTAATTATTTAATAGGAAAACAACCAGAGGAAATTTTCATAACCTCCAGTATGCAATTAAGAGCAAACTGGGACTTAGAGCTTGAAATAAATTGTAATTCAAAACAAAAATAATTATGTCAGAGATGAACGAAAGTATTAATTCCTCAAAAGCTCCTGAACCTGTTGGTGCTTATCCTCATGCTCGTAAAGTGGGAAATTTATTATTTCTTTCTGGTGTTGGACCGCGTGAGAGAGGCATGAAAAAAATTCCTGGTGTTGAATTAGATGATGCAGGTAATATTTTATCTTATGATATAGAAACGCAATGTCACTCAGTTTTTAAAAATATTGGTTATATTTTAAAAGACTCAGGATCATCATGGGATAAGATCATTGATGTTACTGTTTTTCTAACTAATATGAAAGATGATTTTAAGACCTATAATCGCTTGTATGCAGAATATTTTAAAGATAATCAACCATGCAGAACGACTCTCGAAATTAATTGTTTACCAACGCCAATTGCAATTGAATTAAAAGTTATTGCTACAATTGACTAAGCTTTATTGAAACCAATCATATAGTTGCTCCAACTTCAACAATGACTTTTCGTGAGAAGGTATGTCTTTATAAATTTTACCTTCTTTCATAAGTAGAAGTCTATTCCCAAAAGTCAATGCATCCTTTAGCTGATGTGTTATTAGAACTGCTGTTAATTTATTTATAGAAATAATTTCATTCGCTTTTTCCATTACAATTGCTGATGACTTTGGATCTAAAGCTGCAGTAGGCTCATCAAGTAAAATTATTTTACAATCATCCATAGTCGCCATTATTAAAGTTAATGCTTGCCTTTGGCCTCCAGAAAGTGTCCCCATAGTTTGTTGAAGTTTTTCTTCAAGTCCCATATTCAATGAGCGAATTTTTTCTCTTACAATTTCTTCAAAATCATTATCCGTTTTTATGGTGAGATTTTTACTTTTTGTTCTTAAGGATGCTAATCGAAAATTATCTACAATACTTAAGTCGTGTGCCGTTCCCTGTAGTGGATTTTGAAAAATGCGACTAAGAAATTTGCTTCGCTCATAATCTTTTAGATTGCTTATGTTAATCCCATTAATCGTAATAGACCCTTTTTCAAAAACAACTGTACCAGCGATTGCATTGAGCAATGAAGATTTTCCAGAACCATTTGCCCCAATTACAACAATAAAATCTCCTTTAGATATTTCACAGTTAACACCTTGAAGTGCCTTTACTTCATTTGCATCTCCTTTATTAAAAGTTAGAAATAGATCTATTAATTGGATCATATTTTTTTGAATGATTTAATATTCCCTAATGCAACGATTAATAAAACTATAATTGCGGTTACTAGTTTTAGATAATTTGGATCCAAGCCGATTGATAATGCCAATGCAAGGATTAATCGGAATGTTAAACAGCCTAATACTATAGCAATTAAATGATAAATAATTCCTTTTTTTAGCAAAGGTTTAAATAATGTTTCTCCAACCATTACAGAACCTAATCCTGATATTACTATTCCAATACCCATATTAATATCGGCGAATCCTTGATACTGAGTTAATAAAAAACCACTTAGAGCAGTGCAGCCATTGGCTAATGCAAGGCCAATAATTTTCATTTGATTTGTATTCACTCCCATTGCCCGAACCATTGCTTCACTATTTCCTGTTGCACGCATTGCAATGCCGAAATCAGTTTTTAACAGCCACGAAAGAAATATTGATAAAAAGGTTATAAAAATTATGATAGAGACTATTTGTTGTAAGAATTGATTACTAATGGGCAACATTGTAAAATAATCATTTACGCCAATTAGTGGAAGGTTTGATCGGCCTAGTAGTGCAAGATTTATCGAATAGAGGGCAGTCATTACAAGAATTCCCGCAAGAAGTGCGTTTACTTTTAGTAGTGTATGAATTAATCCTGTTAATGTTCCAGCTATCATTCCTCCTAATAGAGCTAACACTAATGTTAAAAGAGGATTTACATCATGCGTTAAACATATAGCTGTGATAACTCCACCTAAAGTATAACTTCCGTCAGTGGTAATGTCAGGAATATTAAAAATCCGTAAGCTTATGAAAATTCCTAATCCTAAAGCAGAAAAACCTAAACCTTGAATAAGAGCAGTGATGATAAAATCCATTTATGATAATTATAGGTTCTTATTTAATTATACTGAAAGAACTATCGGGTTGAATATTATATTTTTTTGCAACAGAGAGGTTATAAACACGGTTTCTTACTTTAACAATTTCTGGAGTGAGGCCATTTAAATTTCCTTGTTTTAAAAATTTAGCAGCTTGCATTCCTGATTGATAACCCCATTGATACATATCAGCACCATAACTAGCTAAAGCACCTCGTGAAACCAAACCTGCTTCACTTGTAATGATCGGAATTTTCTTTTCATTACAGCTTCGAGCAACTGTTTCAAAGGAAGCAAAGATTACATTGTCAGGTAAAGCAAAAAAGACATCTATGTTTTTATTTAGAAGGGACTGAGTAATTAATTGTGTTTCTGATGAATTTACAACAGGTAAAATTTCAAGTTTTAATCCTAATCTTGCACATCCTTCTTTAAGTTTGTTGAGGGCATCAACAGATTGTGATTCTGCTTGACTATAGATGGTTCCAACGGTTTTAGCATTTGGAAACAATGATTTGATAAGTGTTACTGATGTATCAATGTAATCCAAAGTTTCATACACACCCAATAGATTTACAGGAGATTTCCCATTGACATCTGTAAGTTTTGCTAAATCTGGGCGAGGAGCAACCATCATAAAAATGGGGGTAACTTTTGTTCTTTGAACCGCATTAACAGTTGCTAATGTTGTATTCGTTGCTATAAAAATAGGTTTCTTTGAAATAAGTAAATCAACAGCTTGTAATAAAGTCGGTTGATCTCCCTGAGCATTTTTATAAATTACTTCAATAGTATTTTTGTCTTCCGAATATCCTTCTTTTGCTAATGCATCTATGAAACCAGTTTTAGCTTTTGCTAGCGTTTCATCTTGAACAAAATCAATAAATCCAATAACCGGAATTTTATTGTTATCATTTTTTCTTGAATTCGAGCATCCTTCTAAAATCAGTAAAGAAGTTATTGCAGCTAATATTAATAAATTTGAAAGAGTGAAATGTTTCATAAATAACAAATATAAATTAATTGTGGGATATTCTAACTTTAATTAACAAACACGATAAAAAATTGTTTTATAATGGTTGATCTAAATTATTGTTATTCCCCTACAGCAATTTTATTCTTACTGCTCTCTTCAAAATAGATAATTGCTTTGTTACACAATTCAATTGCTAATGATTTAAAGAAGGGAGATCCGAGCGTTTTTATTTTATCCATAGAATCCTTTAAAATAGTTTCCTTTTTCTGCAACTTGTTTTTTAGAAGAATAGTAAAAAAATGATCCATATAAAATCTATCATTTTCGGGCTCTGTTTTTCTATACTCCAACGCCTTCTCAAAACACGCTAACGACGAAATCCAATCTTTTGCAATAAAATTTTTATAACCTCTTAGTTCTTGTGATAAAATTGCATTGTCATGTCGATGTTTTCCTAATTCTTCTGCAATACGAATATGAATATCAAATTCTGTAGGTGGATAATCATTTGAATTCTGGATATGGAAATACGTATACATCATAATCCGATATTCACATATTAGGATCCAAGTATTTTTAGTTAAAAGACTTCTTCCTTGCGCTTTGTGAACTTGATGCTCTGCTTCATTAAGATAGCGAATAACTTGAGCAGGATTTAAATCATCAGCAGCATTAAGCGCGCGTATTAATCTGAAATACCCGCGTGAGTCATCAACTCCTTCTTCCTTAGCAATTGCATCCGCTTTCTGAATCCATTCATCCCGAATATTTGCATTAGCAGTAGGGTGATAATGTGAAAGAGCACCATAAATTAATATTGCTGATTCAGGATTATATTGAATTATCTGTGCAATATTTTCTGCGCAATAAATAAGATATTGATCTAGTGATTGTGCAGGAGCCGAGGTGAGTAATCCACATCGAATTATTTGAATTAAAAGTTCATTCCTGCTAAATTTATTTGATTCACTAATAAGTAAATTCGCTAGTTCATCCCAAACTTCTTTAATTCGAATATGTTCAACTTTACCTTTAAGAAATTCTTGTTCTAGCCATGTTAAAATAAAACCGCATCTTACTTTACGCGCATGTTGATTAGCTTTTTCTTGAATACCATCATATTTCTTAAGTAAAGAATCTAAATGTTGAATCGCATACGTTTCTTCGTAAAACTTATGATGATTTCTATAAAAATTTAGTAGCAACTCTTGTGATTCTTGCTTTTTCAATCGCTCTTCAAATTCTTCTACTTCCTGTTGCATGGAAGCATATGGATGCTTGTTTACATCCTCTGATAAACTTAAATATTGATTAAAAAGTACGGTATCATTAATCTGCTTAGCTTTAAGTTGTGAATATTCATCCGATTTAAGGATTGCACCTAATTCATGATCGATCTCTTTAACCATTCTTTTAAATTCAGAGGCCTTTACTCTTTTAAAACGCCCTTTTGAAAGCGCTATGGGATCAAAACCAGCAGAAGTTCGGTACATCTCGAAAATTGATGAAATAAGTTCGAATTTCTCTAAACTGCTATTCTCAGATAGGTTTCTAAGAATATATTCGAGCACTATTTTATCCTTCGGTAACTGCTTAAGGTTAGGAAGAATAGGCTCAGATAGAGTTTGAATATCAGGCATCTTTGAGTATCAAATAGAACTTAATTTAATGATAGGATTGAATCAAATAAGCCAATGTGCTACAGCATAAAACTATTACCTTCGCTCCATTACAAGACAACCCAATGAAAAAAATACTAACATTCTTATTCACTTTAATTTTATCGTCTCAGTTTACCCATGCTCAGCGAACTGATCCCACCTACGGACTGTCAGATGAGCGAGATATCTATTATGTTTTTACTCATGTAGATATTTGGCAAGATCCTAAAACGTTACTAAAAAATGCCACTTTAGTCATCAAAAATGATAAAATCCAAGACATCGGAACGGGAATTATTATCCCAAAAGGTGCCGTTGTTTATGATCTCAAAGGAAAAACTATTTATCCTTCATTTATAGATCCTTTTACAACTTATGGATTACCAGAGATGCGTAAAGAGCGCTCGGGTAATCACCCTCCTCAATATGAAACTAAGACTAATGGTGCTTTTAGTTGGAATCAAGCTCTAAAACCTGAGAATGATGCAAGTCGTATTTTTATGATTGATCCCAAAAAGGCAGCAGAATTACGCAAACTTGGATTTGGGGTTACACTGTCGATGATTGATGACGGAATTGCTAGAGGAACCGCTACCGTGGTTGCGCTTGGCGAAGGAAAAGAAAACGAAGTTGTTGTAAAAGATAAGGCGGCAGCTACTTATTCTTTTAATAAAGGAAGTTCAGCGCAAGAATATCCTTCGTCGCTAATGGGTTCAATCGCTTTGCTTCGACAAACTTATTTAGATGCTAAATGGTATCAGCAAGCAAAAAATAAGAATTATGATATTTCTCTTGAAAACTGGAATGCAAATCAAAATATCACTCAAATATTTGATGTGAACGATGTTTGGAGCGGACTAAGAGCTGATAAAATTGGAAAAGAGTTTAACGTGAATTATGTAATTAAGGGATCAGGTGATGAATATAAACGTATTGCTGAAATTAAGAAAAATGGAAATACCTATATCATTCCAGTAAATTATCCTAAAGGTGTTGATGTAAGTAATCCTTATGACGCTTTGGATATTAGTCTTGCTGAGTTAAAAAAATGGGAAGAATCTCCTTCTAACGGTAGCGAATTGGCGAAAGCAGGAATAAAATTTGCATTTACTACTTATGGATTAAAAGATAAGAAAGATTTTATTAAGAATGTGCAGAAAGCGATTTTATATGGATTAAGTAAAGAAGAAGCACTAACTGCGCTAACACAAACTCCAGCAACTATTTTAAATGTAAGTGATAAAGTTGGATCCTTAAAGATAGGAATGTTAGCTTGTTTTTTTATAAGCACTAAAGATGTTTTTGAAAAAGATAATATTATCCTTGAAAATTGGATTCTTGGAAAAAGATATACTGAAAAAGAATTTGATTCGGTAGATGTAAGAGGGAAATATAAATTTAATATTGATACTTTAAAAGGATGGGATCTTAATATTTCTGGTGATCAATTTTCTCCTGAATGGCAATTAATGCGTGATAGTAGCAAAGTGAAAATTATTACTGATAAAGATGGCCAACAAATCACTCTCCTTTTTGAAGTAAGAAAAGGAACTGGAAATTATCGATTAAATGGCTCTTTTGATTCTCAAAATAAGAATTTAATTAGTGGTGATGGTCAAATCCCAGACGGAAGATGGGTTAGATGGAATGCAGTATATTATACAACTAATACAGAGACTAAAAAGGATTCAGTTAAAAAAGATACAATTCCATATGTAGGAAAATTATGGTATCCTGATATGGCATATGGAAGCATTGAATTGCCAAAAGCAAAAGCTGTTCTTATCAAAAATATTACTATCTGGACTAACGAAAAGGAGGGGATATTAAATAGTACTGATGTTTTAATAAATAACGGTAAGATTCAGCAAATAGCAAAAGGTATTGATGGAAATGGGTTGAAGATTTCAGGACTTGAAATAGTTGATGGCACTGGAATGCATTTAACCGCTGGTATTATTGATGAACATTCACATATCGCCATAGCGGGCGACGTTAACGAAGGGTCAGCAGCAATTACTTCAGAAGTACGTATTGGAGATGTTATTGATCCAGAAGATATAAATATTTATCGTCAATTGGCTGGAGGTGTAACAACTTCTCATTTATTACATGGAAGTGCGAACCCTATTGGCGGACAAACTGCTTTAATAAAATTACGATGGGGGAAATCAGCAGAAGAAATGAAATTTGAAGGTGCCGATCCATTCATCAAATTTGCTTTGGGTGAAAATGTAAAGCAAGCAAATTGGGGTGATCTCTTTTCAACAAGATACCCTCAAACACGAATGGGTGTTGAACAAACATATATTGACGCATTTAGGAGAGCTAGAGAATATGATCAAACTCAATTAAAATTTAGTGCAACAAAAAGTAAATCGTTAACAGAGACTCCTCGAAGAAATTTACAGTTAGAAGCATTGGCTGAAATAATGAATAAGAAAAGATTTATTACATGCCATAGTTATTTACAAGCTGAAATTAATATGTTGATGCATGTTGCTGATACCTTTGGATTTAAAGTAAATACATTTACGCATATTTTAGAAGGATATAAAGTTGCTGATAAGATGAAAGCACATGGTGCTGGGGCCTCTTCATTTGCTGATTGGTGGGCATATAAATATGAAGTGATGGAAGCAATTCCGTATAATGGAGCCATCCTAAATAAAATGGGTATTGTTACAGCATTTAATTCTGATGATGCTGAAATGGCTCGTCGATTAAATCAAGAAGCAGCAAAGGCAGTTATGTATGGAAATGTAAGTGAAGAGGAAGCGTTAAAATTTGTTACCTTAAATCCGGCAAAACTTTTACATATTGATAATAGGGTTGGAAGTATTGCTATTGGAAAGGATGCAGATTTTGTTATTTGGAACGATAATCCTTTATCAGTTTACGCTCATCCAATGAAAACGTTTGTTGATGGTGTATGTTATTATGATTTTGTTAAAGATCAACAAATGCGTATTGCCAATGAAAATGAACGTCAGCGAATAATAAAAGCAATGATCAGTTCAAAAGAATCGGGAGCTGAATTTGAAAAACCTAGCATGCGGATTCATGAATTACAACATTGCAATAACAAAGAAGAATCTCCTTACTAATCAAATCATGAAAAAATATATTCTCCTCTCTTTAGTTTTTGCTTTTACCGTAAAAAGTATTGCACAAAATCCAATTATCCCTGGAAACAAAGCAAAGCGCATCTTGCTTTTTGGTGGAACAGCACATATTGGAAATGGTAAAATAATTGAAACTAGCGCCATCGGATTAAAGGATGGTAAAATTACTTTTGTGATGGATTCACGTGGTTTCAGGCCTGATATTTCGGCATTCGACACCCTTATTGATTTAACAGGAAAACATATTTATCCTGGATTTATTGCAATGGGAACTCAATTAGGTTTAAATGAAATTGAATTAGTGCGATCAACGAATGATTATAATGAAGTTGGTCAACTGAATCCAAGTTCACGAGCGCTCATTGCTTATAATACTGACTCTAAAATTACTCCTACAGTTCGATCAAATGGAATTCTTACAGCACAAATTGCTCCACAAGGTGGATTAATATCTGGCACATCATCAGTGGTTTCACTTGAGGCTTGGAATTGGGAAGATGCAGCCTATAAAACTGACGAAGGAATTTGGATGAACTGGCCATCAATGCGCATTGTAAAAGCAAGTTGGGCTCAGCCCGAAGAGGAACAACAAATTCGAATTGATAATTCAATGAAAACATTAACGCAATTTTTTAATGATGCAAAAGCATATTATGATTTAGCAATGCCAGCAATTCATAATCAACATTTGGAGTCAATGAAAGGATTGTTTAATGGTTCGAAGAAAATATATGTACATGCAAGTCTTGCTAGAGATATTATTGCAGCTGTAAATTTTTGTAAGTCATATCATTTAAAGATGGTATTAACTGGAGGTGAAGATAGCTGGAGAGTTACAGATGTTTTGAAAGCAAATAATATTCCTGTTATTATTTTCCGTACACAATCATTGCCAAATCGTGATGATGAAGATATTTGCGCTTCTTATAAATTACCATCATTATTAAAAAATGCTGGCATTGAATTCGCAATTACAGATGAGGGTTATTGGAAACTTCGTAACTTGCCTTTTGAAGCGGGAATGGCTGCAGGTTATGGATTAACAAAGGAAGAAGCGCTAACTTCAATTACTTTAACTCCTGCAAGAATTTTAGGAATCGATAAAACTACTGGTAGCTTAGAAGATGGAAAAGATGCTACCTTATTTATTTCAAAGGGCGACGCTTTGGATATGCGAACTAATAATGTGGAGATGGCATTTATTTTGGGAAAAGAAATTGATTTAGAAAACAATCAAAAGAAAATATATCATAAGTACATGAAAAAATATGGATTTGAACAGTAACGAATTTTAAATATTATAAAGAAAGGCGGCCTTTCTTCTTTGTAGTAGAAGAGGGTAATAACCTTGTAATTCTTTTACATATTCTTCAAATGCTATTCGTCCTTCACTAGTAATTTTGCAAGTTGTTTAAGGATAATTATCACGAAATGATTTTGTAACAGAAATATATTCAGCATCTGTAAGGTTATTTATTTGTACAGAAAGATTTCCAGAAGCAGAAAAAATGATTATTGATTGTAATTTAAAGGATAAACGAAAGTATAAGAAGGTGGATACATAAATGAAATTATAATTACTTTTTTAGAAGAAGAATATTTTTTTGTCTTTTTGATAAATAAAAAGGGAAGTAAAATTGTTACTTCCCTTTTTAACATTATTTTTTTGTTACAAACAAATCTTCAACCCAACTTTTTCCCCATTCATTCAAATCATTCTCCGACCAAAGTTCAGGATAGAAAACTCTTTTTTGAAAACGCGGAGGCAAGTATTTCTGCCAATTTGTTCCACCCGTTGCGGCAATGTCTTCGGGGTTTTTATGTAAATAACGTACTGCAGATTTGTAATGCATTAAGGGCCAATTAATATTCACATTCACATCCAATTGTTTTAGTGAAAGAATTAAATCCGACTTTTGTTTATCTTCAACTGAAAGATTTTTGTAAAGGGCTAATAAATTATTCTTTTGCTTTTCTTCTGCAAGTTCAATTAAATCTTTTGAGTACTTCTCTTCAAACTGTTGAAGCGTTAATGTTTTTTTTCCTGATGCTAATTCTGTTGCACCTGCATTCCAATAGATATGCGTGTACATTTCTTTAATTGTAGCATTTGGATTGCTTGCAAATTTTTCACGCTGATCTTTCGCAACTAAATTTATAAAATTAGTAGCATAAATTTCTATCGTACGATACTGCGCTGATTGAAATCCACTAGCTGGCAACAACGACATTCTGAATTGCTGAAACTGCTTCGGCTCCATGCCATCTATCATAATATCAAATGAACTCGTTAATACTGAAAAATAACGATTTACTCTTTGGATTCGTTGAGCCATAAATGTTGGATCAACTGGAATTTGATTAGTAATTTGTTTTAATTCATGTAATGCTAGTTTAAAAAATAATTCAGTAATCTGATGATACATAATAAAAACCTGCTCATCTGGAATGCTTGTTTTAGGATGTTGTAAGCTCAGCAAGGTATCCAAATGGATATAATCCCAGTAAGTTATAAAATCAGCATAAAGTAAACCATCTAGGTAGGATATCAAATCCTGACCCATTGCGGTGTATTTTTCCTCCAGTAAATGGATGCGTTTAATTACTTCTTCAGATAGTGCCATTGTGCGAAAGTAACCAAACGCCTTATTCAAGGCAAATGATTATTATCATTCATTGTTATTATTATTTGTAAAGCATCAAGCTAAGTCTCAAAATGAATACTAATTATTCTTGTAACTTTTTATCAAATGAATTGAAATAAATTTTGCAAAACACCAAAAAAGCTTTTTTTAGACCTGGTGCCATAGCGGAAGCAATGATTAATGGTCTTTTAGGATATGAGCTAATGTCATCTTCATAAATTATAGCTGCTGGTCTTCGTCATGATATGCTGGAAAAAAAGTTAAAGGCGCCTTTGCTTGAAGTCTTTTACCTTATTGTTTAATCCAATTTTAACCCTTCTTGTCATGAAGACTTGTGCTTCATGGTTAATCAAAGTAAATCCTGCCATGAAGACTTGTATTTCATGGTTAATTTAATTTGAGTTAATTTTGGAATTAGAAACATATTCTTCTCAAAAAAGTAATCTTTTTCATCAAAGTAAATCCTGAAATCCTAGTTCCAATAATTAAATTCTATTAATCATTTATTCCAATGAAAAAGGGGAGTTTTATTTTATTCAAAATAAAACTCCCCTTTTTCTTAATTCATAATTCTTAATTCCTTCTCCCCACATAGATCATCACATAGTACATCAAAGTAGCAATGGATGATAATGCAGCAACAACATAGGTCATAGCAGCCCACCATAAAGCATCTTTCGACCATGTTTGCTCTTGTAAAGTAACAGCTCCTGAATTTTCCAACCAAACTAACCCTCTACGGCTAGCATCAAATTCAACTGGTAACGTAATTAAACTAAAAAAAGTGGTTGCAGCAAATAGAACGATTCCAATAAAAAGTAAACCAGGAAACATATTAATCGTAAGAATTCCTGCTATTAATATCCAATGCATATATTGAGAAGAGAAACTCACAACTGGAACTAAAGCGGATCTTAACTGAAGCAAACTATATGCTTGAGCATGTTGTACCGCATGTCCACACTCATGAGCTGCAACAGCTGCTGAAGCCGCATTGCGACCGTAAAATACATCATGACTTAAATTTACAGTTTTGTCTAATGGATTATAGTGGTCCGATAATCTACCTTCAACAGAAATTACTTTAACATCAGTAATTTTATTGTCCCTCAACATTCGTTCAGCGATATCTTGACCACTAAGATTACTACTTATAGGGGTAATGGAATATTGCGCAAACTTATTTTTCAATTGACGACTTACCAGCCAGCCAATTAACATAAATACAATCGAAATGAAATAGATCCCTAACATATTATTTAAATTTTATTTGTTACAAATTTACGGTAGAAATTTCTAAATCACATTAGAAGTATTTTCCTTAAATGGTATTTTCATAATTTCTTAAGATAATAACGAATACATTGTCAAATTATTGAGTTTTCAACTTATCAAAATATAAACCAAGCACTCATAGCTGACAACTAGTCATTATTCCCACCTAAAAAGACGGAAAGCAGCGGCATAAATAATAATTCCCCATAGCAAAATGACACCTATTGGGAACGCCACCTCCGAAAACCCAGCTCCTTCAAACGCAATTTTACGCATTGCTTCATTTAAATAGGTGAGAGGGAGGATTTTACAAACAGGTTGTAACCATGAAGGAAAGTTTTCAATTCCGAAAAATGTTCCCGACAATAGAAATTGAGGTAATGTAATAATATTCGCTAATGGCGGAATGGTACTTTCACTTTTTGCAATGCCAGAAACCACAAACCCAAATCCCATAAAGACAATTAGTCCCAGTGCAGAAAGACCTAACATGGATAAGAAGGTTGCAAACCCATGTATTAATGTAAATCCAAATGCAAAATGACCTATTAAAATGATAAATGCAGCACCTAATAATGCAAATACTAATCGGCTCATGGCCTCACCTAAAACTATAAATGGTTTCTTAATAGGGGTTGCAAAAAATCTTTTAATTACTAACGTCTGGCGCAAATTAAAAAATACAAATGCAGTTCCAAATACACCGGTACTTAGTAACGAGAATCCTAACTGTCCCGGTAAAATAAAATCGATCGTTTTATATTCACGCCCTTTTACAAATTGTGGAACTAGTTCTGCCATTGGCTGATTTATGTTCGCTGCCTTTAAATTCGCTTTGTCAATTAAATGTTCTAAAATTGATTTTGCAATTACTCCTTTTTCTTTTGACGAAAGTGTAGTATATAATTCAACTTTATATGTCCTTGCATTATCCATTACAACTTTTCGAATATTTACAATTGCATCAATATTTCCTTTTAATAAAAGTTTTTGTTGCTCTTCTTCCGTTAATTCTTGATGTACGGATATTGTAGGATTCAAAATCATTCCTTCGAAAATAGGATTTTGAACATCTGAACTTTTTGAAAGTGCGATATTAAGTTTAACAGAACTACCCCCTAGAAATCCAAATACCAAAATAAATATCAACGGAAATACTAATGTAAAAACAACTGCTGAAGGACTCCTTGTAATTGATCGAAAACTTGCTCTTGCAATAGCAAACATCGCACGAAACTGACTATATTTTCTTGACATATTTTTCCTTTCTAATATAAATTTATAAAATGATAATTGGTTTAGAATGTTATTCGTCTCTCCACTCTTGTCCTGTTAAACTTAAAAATACATCTTCTAAATTGGCACTCTTAACTTCTTTTTTCCGTTCGAAGCCAGAAGCAATTAATTTATCAATCATAGCATCAGGAGTATCTAATGCGATGATTTCTCCAGCTTCCATTACAGCAACACGATCACATAATTGTTCGGCTTCGTCCATGTAATGAGTAGTGATTACAACTGTTGCTCCATTACTACGAATGGTACGAATTAAATCCCAAAGATTTCTTCTTGCTTGTGGATCTAGTCCCGTTGTTGGCTCATCTAAAAATATAATCGTTGGCTTATTTATTAAAGTAGTAGCAATTGAAAAACGTTGTTTTTGACCACCCGAAAGTTCTTTATACTTTGCCTTCGCTTTGTCTTCTAATCCAACAGAACGTAACAGAGACATTGCATCTGTTTCGATATCATAAAGACCAGAAAAAAGTTTGATCAGTTCCATTAGCGTTAGACTTGGATAATAACCCGCAGCTTGTAATTGAACCCCTATCATTTGTTTGATAGCATTTCCATTTTTACTAATATCCATACCTGCAAGCGATACTGAGCCTGATGATTTCTCACGTAATGTTTCAATAATCTCTAATGTAGTTGTTTTTCCAGCACCATTCGGACCGAGCAATCCAAATATTTCTCCTTCGTATACGTTGAATGAAATTCCCTTTACAGCCTGGAATTCGCCGTAATTTTTCTTTAAATCCTTTACGGAAATGATAGCATTTTTACTCACGCAGCAAAAGTAGGTTTATTAAAACACACAAACCATCTGGAAATCTTAAGATTTTATGAATTTATCATCTTAAACGACTTATTTAGTGCAGAAAATCTAATTCGTATCCTAGTTTTTATCAATCTTCACTACAATTGCAAAGGCCTGACCTTCTTTTAGTGTCCCAGTTGCTGATATTTTTGTAATCCCATTCACCTGAATTTTGTTTGATAACTTATCGCCCAAAGCAGATTTAACCATAACCTCAAGTCCTTTTTTAGAATTTTTATTCATGCCTTCATTAAACACAACATAATCAATAGGCTGACGAGTAACAACAATTACAATCTTATCTTTTGTGCCAATATCATCGGCTTGCATCGAATAATCTTTTGGAAACAACCTTGTTCCTGTTACGCCACAGTATGGAGAGTGTTTTTTAGTGTATGGAAACAATACATAGCTTTTGCCATCAGTTTCTTCTCCAAAAATGTAAGTATAGCATTCAATATTATTTGTAAATTCCATTTTAAATTTTGTTCCTTTACGGATTGGCGAAATAGTTGAGCAAGTATTTTCATTTTCAAATTTTAATGGAATTGCATTACCATCTTTATTGTTGATTAATCCAACTTCTATATCGATGGCATCTGTTGAATTTTTTTTATCATTACCTGTTGGATATAATCCATAAGCTTCTTTACAAAACCAATCAAAATCTTTATATCGAACCCAAGCTAATCCATTTTCACCCCACTCAGGTCCCCAACTATTCATCAGCTGAAATGCGCCACCTTCCAAAAAATCATCATATCCAATAACCGACATGCAATGCCCACCAAATCCTTGCATATCGTAATCTTCACGGGTAGGCATCCATACTTTTTGTCCCATCATTTCTTGCATGAAAGTTCCCCCTACCATCATTCCAATTACTACAGGCGCTCCTTGTGCTAGATGTTGCTTGATAGCAAGCAAATCAGTTTTGTAATCATCACCACTTTTTGATAAACGATCAGCACCTTTAATTTTAAAATTACTCGCAGCTTGTCGTTCTTGCGAATTTGGTTTTCGTGAACAATCCTGTTCGTTATATTCAAATCTACTAAAGGGCAATGCTCCATTTTGTAAAACTTTAACTGCTTCTAAAATATATGAACCTTGGCAATCTTCTAAATGTATTTGATTGTAAGTATATGCCGGACTAAATGCAACAGCATTTGGGTTACTGTTAGTTGCCTTAGCTTGCAGAATTGTAGCTGACGCGTAGGTACTTCCCCATCCAACACATGAACCTTGTTGACCTTGATTTTTACGGTCAGGAGCAAATTCAGCTAAGCTAATAGATTCAGGTAATGGATTACTTCTATTGTCGGCGAGGGGTTCGTAAACTTCAGCTTGATCATAAACTTTCTGATCGAGGGTTGCACCAAGATTGAATACTTTACTGATACTTGCAGATGGTTTTGAAGGATTGCATTGCCCGCTAAAAAAGTAGTAACCTCCAAATAGAATTGCAACTACAATCATCAATTTCGGACTTCGGAAAAATAGCATTATTAAAATCCCTAGAATTCCATTTCCACCACCTCCGCTGTTTCCTCCATTACCTGGGTAATTATCATTTGAGTTGGATGAATTATCATCCTTCGACATTCTAATTGGCATATGAAATTATTCTTTTTAAGTTTAACTTAATTGAATTGTTAAGTAATGAGTTTATTTTAAAAATTAAAATAGATAATTATATCGTTTTCTTTTTTTAAGATAATTTAAATCAGAATCATTTATGTAAGCTTCTTTTTCGAATCGAATAGCTCGATATGCTTTGTCATGATTTCTAAATTTTATTCTAAAAATAAAATATTCTATTGCATACCAAATATAAAATGGAAAAATTAATAATTCAAATTGTTGTTGTAAATGGATACGTTCATGATTAATTAATCGATCACCCGCTGGAATTGTTTTTTTATGAATAAAGATAAACGGAAAGATTGCCATTGCAGCAGCCGGTAACCGATTTAATATTATAATATAACCTTTCATCAAATACTATTAAAGTTTAATCATACATTGAACAGCAAAGCTCCTTGGGGGTTGCATATCCGCTGGTCGTGTTACAAACTCAGCATTGAAAACATTTTTAACAACAAAACCTACGCGCATATTTTTTGACGCTGTTAACGTAAGGTTAGCATCAAAGATCCAATCTCCTTCAGGATTATCTGCTCTATACGTTTTAACTCCAGGAATAACACCTTCAAATACGGCATCAATATTTTCCATGAAGCTATAATATCTTGCGTTAAAGCCAACAGAAAATCGCTTATAAGAAGTTTCTGTATCAAATTTCCACATTCTCCGATAACGATATTTTAGTACATTATAGTTTGCAGAGTTTCTTAACGTATCCAATTTAGCATCAAAGTCTTTTTGTATTGGATCGATGTATGTAAATCCCGCTAAAATTGACTGATGCACTCTTCCAATATCACCATCTCCCGCAATTGAAATTTCAAATCCAGTAATTTTTGTATTACCAATATTCTTAGACTTAAATCCTAATCCTCCAGCAGGATCTGTTTGTTTTCCCCAAAAGCCAAAAGTAAATTCCATCATATCTTGGTAATCAGTCTGAAAAATACTTGCATCTACTAAACCGCGCCACTTGCCAATTTGTATTCCCTGTTTTATTCCAATTTCTGCCGACCACCCCGTTTCAGTTTTCAATGAATCATTAGGATAAATTACAATACTTCCTACTTGTGTTTGAATAAATTTTTCTGCAATTGAAGGAAATCGAAATCCTTGTCCGTAGGAAGCTCTGATATTTGTGGCTTTAAAAATTTTATAACTTGCACCTGCTCTGAATAATTGTTGCGCATTTAGTTTCTCCGATGATATTTTTCCTTGTTCAATTCGATATCCCGCCGATGCATTAAGTCTTTTGTATTTTAAATCAACTTGAGTGTATGCAGCATTATTTTCACCTGTTTGCTTACTGTATAAGTCGCCGCTAACCTTTGAGTTGCTTGCGCATAATCCAAGCGACCATGTTAATAGATCTGTAAAATAATGTTGATATAAATATTCCCCATAATATAATTCAGATTTCGCTTCTTGATTGGTATTATTTTTATTGTTCGTCAAAAAATAACGAGTACGAATTCGATGACTACTTGATTTTCCAACATAAGTAATGTATGGATCAATATTGGCTCTTGTTGTAGTGTATAAACTGATGGTAGTTGTTAAAGGGTCGATGCCGCCTAGAGGAGTTAATGCTCCTATTGTATCATTGGCCCATAGTAAAAAATTTCCCCCTTCACTTCGTTGTGCATTAATTGCAATTCCAGCCGATAGCCCATTAATTTTTTTGAAATGATAGCGTAAATTAGTGTTTAGTCGAAAACGCTTTTCTGTTTCACCTAAACGATAACCTTCATCATTTAAATAATAACCTCCTAAAACAAAATCTAACTGTTTAAATTTTTGTCGGTGCGAAAAATTCATTCCTGTGGTTGTTTGTGAATTATCACCCCACCATTTCATGTCCTTATTATGTGGTGCATCAAAAAATCCTGTAAAAAAATTGAAATAAGTTTCGGTAGTGTCTTTTGGAAATGCTGTACGTAAATTTATTGCACCATTTAATGCTGAAGAACCGAATAATGCAGATGATGCTCCTTTAACAACTTCTACTTGCTCGATATTCTCTATTGGCAAAAAACTCCATTTAACATCATTTGCATCTGCTGCAAGCATTGGTAAGTCATCTACTAAAACTAAAACACGACTACCTGCCCCATAACTAAACCCACTTCCACCGCGAATATTTGCCTGTCCGTCAATTACCGTTACTCCGGGTACTTTTTCAACAGCTGTTTCCATGGTTGTTTGATTGCTATTTTGGAAATGACTCGGCTTTAATACTTCCATCGAAACAACTACCTCATCCAATTTTTGTTCGAATTTTCCAGCACTTACAACAATCGTCGACATCTCAATATTTGTTGATTTTAATTGAAAGTCTACTTTTTGATATTCGTTGTTTTTAATAGTAATTTGTTTTTCTTGCATTGCGAAACCCATCGATCTCACTTGAATCGTATAATTACCCGCGTTCAAATGGATAAGATATTCTCCTTTTGGATTTGTAGTAACATCCATTTTACCTGGTTGTATTACAATTGAAACCCCTGGTAAACTTTCATGCATTAATCCATCAGTTACAATTCCACCTATTGAAGTATCTTGTGCTGAGGCAGTTAAAGCAAGTGAGCTGAATAAAAGGACTAAAGGATTTATCCAGAAATTATACTTTTTTCGCGTGCTGAATAACAATGTCCAGTTGATTAAAATTTTTGCCATGATTATTTTTTTTCAAATCTGCTGAAAAGATGCGATGTATTTTCGAAACATAAAAGTATTTTTGCAACAGAAATGCTGCCAGGTGATTTTTTTATCCCGCTTCAGCAACTTTAATGATTATGAAAACAACTGAAGAACTTAAGTTCCGTATTGCTTTATCGCTATTGCCAAATGTTGGCCCTGTTATAGCTCGAAATCTCGTTAGCTATTGCGGTAGCGTCGAAGCCATCTTTAAACAGAAAAAGAGAGCCCTTTTAAAAATTCCTGAAATAGGTCCGAAAACGGCTGAGAAAATTGCTACGCATGAGTTGTTCACTCGTGCTGATCAAGAAATCGAATTTATTTTGAAGCATAAAATCCAACCGTTGTTTTATCTGGATGAAAATTATCCGCAAAGATTAAAACATTGCTACGATGCTCCCATATTACTATATTTTAAGGGAAATGCAGATCTCAATAAAAGCAGAATGATTGCGATGGTAGGAACCAGAAATGCTACCGATTATGGAAAAACTGTAACCGATAAACTGCTTGAAGAGCTTGCCTTGCTAGACGTCACGGTAATAAGTGGCTTGGCTTATGGTATTGATATTCATTCACATCGTGCTGCACTTAAATTTGGCCTTTCTACTATTGCAGTGATGGCGCATGGTTTAGATCGTATTTATCCTGGCCAACATCGAGCTACAGCGGCAAAAATGATAGAGCAGGGTGGCTTGTTGACCGAATATCCAAGTTGTACCAATCCAGATCGGGAAAATTTCCCTTCTCGAAATCGGATTATTGCTGGAATTTGTGATGCAGTAATTGTTGTGGAAGCGGCAAAAAAAGGCGGAGCATTAATCACAGCGGACATTGCACATAGCTATTCGAGAGATGTTTTCGCTGTTCCAGGGCGATTGGATGATCCGTATAGTGAAGGATGCAATAAATTGGTTCGAATAAATAGAGCTGCCTTGATTACTTCTGCTGCTGATGTTACCTATTTAATGGGCTGGGAAAAGGGAAATAATACTGATTCTTCTCCAAAAATGGTTCAAAAAAAATTGTTTGTTGATCTTACTGCAGAGGAAGAAGAATTAGTAAAGATTCTTGAGCTAACACCTAAAGCCGATATTGATCTTCTTTCTATGCAACTACAATGGCCTTTCAGCAAACTTTCCTCCGTATTATTAGGGATGGAAATGAAAGGACTCCTAAAAACATTACCGGGTAAAATGTATCAATTGTTGTAGAATACTAAAAAAATAAAATCATTTAATGTGTTTAAAGAGACCTTCAAAATTAACTTCAAAAACATTAGTTTTACAAAATATAAAAAAGAATAAAATGTACAATACATTACAACCTATCTTAGAAAAAGAATTAAACGAAATACTTGAAGCGGGAATGTATAAAGCGGAGAGAGTAATCAGTTCTCCTCAAGCTGCAGATATTGTTGCCAATGGTAAAGAAGTAATAAATTTTTGTGCAAATAATTATTTAGGATTGTCTTCACATCCCAAAGTTTTAGCCGCAGCTAAAAACGCAATTGATACGCATGGGTTTGGAATGTCGAGTGTTCGATTTATTTGTGGGACACAAGATATTCATAAAGAATTGGAAGAAAAGATTTCTAAATTTTTAGGAACGGAAGATACCATTCTGTACGCGGCAGCTTTCGATGCAAATGGCGGTTTATTCGAACCGTTATTTAATGATCAAGACGCAATCATTAGTGACGAACTAAATCACGCTTCTATTATTGATGGTGTTCGTTTATGTAAAGCGCAACGTTTTCGATTTAAGCACAACAACATGGAAGATTTAGAAGAACAATTAAAAGCAACTCAAAATCTTCGTCAGAGAATAATTGTTACAGATGGAGTTTTTTCAATGGATGGAACGATTGCACAGCTTGATAAAATTTGTGATTTAGCGGATAAGTATAATGCATTGGTAATGATTGATGAGTGTCATGCGTCGGGATTTCTGGGCAATACCGGAAGAGGTACACATGAGTATCGCAATGTGATGGGGCGTGTTGATATTATCACAGGCACATTGGGCAAAGCATTAGGTGGTGCGATGGGTGGATTTACTGCATCTAAAAAAGAAGTGATAGAAATATTACGTCAACGATCTCGTCCGTATTTATTTTCAAACTCATTAGCACCAAGTATTGTGGGAGCATCAAATGCCGTAATTGATATGTTAAGTGAAACTACTACTTTGCGTGATAAACTTTGGGAAAACACAAAATATTTTAGAACAAAAATTACTGAAGCAGGATTTGATATTAAACCAGGTGAACATCCTATTGTTCCGATAATGTTGTACGAAGCTAAGCTTGCGCAAGAATTTGCAGCTAAGTTATTAGATGAAGGTATTTATGTAATTGGGTTCTTTTATCCTGTAGTTGCCAAGGGAAATGCTCGTATTCGTGTACAAATTTCAGCCGGGCATGAACGCCATCATCTCGATAAGGCGATTACTGCATTCACAAAAATCGGAAAAGAATTAAACGTTATTAAATAAAAAGATTGTTAGCGTAAAAGAGCAATTGGTAATTTACTTATTCAGTTAAAATGAGCCAAAGGCTTTTTGAAATGAAAATACTGCAAACAAAAATTCTTGAAACTGAACGGCTTTTACTAAGATAAATAACTCCTGCCGTTTACGATCATGTGTTTAAAGCGCATAATGATTATGATTTAATGATGTTCTTTAAATATAAATCAACCGAAGAATTATTGCAAGAGAAAGAACGATTAAGAGGTGGTTTAACAAATTACAATAAAACAGTGTTGTATTTCCAACTTATTGAAAAAAATCAAAGGAAGTAATTAGCATCTGTGGATATCATACATGGTACTTGCAACATGCTCGAGCAGATTTTTTTTATGTTTTAAATGATGAAGTAAATAAACGTAAAGGGTTTATTTCAGAAGCAATGATGCCTATCTTGAAATATGGATTTGAGGTAATTAAGTTAAATCGCATGGAAGCATTTATAGATCCTGATAATATTGCATCAAAGTGCATAATGAAAAAATTCGGTTTCGTTTACGAAGGTAATTTAAGAAAGCATTATTGTAAGTATGGTGTATGTGGAGATTATAATTCATACTCATTACTTAATATTGAGTTTATAATTAATTAAGTGTTCTAAGTTCAAGTTATAAGTGTAATTATATTTGAGTATTCATTTATTATGAAAATAACCATGCGAATTATAAGATGCTTTATTATTTTATTTTTAATTAATACATCAGCTATTGCACAAAAGCAAAGATTAATTAGCGGAAATGTAAAAGAGGTAGACACGAAAGTGCCGATGCCTTTTATTTCAGTTTCATTAAAGAAGAATTTTGTGGGTACTACTACAAATGAAAATGGTGATTTCGATTTTTATATTCCTGAAGAAGCCAATGAAGATACTTTAGTTTTTAATTCAATAGGCTATAAACCAGAATATGTTGCAGTAAACAGTATTGAAAAACCAATTCAAATTTCTTTGAAATTAAATTCCATTCAACTTAAAGAAGTGGTAATTCGTCCGCTGAGTGCTGCTGATTATATTCGATTAGCAATGAGAATGGTTAAGTATAATTATCCAGATAAGCCTTTCATAACTGAGGAATATTATCGTAAAAAGACTTTGGAAAACAAGGAGATAATCAACTTCGATGAAGCAATTTTTAGAACGTATTATCCAAACTATCAAGACACTGTTAAGAACCAACATCAACTACTTTTATTTCAAAAGGCTGAAGAGAAGCAAATTGCTTTCATGAAAGCCCATCGCGAGGAAGAAAAACGTAAGAAGGAAAAGAAAAACGAAAAGAATAAAACAAAGGGAAAGGCTCCTAGTAAAGATCAAGATGCTGCTGACATTGCTAATTCATTTGGTGGTCCTGAGATGTTATTAGGTCTTGATGTTGTTAAAAGTAAGGAAGACTTTTTAGATACTTTACAACTTAAGGAATTTAATTTCGAATTTGGTGCTTCATCATCCTATCAAGGAAAGGAATTGATCGCTATCAATTACAAATCCAAAGGTAAAGTAGATCATGCACGATCGGAAGGTAAAATTTTTATTGATTTAAATTCGTATGCTATCGTTAGTGTAACATGTTTTGATGAAATAGTTATTCCTACATTAATGCGACCAGTTTTATTTTTAATGGGATTTGGGATAGAAAACCCTACACTCAATAGAAAAATTGATTATCAAGAGGCAAATGGGAGATGGTATCCAAGAAATTTTCAATTTGATGTTTCCTTAAAGCTAACTAAAAAGCACATGTGGAGTGCAAATGAGGTTTCTGATTTTTTTATTGAAGGAATATTTTCAGTCAATAAAATTAAGTTAAATAATATATCAGTTATTCCAATTGCAAATCGATTTGATGCAAAGAAAAAAATGCAAGATCAAGTTCATAATGATGAAAATATTACTTGGGAAGGTTTGAATATTGTTAAGCGATGATTTTTAATGTGCCAATTTGTCGATATGCCAATGTGTTAATGCTTGCCCTGAAGTTTTTCACTTCATGGGTGTTAATTTGAAAATGATGGTCACTTTAACAACGAAGCATATTTTACTTCAATTTTTTCTCCTTTTTCTAGTTGGAGCCACTCCGCAGGGAGTTGAATTTTTAGAGCTCCTTCTATGTGCTGGATACTATCGTCAATAAATAAAGTTTCTTCGCGATTAAGATTATTATCCATTAATATCTTTTCAAAAATTTCAGCATCCGGTTTTCTCATTCCCATTGCGCAAGAGTAATAATGTTGTTCGAAGATCGATTCAAATACTCCTTTCCCAAATTTCTCATCCGCTACAGCTGTAAAAGCTCGTACATGAATTTGGTTAGTATTGCTTAGTAAAAAGATCCTATACTGTTTGTTTAGCTCTTTTAGCCATTCAACACGATGTGACGGAAAATCAACTATTAAGGCGTTCCATGCTCCGTCAATAACAGCATCAGTAGTCCCGATTGGCAGATGACTTTTCAATTCTTTTCTAAAATCATTATCAGAAATAATTCCCTTTTCAAAATCGTCAAACAATTTATTTTGTTTTGCTTTAGAATAAAGGGTGTCAAAATCCTTGATTCCTAATTGTTTAAAGGCTGTTGCTGTGCGATTATAATCGATATCAATGATAACACCTCCTAAATCAAAAATTATTTGTTGTAATGCCATTTGTTCTTATAATTTGCCGCAAATATATACCTTCGCGTTCCCGAATCAAGAATTTCGGGAAAAAGGAGGGCCTATAGCTCATTCGGTTAGAGCAACTGACTCATAATCAGTAGGTGCCTGGTTCGATTCCAGGTGGGCCCACAAAAAGGTCAAAAAATCATGAAATGATTTTTTGACCTTTTTTCAGTTAAAATCCAATTTCAAATACCCTATTACGCAACCCTTTTTATAAATCTCATTTCAAATAAGTACTTTTATTTTATGGAACCGAAGCCAGTAAAAAAGAAAATGCAAAATGTCAACTTCAGATCTGTTGACGAGTTTCTAGAATTTTTGCCAGAAGAAGAACTTCAGATGGTAGCTTTTTTACGCCAAATTGTTTTAGATGCAATTCCCAATTGTAAGGAACGATTATCATACAATGTCCCTTTTTATCGACGGAGATATAACGTTTGTTTTATATGGCCATCGTCAATTATGTGGGGAAATATGAAAAACAGAGGAGTTCGATTTGGATTTTCTAATGGAAATTTATTAAAAGATGAATCTAATTTTCTTGATAATGGAAATCGTAAACAAATATATTGGAAGGATTTTTATCAGCTTAGTGATATTAATGTTGATCTTCTTAAGTCGTTCATTTATGAAGCTGTTGTTATTGATCAAGAAAAGTTTTTAAAAAAGCAGGACAAGTTTGGAAACAGTAATAAAAAGTTACCACTAAAAAAAGAGTCGAATCATAAATGAAACGACTCTTTTTTTAGTAGAGTATTTAAATTTTATTTCCATACACCAACAAGTTGAATATATTAAAAAGAAATTCGAGTAAAATTATTTCGTTTTCTCCTGACAAAGTTCAATTAAAACTCCGTTGGTTCCTTTGGGGTGTAAAAAGCAAATAAGTTTATTATCAGCGCCAACTTTAGGTTCTTTGTTTAGCAAGGTAAATCCTTCTGATTCCAGTCGTTTCATTTCCGAATAAATATCTGCAACTTCAAAAGCGATATGGTGAATTCCTTCTCCACGTTTTTCAATAAACTTTGCAATCGGACTTTCAGTATTGGTAGCTTCCAACAATTCAATTTTATTTTCACCAACTTGAAAAAATGAAGTCAGTACACCTTCCGATTCAACACCTTCAATTTTATAATGTGGTATGTTAAATAATTTCTTAAATAATTCATTCGAATTTTCTAAACTCTTAACTGCAATTCCGATATGTTCAATTTTCATGATGTAAATATAATTTAATACTTAGAATAAGTCGTTATCATTTATTCTCTGGATCATCTGGTTTGTAATGATAGTTAATAGTAGGTGGAGCAAATGGATCAGTTGAATTGAGTTGTTGATTTGGTTCTTCTAGATATTCCTCTTCGCTCAACTCAATAGTTTCATCATTTGTTTCTGGTTCATTCTCCCACTCAAAAGCAATTCGCTGAGGGCCCTCATTTTTATATACGAAGGCTAATAAACTACCGGCTATTGCTCCGAATAAATGCGCTTCCCAAGAAATCCCTTTAAGAACCGGAAGAAATCCCCAAACCATTCCGCCATACAAGAAAACAACTAGTAATGATAATGCCATTAATTGTCTTTCCTTCCTTAAAATACCACTTATCAATAAAAAGAAAGCCATTCCATATACTACACCACTTGCGCCAATATGCCATGATTCTCTTCCTCCAAGCCAAAGCCAAGTTCCTTGTAATAGCCAAATGAATACAAATATTTTTTTGTAAAGATCCTTGTAAAAGAAAATCATGCTTGCTCCAAGAATTACCAAAGGTACCGAGTTCGAGAATATATGGGTTAAGTCGGATGAATAAATGGCATTGTTAAAATACCTCTTAGCGAATCAATGTCTCGAGGGAAAATCCCATATTCATACAATGAAATACCCTCACGAATTTCATAGCCTTTTACAAGCCACATTAATCCTACAAGAATAAATGGAGGTATAAAGCACTTAAAAAGAGTTTTTTCTTCGGCACTCATATATTGGCAAAGGTACAGCAAAATAAAAAGGGGGCAAGGGTTGCGAATTCATTAGTAGAAATATCCCCGTTGCCAGGTCACGAAATTAAATCAGCAGTTCCAAATTCACTAGCTACAAAATTCTGTAAATCGGTACGATAAATACTCCAAAACCTATCAAAAACATTTCACAGTTGATTCGTTGTGCTTAATGTTCCTGAGCTATTAATTATAGGTACTGCCCTTGCATGATTCGTTGCTAGTCTTTTATAGTTACTTTTGAGCTTCAAATAATTTTAGTCGTTTTACGAATGCAAACATTGATAATTAAACGTCATTTTACAGGTCACCAAGGGTCTGTTTATGCTTTGGAAGGTGCTGCAAATAAATCCCAATTTTATTCAGCAGGAAGCGACCGAATTGTTGCTTTGTGGGATGCAAATGACGCAGAAGATGGTCGGTTAATTGCAAAGGTAACGGATGTGATTTATGCATTACGTTATCTTTCACAAACGAATCATTTATTAATCGGACAAGGAAAAGGAGAAGTTCATGTAATTAATTTAGCAACAAATAAAGAAGAACGATTAATACAATTATTTTCTACTCCAGTTTTTGAAATTGCTTTTCTTAAAGAACATCAATTATTATTTGTTTTGTCAAGCGAAGGCGAATGTTGTATTTTAAATGCGAATGATTATTCATTGATTAAACGAATAAAAATATCATTAGGAAAATTACGAACTATAACATTTAATTTATCTCAAGGAATTGCTGTTATCGGTTGCGGTGAAGGCTATATTCAATTGTTAAGTATTCCTGATTTAAAATTATTAGATCGCATTCAACTTCACGAACCAGGATTTTCTGTGAACGCTGTTTGTTATTCTCCAGATTTTAAATATCTATTAACAGGTTCTCGTGATGCGCATCTGAAAATTATTGATGCGTTTACAATGAAAGTTCTCGAAAGTATTCCAGCACACAATTACGCCATTTACGATATCGCTTATCATAAATCAGGTGACTTTTTTGCTACTGCTAGTCGTGATAAAACCGTAAAAATCTGGAATGCTTCTTCTTTCGCAGTGGAGCAAAGATTGGAAAACACTGAGAAGGAGGGACATCGCCACTCTGTAAACAAAGTATTGTGGCTGCCAGATAGCGACTTGCTTTTATCTGCTGGTGATGATCGCTCAATCCTTGCCTGGGAATTTCAAAAGGAAGCAATGGTTTGATTATATTTGTGCTATGCGCGACATGCATCTAAATCCCGAAAAGGATAAACTTAGCCCTGCTGAAAAGGAAATTGAAAAGGCATTACGCCCTATCGAATTTACCGATTTTACTGGACAAGAAAAAGTAGTTGAAAATCTTAAAATATTTGTTAAAGCGGCTGCTCAACGTGGAGAAGCTCTCGATCATGTTTTGTTACATGGCCCTCCCGGATTAGGTAAAACAACTTTAGCACATATCATCACTAATGAGTTAGGAAGTAATATCAAAACTACTTCTGGGCCAGTACTCGATAAACCCGGCGACTTAGCAGGATTACTTACTAATCTTGAACCAAATGATGTTTTGTTTATTGATGAGATCCATCGTTTAAGTCCTATCGTTGAAGAATATCTTTATTCAGCAATGGAAGATTACCGTATCGATATTATGATTGAAAGTGGTCCTAATGCAAGATCAGTGCAAATAAAATTAAATCCTTTTACACTTGTTGGTGCAACCACACGATCAGGATTACTTACTTCGCCACTGCGTGCAAGGTTTGGAATAACCGCACGATTAGAATATTATGATGCGAAGCGATTAACATTAATTGTTTTACGTGCTTCTGATATTTTAAAGATGGAAATACAAGAAGAAGCTGCTTATGAAATTGCTCGAAGAAGTAGAGGAACACCTCGTATTGCGAATGCATTGTTGCGTCGTGTTCGAGATTTTGCTCAAATAAAAGGCGATGGGAAAATTGATATGGCAATTGCAAAATATGCTTTAGAAGCATTGAATGTGGATGGTTATGGATTAGATGAAATGGATAACAGAATTCTAACTACCATGATTGATAAGTTTAAAGGTGGACCAGTAGGTTTAACAACAATTGCAACTGCTGTTGGAGAAGAAGGTGGAACAATTGAAGAAGTTTACGAGCCATTTTTAATTATGGAAGGATTCTTAATGCGCACACCACGCGGACGAGAAGTAACCGAAAAAGCATATCGTCATTTAGGAAAAAAATATCAACGCAACAATGGAACTCTTTTCGAAGAATAAAATTCAATTTGAAAATGTGTTAATTTGAAAATTTGAAAATAAAAAATAGTTTTCAGATATGAAAATAATTTTTGGTCTAGTAAAGTAATTTTCAATCAATACATCTTCAATCTACAATAGTTATCGTGATTCAAATTATTTCATTTTCAAATTAGTACATCTTCAAATTTTCAAATTATAATTTTGACTCGCGAACGAAACACCCAACTCATCAAAGACGAAGCCCTACGATTAGGGTTTAGTCATGTTGGCATTTCTAAAGCTGATTTTTTAGAGGAGGAAGCACCGCGATTGGATAAGTGGCTTGCTCAAAATATGCATGGCAAAATGGATTACATGGAGCGTTGGCATGACAAACGTTTGGATCCACGTTTACTTGTTGATGGAGCAAAAACTGTTGTTTCTTTATTACTAAATTATTTTCCATCAGAGCATCAAAATAGTGAAGCGCCCAAAATTTCTAAATATGCTTATGGTCGTGATTATCATCTTGTGATTAAAGAAAAGCTAAAAGAATTAAGTGAATTTATTCGAATAACAATTGGTGATGTAAATGGAAGAGCATTCGTTGATTCGGCTCCTGTAATGGATCGTGCATGGGCAAAAAAAAGTGGATTAGGATGGATCGGAAAAAGCAGTAATCTCATTCATCCAAAAGCGGGCTCCTTCTTTTTTATTGCAGAACTAATTATAGATTTAGAATTGGTTGCCGATGGACCTATGAAAGATTATTGTGGCACCTGTACTCGATGCATGGATGCTTGTCCTACTCAAGCAATTGTTCAACCACAAGTTGTTGATGGAAGTAAATGTATTTCCTATTTCACTATTGAATTAAAAGATGCAATACCAATTGAGCAGAAAGGAAAATTTAATAATTGGGCATTTGGTTGTGATGTTTGTCAGGATGTTTGTCCATGGAATCGTTTTTCATCTCCTACAAAAGAAAAAGATTTTACAGCAATTCCTGAATTATTAAATATGAAACGAAAGGAGTGGGAAGAAATTACTGAAGAAGTTTTTCAGAAAATATTTAAAGAATCACCATTGCAAAGAAGAGGATTCGATGGCCTTAAAAGAAATACAAATTTTATTTTACTACGTGACGAAAAGCTTGACTAATAATATCGCTATATTTATTTCCGAAAGTAGCAAGACACCATATCATTAGCATTTTTCGTTCATCTGCTTGAAGCCATTTTATAGCTTTTCGTAATTCTTTACTGAACAGGGGTTTATCGAAACTAACTTTGGTGAGGATTTCTTTAGAATATTCAAACATAATAACACCTTTTAGATTTGTGTGAACGCTAATTTACTTAACTATTGATCAAATAAACGCAACTTTTATCAAAATCTTACAAACAATTAATGTATAACTTTTAATCTTCGTTCCATCTGTAAGTTACGTTTTCAAATCCGGCCAAATCAAGTACGCGATCAGTCACCGTGCCAGCAAGTTCTTCGAAGCTTTTTGGTCTAGAATAGAAAGAAGGAGAAGCCGGAACAATGATTCCTCCAGCTTGAGTAACCGTTTGCATATTGTTGATATGAATTAAGCTAAGTGGGGTATCTCTGGTAATGAGAAGTAACTTTCTTCTTTCTTTAAGTATAACATCAGCGGCACGAGTAACTAAATCATTTGAAATTCCTGTTGCGATTCGTGCAAGAGTTCCCATAGAGCACGGACAAATAATCATAGTTTCATATTTAGCAGATCCTGAAGCGAAAGGTGCAAAGAAATTATTTTTATCATAATTGGTAAAAGGTAGTTTTTCGAAATCACGATTACCTAATTCATATTCCCAAACGGCTTTCGCGTTGTCGCTAAATACCATTCCAACAGTATCAATTTGGTCTTGCAATTGAATTAGCTTTTCTAATAAAACTTTTGCATAGATCGATCCACTTGCTCCTGTTACTGCTACTATTATTTTTTTCTTCTTCACTTAAATTATGGTTATTCTTTTTTTGAATCAATTGTATACTGAATCCCTATTGCTATAACAGAATTATACTGTCCTAGGTTTAGTCTGTACGTAATTCCATCGCTATGTTTTCGAATTGGTAAAATAGATTGCCAACCTTCAAAACGTATTTCCCAAAATTCATTAATTTGGTACACAATTGCTCCAGTCAAGCTAAGATCAATTTTTGAAAAAGCATTTCTGTTTTCTAACTCACCATCTTCATTTTCTTCTTTATATTTTACAAGGTAGGCAATAGAAGGACCGAATTCTAAAAAAAGTTTTTTACCTGCCTTATATCGAAATTGTATTGGAACTTCAATATAATTCAATTTAAGTAAATAAGTAGTAGGATCACCCTGATCAAGTTTACTTGGTTTCCGACTACCTTTTTGAAGATATAAAATTTTAAATCCTAAACTTAAATCTTTTTTTAAAGCGGTAATAACACCAGCACCTGCCAATAAACCAGCTTTATTGAAACCAGAAAGCTCATCTCCTGAAACTTGAGTTCCTGCTAAACTTCCTTGTAATACAGCTTTAAACCTTTGAGCGTTCAAAGTTGTACAGAAAAAGATAAGTAAATAGAATACTGCTTTTTTGCTCATAGTACGAAGGTCTAAAAATGAAATCAATTTGTATGAATTTTTTAAATTATTGTTGCAATAAACTGTATTTTAATGCATTATAATTTTTTTGAAAAGAAATTTTGTTAGTTTTGATTTAAATCATTTTAGACAGAATAGGATTATCTAAATATTAATATTAAATTTATCGTGTATAAACTTATATTAATTCTATTAATTAGTGCAAATTTGAAATGACTAAAATTTTATTTACATTTTTATTTTTGAATATGGTAGTTAGTACTTCAATGAGGGCTCAAGCAATTGGCAGTCGTCATGGAAAAGCAATTAATGTAAATGAATTAGATTCCAGTTCTTTTTTAGAGATTTATTGGAAGTCAGTTTTAAATAACGCAGTTATTACTCAAATTACTTCTTCACTATCTTCCAAATATTCTCCTAAAATCATACAAGCATCTAACCAAGGTTCAAAGTATAGTTTTAAAATTAAATACAATCAATTGCTAATTCAAAAAGAGGATATACTTCAAGTTGTTTTTAAAGAAGGAGTTCCTGATCCTTATTTCATTGAGAATCATAATCGATATTATCTAAATAATTTAGGTGATATTACTTCAGATCCTGTTAAATAATGATTGGAATGCTTCATCATAAATTAAAGTTTTTTTTATTGATTATAATCTTGTCATTGAGGATAGGGATTCTTCATGCAACAATAATAATTGATCCAACAATGGATGGCGGTTTTGAAACGGGAACAACTTTTCCATTAAATAATTGGACTTCGGTAAACGATGGAAATAATAAATGGTATGTAGGAACTTTTGCTAAATGTACTGGTGCCCGCGGGGCTTATGTTGATGTTAATACAACTTTAGGATCAGCAAATACCTACGCAACTGGAACAGCTCGAGTTTCACATTTTTATAAAAATGTTACATTTCCTGCTGGAGAAAATAGTATTTCACTAACATTTAATTATAAAGGACAAGGGGAAGCTTTTTTTGACTATATGAATGTTTATATTGTTAGTACAGCTACAACACCAGTTGCAGGAACTCCATTGGCAACAGGAAGAGTTGGAAGTTTATATTATAATCTTGTTGCGGGCTGCACTTCAGAAACTATTAATATTCCAGCATCCTTTGCAGGTACTACGCAACGTCTTGTATTTTCATGGATTAATGATGGATCAGTAGGATCAAATCCTGCTATCGCTATTGATGATATCTCGCTGATATCTTCAGTTGCTATTCCTCCTGCAAACGACAATCCATGCGCCGCCACCCCCTTAACCGTTGGTACTTCATGTGTTTTTTCAACTGCTACGAATTCATTAGCAACAGCAACTGTGGGCGCACCTGCACCTTCTTGTGGTGGTTACCTTGGAGGTGATGTTTGGTTTACTGTTGTTGTTCCTCCATCTGGAGCCGTTAATTTTGAAAGCAATTCAGTAGTTATGGACGATGGAGTAATGGCTGTTTATAGTGGCACATGTGGGGCTTTAACCGAAATTGCTTGTGATGATAATAGTAGCGTAAATAGTTTTTTAATGCCTGCTATTTCTTTAACAGGGCAAACTCCCGGTAATACATTATGGGTTCGTTTTTGGGCATATAATAATTTGAATAATGGTACTTTTAAAATTTGTGCGAGTACTTTTACTCCCGTTGTAAATGATAATCCTTGTAATGCAATATCAGTACCTGTAAATGCCACTTGCAATTATGCAACTTATTCCAATGCTGGCGCTACTGCTACTTTAGGAGTTACCGCACCATCATGTTCAAATTATGCTGGTGGTGATGTTTGGTTTACCGCAACTATTCCTGCTTCTGGATTATTAATAATTGATAGTAATACTGGAGTAATGACGGATGGTGGTATGGCAGTATATACAGGCACATGTGGAGCACTTGTTCAAGTTGCATGTGATGATGATGGAAGTGCGAATGGATTAATGCCAATGCTTACGATCTCAAATTTAGCTCCTGGAACACAAATATGGATTAGATTTTGGGAATATGGAAATGATAATAATGGAACTTTTTCTCTTTGCTTATATAATCCTTGTATTGCTGGACCTCCATTAAATGATAATTGTGTAAATGCAGTACCGTTAATTTTGGGTGTGCCTGCTACAGGAACAAATGTTTGTTCTACAAATACTCTTGAGCCAACAGCACCTGCTTGTTGGATAACTGTAAATCCAATTAATAGTGTTTGGTATTCAGTACAAGCTCCTGCTTCTGGTCAAATTCGAGTTCGTGTAATCCCTAACACTTTAACCAATCCACAAGTAGCAATGTTTGGTGGAACTTGCGGTGTTGGAATGACCCTTTTAGGATGTAATGATAATGCAACGGGCTGCGGTACTGCAACTAATTATAGCTCAGATTTATTAGTTAGTGGTTTAGTTAATGGAACCACTTATTACATTATGGTGGATGGTTATACTACTTCAGCAGGTGTTTTCGGAATTCTTGCATTTGATGGTTCACTTCCATTGCCTAACCTGTCCAACGGTCAAGATTGCGGAACATATCTTTCTGTTTGTGATACGGCAATGAGTTTTGGAAATCCAGGCTTTCAGTCTTTCGGAAATATTTGTGATTTTCCTGGTGGCGGAGCAAATTGCTTATTATCAGGAGAACGTGGATCTGTTTGGTTTACAATTCCAATTAATTCATCTGGTAATTTATCTTTTTCAATTATACCTAAGGATTGGCCAGGCTCTCCAAGTACTGCAGGAACTGATTATGATTTCGCCTTATGGAAAACTTCAGGTGTTGGAGCAGTAACTTGTGCTCAAATTGCAACAGGTGTAGGCCCTTTAAAATGTAATTATGATTTTTTAGGAGTTACAGGATTATATGGAGCCGCTATTGGAATATCACCGCCACAGTACCCAGGTTTCGGAACAGCTTTTTTAAATGCACAGTCGGTGATTGCAGGTGAAGTATATGTATTAGTAGTTTCTAACTTCTCTAATAGTTCAGCTGGTTTTGATGTTGTATTTAATAATCTTTCTCCTATTAATTACGCAGCAACAGGAAATAGCTCTACATGGTCGGGAGGTTTAGATAATAGTTGGTTTAAACCAGAAAATTGGGGAGGATGCCCTGTTCCATCATGTACTATTGATGCTGTAATAAATGGAAGCATAGCAATACAGCCTAATATTACTGCTGCTGGTGCCATTGCAAGATCCGTTACTATAAATCCTGGTGCTACGTTAACACTTTCCGCAGGTCAAACATTAAATGTTTGCCAAGATTTTAATAATTATGGAAGTGTAATTGCTTCTTCTACTTCTACTGTTTTATTTGCAAATGGCGCAATAATTCAAAATTTAAATGGAAGTTTAGTTTCGCCAAATTCATTAGGTTCTGTAATTATAAGTAAAACAGGAGGAAGTGTTATTATGCTTCAAAATACGGAAATGAGTGGAAATTTTAATATAGCCAATGCTACTTCAACATATAATGTAAATAATAAGATTCATAAATTGGGAGGTAACTTTTTTAATGCCGGAAACTATATTCCAGGCACAGGCACACTTGAGTTTAATGGATCGTCTGCTCAATCTTATACAAATAATTCGCAAGTAAATAATGTTACGCTTAAACATGTCGGAGCTGGAGTTACAATTAATACAAATTTAATTTTATCTAGCACGGGTATTCTTACATTAACGAATGGTAAAATTATTACTGCTGGAACAAATGAAGTTCAGATATTAAATCGTGTTCCTTCTTCATCTACTGCAGGAAATGCATCTAGTTTCATTCAAGGATTATTACGTCGTTATATAAATGCAACAGGTTCGTACGATTTTCCTGTAGGTAGCGCGCTTAATGGTTATCAAAGGGCTAATGTTAATTTTGCATACGCTGGTAACCCAACAATTATTGATAATGTTCTTTCAAGTTTCCAATCTTATGGTGCTATACCTGTAGCATTAAACGTAATGAGTTGTGCCTCAAATTTTACTTCTCCAGCATTAAATAATGGTAAATGGATTTTTGCCACTTCCAATTCTCCTATTTCTGGAAATTTTGATATGACACTTTACAACCAAAATTATTCTAATGCTGCAGGCATCTGGACTATCATGTCAGATTTTGGTATAGGATGGGGAATGGCAAATGGAACTTGTGTAGTTTCTCCTGTTACTGCTGTGTTACGCACATCCATGAATAGTTTAGCTGGAAGCTTCGGTACAATGCAAGGACCAAGCGGATTGCCAATTAAATTAATTTCATTTAAGGCCAGTGGAATTAATAGTTCTATACATTTAAATTGGGTAACTGCAAGTGAAAATAATAATAAAGGTTTTTCAATTTTACGTGCTTCAGAAAATGGATTTTTTGAACCTATTGGATGGATAAATGGATTTGGTAATTCTTATAGCATTAAAAATTATTCTTTCATTGATAGAAACGTTCAGAAAAATATTTCATATTACTATAAATTAGATCAAGTTGATTTTGATGGCACTGAGACTTTTAGTCAAGTTGTTACTACAAAATTATTCAACGACGAAAAGATTGCAACTATATATCCTAATCCCGTTGTGAATGAAACGAAAGTTACTTTTTATACTGCTAATGAAGAAGTAGTAAATCTTCAATTGATCAATTCCTATGGCCAAATTATTGAGGTGTTCAATAATCGCATTTTCCCTTCCGGAGAGAATATTTTTTACTTAAAGCCAGCCCTTTTATCATGTAATCCTGGAATTTATACTTTATTGATAAAATCTTTAAATACGGAAACAAGACTAAAGTTTTTATTTTTAGGAAATTAGACTTGCATTCTTAATCAATTTTATAGCACTGAAAAAGGCATTTTTCTGGAAATCGCCCCAAAAAGCCACTTTGGAACTCAAATTACAGAACTTAATAGCTCGAATTATGCTATTTTTGGGGTTCTTATGCTTTTAAAGGTAACAAATTTTTAAAAGTGATCGTTTAAACAAGTTGTTTGATTAGTAAAAAAAGCCATTCACCTATGAATTTGGGCTGAATACGTTAAAACTGTTAAAATAATTGATTTGCACTATTAACTTACCACTATACTTTAAACAAATATGAGTCTTTTCGTTAAAAATTATTTTTGCAAGAATTTAGTGTTTGCAGTATTGCTAAACCTATCAAGTAATTTTAGTTTCGGACAAGTTCAAAGTAAACTATCAAGTGAAGCGGTAGTTGAAATTAAAAACTTTTCGGTTAATAAAATCCTGCCATCTATAAATCAAATTATTAAAGAACATCCAGGTTTTATTGTTCAAAGTTATTGTCCTGGAATGGACCTTGTTGTGTTAAAATATGATCCTCAAAAATTCGCATTACCTAGCGAGTTGGCGAACCTTCTTGAAGATAAAGGGTTAATCGTTTATTTAAAAGAGGGTTTAACCTCTAATGAAGTTTCCTTGAATTGTAAAACAAAATATACACGAGCTAATAATCAAACAAAGTAATTTAAAATATCTACCAAAATTTATCTTTAATGAAGAAGTTGTTTTTTAATAAAATTATTTTCACTTTTCTCTTAGCAATGTTTGAATTATCAAATGTTGTTGTAGGGCAAATTTCATATTTAGCGCCAGCTTCAAATTACACTCAAAATTTCGACGGAATATTATCAGTAGTTCCTGCGAATAACGCAACTCAATCATTACCAGCATTACCGGCCAGTTGGGTTTGGGTTGAATCAGGTTCTAATGCAAATTTAACTTATCGTGTTGATAATGGATCTTCAGTTACTAATGATTTTTATTTGTACGGAGCAACTGGTAATGCTGAAAGGGCAATTGGAGGATATTCAGGAAGCACTTTGCAATCTCAGTGGGGTGCCTCTTTTGTAAATAATACGGGTTCTACGTTAACAGAATTTACGCTTACTTATACAGGGGAGCAATGGAGAGATGGTGGTAGTTTTTCTGCTGTTAAAAATGTTGATGCATTTTCTTATTCAATCAATACTTCAACATCATTAACAACTGGAGTATGGACTAATGTAACACAACTTAATTTTACTGCCCCAATAAATAATACTTCTGCTGACATTGCTTTAATTGGAAATTCAGTAGCAAATAGAACGGTAATTAACTTTACTGTTACAGGAATTTCTTGGCCAGCTGGCCAAAATTTATGGATACGTTGGACCGATCCAGACGAAACCGGAAATGACGATGGTATGGGTATCGATGATCTTACATTTTCTGCTACTTTTCCAACTATTACTACTGGAATAATTTCTCCATTGACGTATTGTTCAGGGTCAACTGTTTCTGTACCATATACTAAAACAGGAACCTTTGTTTTAGGTAATATATTTACAGCTCAATTGTCGGATGCAACAGGTTCATTTGCTGCACCGGTGAATATTGGCACACTAAATTCAACGAATTCAGGAACAATTACTGCAACAATTCCTGTGGCAACTGCAACTGGTACTAAGTATAGAATTCGAGTTGTCGCTAATACGCCAAACACTACAGGAATAATTAATGTAAGTGATATTTCTATTACACAAAAACCTGTTGCAACTATTTCGTATAATGGTAGTCCTTTTTGTACCAATACCACCCCTCCGCAAAGCGTTACTTTAACTGGAACAGCTGGTGGAAATTTTACTTCTACTTTAGGATTAACACTTAATTCCGCATCGGGACTTATAACCCCTTCTTCAAGTTCAGCAGCTGCATATACAGTAACGTATACGATGGCAGCAACAGGTGCTTGTCCATTACAAACTGCAACAACAAATATTACTATTTCTTCCCCTCCGCCCTGTAATTTAGGTACAGGTGTTGTGAATGTTTCCGTCTTACCATATATTTCAAATGGTAGAACAACCTGCGGTAAAGTAAATAATCTTACATCTGCTAATACGTTATCTTGCGGTAATGGGAATTACCTTAGTGGTGAAGACGAAGTATTTATTTTTACTCCAGCAGTGTCTGGGAATATTACAATTAATATTACATCTAATGGATCAAGAACTGGATTAATGCTCTATGATGGTTGTCCATTAATAGGTTCATGTTCAATTACATCTTGTCTTGCATTTGAGCAAAGCTCATCAGGAAATAAATCACTTTGTGCAAATGTAAATGCTGGAACTACCTATTATTTAATTGTTGATTCATGGGCAAATCCAAGTTGTAATAATTATGATATTAGTATTAATGCGCCAGTTGTTTCGTTGCCTGGATCTGTTTGTTCAAATGCGATTCCAATTCCATCGTTACCCTACACTATTATTAATGAAACTACTAAATGCAGAGGAAACGATTACACAAATGCTAGTATAGGATCTTGTAACACAATCTATGAATCAGGTGAAGATAAAGTTTATGTTTATAATGCTTCAAGATCTGAATGTATAGGAGTAACTATTACAGGAGCAAGTAGCAACTCAATTGGATTTCAGGTTTACAGTGGTTGCCCTGGATCAATAGGGGCAATATGTATTGGGAATTCTGGAGGAGCAGTTAATGGCACTCTGTCTGGAACAATAACGCTTAATTCTGCTGGTACTTATTATATCGTAATAGATAATCAAGCTGCACCAAGTTATGTAAATTATAATTTATCAATTTCTTCTTTTGGTGTTGGCGCAACAAATGATTTGCCTTGTAATGCGATACCTTTAATATTAGGAATTTCTTATGTTAGTTCAAATACATGTTCTGCAAGTGCTGGTGAACCTGCTACTTTACCTGGCTGTTGGGGGCCTGTTGGAAATGTAAGAAATACTGTTTGGTTTAGTGTTGTCGCACCTGCCTCAGGGGTTATTCGTGTTCGGACCATCCCAAGTTCATTAACAAATCCACAGCTTGCACTTTATTCAGGAACATGTGGTACATCAATGACTCTAAAAGGTTGTAGTGATGATGCAGGTGCTTGTGGTACAACAATAAATTATAGCTCCGATGTTTCTGTTGGTAGTTTAATTCCAGGTAATACTTATTATGTTGTTGTAGATGGTTATGGAAGTTTAACGGGAAGTTTTGGTATTTTAGCAATTGATGGTTCCTTGCCACTTCCTGCATTATCTAATGGTCAAGATTGTGGCAATTATGTTCAAGTGTGTGATTCTACAATTAGTTTTGGTAACCCAGGATTTCAATCTTTTGGTAACATTTGCGACTTCACAGGCAATGGAGCAAATTGTTTAGATGCTGGAGAACGCGGATCTGCTTGGTTCGAAGTTACAATAAGGGCTAATGGTGTTTTAGAATTTTCTATTGTGCCAAAAGATTGGACAGGCCCTGCGATGCCAGTAGGTAATGAAACAGATTATGATTTTGCTGTTTGGAAGACTCTTGGTGTAGGGCAAGTTACTTGTGCAGACATTGCTTCTCCTACCAATGCTGTTCCTTTAAGATGTAATTATAGCTCTAATGGATTAACTGGATTATACAGCGCCTTAAATGGTGTGGCTCCTCCCCAATACCCTGCTGGTTATGGTGTTGCGTTCTCTCAACAATTAAATGTTGTAGCAGGGGAAAAATATACAATTGTTGTATCTAATTATGCAACGAGTACTTCTGGATTCGATATAATTTTTGGTTCAAATTCTACCATCTCATACGGTACTAGCGGATCAACATCTGTAAACTGGTCGGGTGGTGTAGATACGGATTGGTTTAAAAAGGAAAATTGGGGAGGTTGTGCAATTCCTTCTTGTTCTTTAGATGCAATTGTGAATGGGGGTATTGTTTTACAACCATCAATTAATGCTGCAGCAGCTGCGAAATCTGTTGTTATTAATCCTGGGGCAATCTTAACACTTCTATCCAGTAAAACACTTTCTGTTTGTGAAAACTTTACCAACTTAGGATCTTTTGATGCAAAATCCGGATCTACGGTTATTTTCAATAATACAAATTTTAATCAAAATATTGATGGAAATCTTGTCGGAACAAATGCATTTGCAAATGTTACGGTAACTAAATCTGGTGGTGCTGTAAAATTATTTAAGGATACTGAAATGAAAGGTAATTTCATGGTCTCTAATGGATCCTCAGCATTTACTGCAAATAACAAAGCACATTATGTAGGTGGTAATTTTACAAATAATGGAACCTATTTAACAGGGCTTAGTGGATCGCTTGAGTTAAATGGAATTATTTCTCAAAATTATTATAGTTTATCAACGCTAAATCGCGTATATATTAATAATTCTGACCCTTTAGGGGTTACCATCGATTCTGATCTTGAAATTGGAAATAATGGTTCTCTTAATTTGATCAATGGAAGAATTAATACAACTCCTTTTACAGAGGTACGGGTACTAAATCGGAATTCCGCTTCAGTGACTTCGGGTAATTCAAATAGTTTTGTAAATGGACTATTGCGAAGGAGTATATTTTCACTAGGGTCTTACGATTTCCCTGTTGGAGATGCAACTAAAGGATATCAGTTAGCCAATATTAATTTTAATGAGCCATCATTTCCAACAATAAATGATAATATCGTTGCAACATTTCAACCATATCCTGTATTGCCACTACCAACTGGAGGATCTGATTGTGGAATAGTTTATTCTTCACCTACCTTAGATAACGGTAAATGGAACTTTATTGCATCAAATGATCCTTATTCAGGGCAGTTTCAACTTACGTTACATAATACAAATTATACTAATCAATCACTTAATTATACTATCATGACCGACTTTGGTAATGGCTGGATGATTGCAAATGGCAATTGTTCTCCTTCTATTGTTACAGCAGTAGTTAGGGAGGATATTACCGGACTTTTGGGTGACTTTGGAACAGCGCAAGGTCCCAGTAGTTTGCCAATTGAAATGTTAAGCTTTAATGTTAAATCACATAGTGAATCGTTACAGTTAAATTGGATTACAGCAACAGAAAAAGAGAATCGAGGATTTGAAATCCAACGATCAGTAGCCGGATCTGATTTTCAAAATATTGGTTGGAGAGATGGCGCAGGTTCAACTAGTAATGAACAATATTATCTTTTTGATGATTTTAATGTTTCTCCTAATACAATTTATTATTATCGGTTACATCAGCTAGATTTTAATGGTATGTCATCTTATAGCTCTATAATTTCTGGTCAAATAAAAGGACGAACTTTGAATGCAACTATTTTCCCTAATCCTGTTAGAGAAGAAGCGATTCTTACTTATAATTTAAACCAAGATTCATTCGTAGCTATTAGTTTAATAAATATTTTAGGTGAAGAAATAATTATTCAACCGTCCTCAAATATCCAGAACGGAACGCAACATTTAATTATAAACGCCTCCCATCTTAATTTGGCAACAGGGCTATATACTCTTAGAATTGCGGTTAATGGATCAGATGAGTTTTTGAAATTGATACTTTCGCCAAACTAAGTCTCCAAGAAATTAAGGTTGATTTGAAACCATTATACTTCTTTTCCGTATGAATGGAATAAAAATGCCCTTCTATGAGACTATTATTACTGTTATCGATCATTTTCTTAAGTTCCCTTACAACCCTACCATTAGTTGCTCAGAATGTAAACGGAGCAAAAAAAGTGGATAGAGATTTTGTTTTAGAAATCCCTAAAGCAGATCTATATAAGGTATTGCCCCCTCTTAAGGCGAAGTTTAAACAAATTAGCGGAGTCGTTTTTGAAGGATATTGCGATAGCAGAAAATTACTTTTTCTTCATAGTAGTGATGAAGCATTTTCTTCAATTTTGAAGGTAATGCAAGAAATGAATCTGATTTATTTTATTAAAGAAAATACATCTATCGAACATGCTAAAAGTGCTTGCCTTAATATAGCAGAAATTAAGAATAGTTTCAGTATAGAATAGTTTTTAAATAATCAATCCGAATCAACAAAATCATGAAACATATATTAAAATTAATTATTGTTTGTTTGTTTGTAAGCATTCATCAAATAAATGCACAATGCATTGGAGGCACTTTAGCTGGAAGTATTACTCCTACTACATCTTGGCAATTTGTTAATTCTGTTGCTGGAGGTAACTATTATACAATTGCAGCTACAGCAGGAAATTCCTATTTCTTTTCCTTTTGTTCTGCTGATGGAGGTAGTAGTATTTATGATACGCAAATATCTTTATTAAACCCTGCCGGCAATTTTATGTTAGCAGGAGTTGATGACTATTGCGGACTAAATGCGCGTTTAGATTTTTACTGTACAATTACAGGTACTTACCGAATTTTATTAACAAAATACAATTGTAGTTTACAAAGCAATATGGGAAAATTGGCATATAAATCTATGTCTACTCCTATATGCCCTTCAGGATTTGGAACTGGAGTTACAAATGTCGCATCATTGCCTTATACTTCGGGTGCGGGCTCTACATCGGGATCGGTAAATGATCTTACATCAACAAATATGAATGTATGTAGTAATTCAAGTTATTTATTTGGCGAAGATAAAGTTTGGATATTTACTCCTTTAACAGGAGGTAATATTACAATTACACTGAGTACTTCAAGTACAAAAGCAGGGTTGTATTTGTTTAAGGGATGCCCATTGAATGGAAATAATAGTACGTGCGAAGCTTCGAGTTTAGGTGGAGGAAATCCAACAATAACTTTTTGTGCTGAACAAGGCGCTACCTATTATTTAGTCGCAGATTCAAAATCAACTACAACAAATTTTACATATACGAATCTTTCAATATCAGCCCCAATTACTGCTTCTGCTTGTACATTAGGAACAGTTGTAAATATCACTAGTCTCCCATATAATTCAGCTGGAAGAACAACTTGTGGAAAAGTAAATGATATTACTGCTTCTAATATTTTAACGTGTGGTAATAATTCATATTTAGCAAATGAAGATGAGGTATTCTCATTTACTCCTATTGCTTCAGGAAATATTACTGTTGGAATAACTAGCGCGTATGCTTACTCAGGATTGTTTTTATATAAAGGATGTCCTATGTCGGGCTACTGTGCAGGCACAGGAAATAAATGCGTGGCCAATTCTACATCAGCTAGCGGATCAAAATCAATTTGTGGTTATGTAACCGCGGGAATTACTTATTATGTGATCGTAGATAATTTTATTAGTTGCTTTCCTTATTCAATAAATATTTCAAGTCCTATATCAAATCTTACTGGTGCTACATGTGCAAATCCTGTTTTAGTTTCTTCTCTTCCATTTACTGCTAAAAAAGAGAGCACTACTTGTATGGGTGATGATTACAATAATTTCACTTTAGGTTCTTGCGGATCATTGTATGAATCAGGTGAAGATAAAGTTTACCGATATAATTCTTTGGGATCTGAATGTATCGGTATTAATTTATCGGCGTCAAATTCAAATAGTATAGGATATCAAATATATAATGGTATTCCTGGAAATGTTGGAGTTACATGTATTGGATCTGGTGGCGGGGCTTATGCAGGATCTTTAACTGGAAGTATCACTTTGTCATCAGCTGGTGCATATTATATTATGGTTGATACATGGGCAGACCCAATTAATGTAAGTTATGATATAGCTTTAGTTTCTTATGGTAATGCTGTTGTAAATAATCTTCCATGTGATGCAATTAAGATTTCAGTTGGTAATTCAATGACTGGCGACAATAGTTGTTCCAATGGAACTGGTGAGCCTACAGCACCTGCCTGTTGGATTACTCCTAATAGTGTAAATTCAGTGTGGTATAGTTTTGTTGCACCTGCATCTGGTAAAGCAATAATTAAAACTAGTCCTGGCTCTTTGCGAAATACACAAATCGCTCTATATTCAGGAAATTGTGGATCAGGATTAGTTTATGTTGCATGTAATGATGATGCATCGGCTTGCGGTGGTTCTATAACTTATATGTCTCAAATTTCAGCTACCTCATTAGTTGCAGGAAATACATATTTTATAGCAGTAGATGGTTACTCTTCTTATACTGGGTCATTTGGAATTATGGTTAGTGATGGTGCTAATTCCTTACCACCAGTTCAAGGCCAAGATTGTTCTATAGCTCTTCCTGTTTGTAAAAATACTATTACTGTTGGCGATCCGGGTTTTCAATCTTTTGGTAATATCTGCGACTTTCCTGGAGGAGGATTAAATTGTATTTCATCTGGGGAACGTGGTACGGTATGGTACGAAATACAAATTGGAACAAATGGAAATTTGGAATTTAATATCGTACCTAATGATTGGAGCGGTGCTCCAAGTATTGAAAGTACAGATTATGATTTTGTTATGTGGAAATCATTAGGAACTGGTTCAACAACTTGTTCGTTAATTGCTTCTGGTGCAACACCAATTAGATGTAATTATAGTTTTCTCGGCGTTACTGGGTTATATGGTACTATTAATGGTTCTGATAATCCGTCATACCCAGGATTGGGAGCAGCAAATCAATCACGATTACCTGTACTTGCAGGAGAAAGCTATTTAATTGCAATTTCTAATTACTCAAATTCTGTTTCAGGTTTTAAATTAGAATTCCCTAGCGGGTCGCCAGTTAATTTTACACCAAATCCTACTAGTGTTGTTTGGACAGGCGGAGTTGATACCGATTGGTTTAAAACAGAAAATTGGGGCGGATGTACTGTTCCAAGTTGTGCTTCCAATGCAATAGTATTATCAGCGTCAGCAAATCAACCAGTAATTAATGCCGTAGGCGGTTCCTCAAAGTCATTAACGATATATCCAGGAGCAAGTTTGACATTAAATTCTGGATTTAGTTTGTCACTATGTCAAAATTTAACAAATTATGGTGTTCTTGATTCTAAAGAAAATTCCTATGTTGTATTATCGGGTGGGTTAGGTCAGAACATTGGAGGAAGTCTACTTGGAATTAATTCTTTTTCAAATTTAATAATTACAAAATCAGGAGGTACTGTTACATTACTAAATGATATTGGAGTTGATGAAAATTTAATCATATCAAATCCAACAAGTACATTAGATGGGAATGAAAAAAATATTGACTTATATGGAAATATTTCAGTTAATGGTGGCACTTTTATTCCTGGAATAAATGGAAACTTATCATTTAAAGGATCAGGCTCTCAAACATATTATAATTTAGGAATTGTAAATTCAGTTAAGATGGCTCACACAGGAATCGGTGTTTCTTTGCTCTCTAATTTAGTTATTGGCACAAGCGGAATTTTAAATTTAAATACCGGAAAAATTATTACTTCCGGGAGTTATGAAGTAAATGTTAAAAATTCAGCTTCAAATGCTGTTACTGCTGGAAATTCTACCAGCTATATCGAGGGAGATTTGCGAAGAGCGCTTCCTTCAATTCAATCATCTCGTATTTATGATTTTCCGGTCGGAAATGCATTAAAAGGATATCAACGAGCTACTTTGAATATGTATAACGGAGCATCCCCTTCAATAGCTAGTTTGAAAATGTATTTTTCACAATATGATCAAACAATACCAAGTAATTTAGGACAAGATCCTTCATGTTCACCAAACTTTAATTATTCATCATTAGATAATGGTTACTGGACTTTAATCCCAGAAGGAAGCGGTTTGGCTGATATGGATATGACGCTATACAATACAAATTATACAAATCCATCGAATGTTTTTACTATTATGGAAAATGTAAATAACGGTTCATGGTTTATCCCTTCTATTATAAATGGATTATGCAAAACTTCATCCTTAACATCGGTTTCAAGAAACGGAATTCAACAATCAAATGTTGCAGGAATTCCTATTAATTTTGGAGTGGCGCAAGGGTCTTCTTCTTTACCAGTAACATTACTTTCGTTTATTGCTGAGGCAAAAGAGAATACTATTCTCACTACTTGGATGACTGCAAGTGAAAAAAATAACAAAGGATTCGAAGTTCAGCGAGCAATTAAGAATGGTCAATTCGTTGCTATTGGTTGGGTAGAAGCAAACGGAAATGGGAGTTCAACAAAATTATCAACATATAACTTGGAAGATAAAGATGTACGTCCTAATGTAATTTATTATTACCGACTACGTCAAGTTGACTTGGATGGAGAAGAATCATATTCAAAAGTGGTTGCTGCAATAATTCGTGAAAAAGGTGTCGTTGAAATAAATGCCTATCCAAATCCATATAAAGAATCAACAACTATTAAATATATTTTAAGTCGACCAACTATAGTTACTGTTGAAATTAATGATATGTCTGGCAGACTGGTGAAAAAATATCAACAAGGATTGCAAAATGAAGGAAGTTATTCTATTCCATTTTCAGTTAGTGAAATGGGACTAAATACTAATTCATTTAATGTTACTATTTGGTGTGATGATCAACGAAATCAATTAAGAATTACTAGGGTTGAATAATTAAAAAATAAATATTTTTCTTATTGAAAGGATTAATAGTAAGACTTAAAATAAGCATACTGTATTTTTTCAGGATTTATTCATTTTAAAGGCAAAATTCATTGGCACTTACATGTATCTACAGGTGCATAGTATGACTTTGCTAAAACAATTTCAATTTTATTGACAGTTTGCAAATAAACTATCCCCTATTTACATGCAATAAGTTATATGCTAAAAAATCAAAATTTATTTTTAAAAGAAGTATTACTAATTTTCATTATGCCTGAAAACGTCTTTTTATTAATTCATGAAGTTCATTAAATGAATGAGATTTTAAATCCCATTTATATTTCGTAGCAAGTTCATTATGTAAAATATTGTTTGCTTCCTCATAATTATTGAAAGTATTTATTGTTTCAATAGTTTCATTAAAATGTATTTGATTGCCATCAAATAATTCATTTATAAATGCAAATCGTTCATTAATTCCAATCGATTTTTTTAAATCAACCAATGGTTTCTTTTGTAATTTATCGGCAATTGATTCATCATTTCTGGTTTTTGAAATCTGTGCAGATAGTGACTCTTTTTCTTTATAAGCAGATGCAATACTCTCTACAGGTAAATCGAATAAAGTAGTTGTGGTTTTGAGAGTTATTAAACCTTTTTTTTCATTCAAAATGTTCTGATTTTCAGTCGGCTGATTGTTTTCCGTTTGAATTATTTTATTTTCTTCATGGATTGCAATTTTGCCAAAATGATTATTATTGTCATTTACATCGCTTTTATTTACACTAATAGTTTCGTTAATTATATTTTGTTCGGAAATGTTTTCTAATATTTCTTTTTTTTCATTGATTATTATTTCTTCTTTTTCTAAAAGTAAATCAGCAAACTTTATACTATTATCAATAGGAATGTTTATTTCTGCTTCGGGAGATTTCAATGTATTATCAAACTTTTTTTCATTGCGCAATTCATCTCCCTCTTTCTTAATGCTATGCCCTGCAGGTTGTATCGAATCTTCAATTCTAGTTGCTGATTGAATTTTTTCCAGATTACTAAGTTGTTGATATAAATTGCTCAATGTATTCTTCATCAAATCAATTTCAATTAATGGGATTATTTGAAGACATGATCTGGATGATAAATATTGTTCTGTAAAAATTTCAAGCAAATGGTCAATTTCCAATAGGGCATTATTTCGTTTTTCTAACATCATATATTTATAAATAATTACATTCGTTTTTATTGTGATGATTCACCAAGTAAAATTGCAAGTTTTTGCTTCGTCTCATACCATGAATTTATAAATCCTTTCAACAATTTCAAGTTAATTGTACTTTTCTAACATTTTCTAGGTTTGTCAGATCATTGTCAGAAATCTGATATTATGACATTTGTCGCTATCAGATTGCTACTTCCTCCGAAGTTAGCAATGTACTTTTGCAGCGTGAATCGCAAACAGGTGTTTCTTATCGTTTTAATTTTCTTTAATTTTTTGTACTATTCTAATGGGCAAGGTTTAAAGTTAATGAGGCCAAATCGAAGTTCGGTTGAAGGGGCAATTGTTATTTTCAGCTCTATAGATGGACAAAAAATTATCTATAAATCCACTAATAATATAGGGGAGACTGAGGTGCCTCAAATTGGATTTCCAATTATAAGAAGAATTGATTGCCTTGGTTATGAGGCCGTTGTTGATACATTCAATCATCCAGACAATGAAAAGAGAGAAATATTGCTAGTCCCAATTAATCGGGTTATGGATGAAGTAACTATTACCGGTTCTTTAATGCCTAGTTTTCAGTCTAATTCTGTTTATTCTATTAAGGTTATTACTAGGGATGAAATTGATAAAAAGGCTGCTAATAATTTAAAGGATCTTCTAGCAACTGAACTCAATTTAGAAGTAAGTAATGATGCAATATTAGGAAGCGGTTTGAATATCCAAGGAATTGGTGGGCAAAACATTAAATTTTTATTAGACGGCGTTCCTGTCGTTGGAAGACAAAATGGGAATATTGATTTAACAGAACTAAACCTTTCTAATATAGATCGAGTAGAATTAGTTAAAGGCCCAATGTCCGTAATTTACGGAACCGATGCATTAGCTGGTGTAGTGAATTTAATTTCAAAGACCAATGCAAAGCAAAAACTGTCGGTTGGTATTAATACTTATTACGAAAGTAATGGTCAATATAATTTAGATGGATCAATCGGTTGGGGTTTAAAAAAATCTTCTTTCACTATTAGCGGAGGACGAAATTATTTCGATGGCTGGAATGATCCTTCAGATGAAAGGTATCGCGCTCAGACATGGAAGCCAAAGGAACAATATTTTTCAAATGTAAAATTTATTCATTCATTTAATGGATGGAAAATGATTTTTATAAGTGACTATAGTACTGATAAGATTACTGATAAAGGAGAGCCAATCATTACTCCATATACTGCAAAAGCATTTGATCATTATTATACAACATGGAGATTCAACAATCAGCTAACGTTCAATAAAAAAATTAGTGAGGCTAGCGATTTTCAAATTATAGGATCGTATTCTTTTTATAACCACATCAGAAATAGCTATGTGATGGATATGGTAAATCTATCTGAACAGTTAATTACTGGCGAACTAGATAATGATACTACAAAATATAAATCAATTTTTGGAAGAGCAAATTATTCGAATCAAAAAGTCTCTAAATATTTTTCGTTTTTGGGTGGAGTGGAATATAATTATGAATTAGCAAAAGGTGCACGTATTGATAATAGTGAACATAATGTTACTGATTTTTCAGGATACGGAAGTTTAGAATATAAACCTTTATCGAGTTTGTCAATTAGACCAGCTTTTAGGATTATTTACAATTCTAATTTCGATTCACCAATAATTCCATCCTTAAATGTACTTTATAAACCATTTCAGTTTACAGAAGTTCGATTGTCTTTAAGCAAAGGATTTAGAGCTCCATCATTAAAAGAACAATTTCTTGATTTTGAAGATAGTAATCATAATATTCATGGTAATTCTGATCTTAAACCAGAAGATTCCAATCATTTTTTAGCTTCTATTACTTTAAAAAAAGCATTCCAAAAAACAGTGATATCAATAGAGCCTTCTTTGTTTTACAATCAAATTAATAATCGTATTTCTCTTGTTGAAACCGAATCAATTTCAAAATTGTTTACTTATTCAAATATTGATCAATTTAATTCGAAAGGAACGGAGATGGCATTGAAATTTAATAAATCCGATTTTATGCTTTCGTTAGCTGGCGCGTATACTGGCGTCTCTGAATCTTTTAATGGATTAAATAAACAATCTGACATTGCTTGGTATGCTGAGTATAATGCTCTTGTAAGCTATACTATTACTAAAATAAATACTGGAATATCTTTACAGTGGAAAGCGATAGGAAATAAACCTGTTTACAAATTGAATTTAGATAATACCATATCTAAATATGAAAATGATCCATATCAATTGTTAGATATAAATGTTTCAAAAAAAATTATAAAGGATCGAATTGCAATTACAGTAGGAGTAAAGAATATATTAGATGTAAAGCAAGTAAAATCGTATGATAATAATGAGGTGCATACTACTGGAGGCAGTGAAACACTCATTGGAACAGGAACATCTTACTTTGCAAAAATTTCAATTTTATTATGATGAAAAGTAACATAATTATATGTTTTTTAATTGGAATACTATTCGCTTCGTGTGAAAAAGAAGATACTGCTATTGTTCTACCCCCTGCTGGTGATTTAGAATTTTTAACAGCAAGTCTTGGTTCAAATTACGAATATCAAGCTTATGTTAATCTTTCTAACAATACCATCGTTACCAGAGATTATATTCATGTTTACGACATTGCATTCGAAGCATCTCCACAAGGAACAAGAGTTTATTTGAATAGCGCTAGAATGATGTTTGCTTGTAATACCAATTCCTATAATATCACAACCGCTGATTCAACAGGTAAGGATTGGCGAATAGATCAAGAAAAGCTAAATACTGATAGCACTGCCGTTGGTAATTGGTGGGTTGCAGCAGCTATAAATAATAATATTAGTGAAGTATTTTATATAGATAGAGGCGCATCTGTTTCAGCAATTGAAAGGTACAAGAAATTTCAAATTTTAGGTTATGACAATAGTAAATATCGTATTCGATTTAGTAATTGTAATAACACAGGGATAATTGAAATGGATATTCCCAAAGATTCAGCATATTCATTAATGTATTTAAGTTTTGATAATGGTGGAAAAGTTGTTTCTCTCGCTCCGCCAAAGGATCAATGGGATTTTGTTTTCACTAAATATACGCATGAATATTACGAATATCCTAAATCCTCTCCTTACAGGCATTATATGGTTACTGGTGCTTTATTAAATGTATGGAATGGTGTTTCAGGTTCTAAAAATAAAAAAGATTCAACAGCAAATTATGTTGCTTTTGATAGTTGTAATGTTGCACATATGAATTTTTATAGTTTTTATTCTGAGGCAGATATTATTGGTTACGACTGGAAGTATTATGTAATAAATGATAGTCATTATTATATGACAAAAGATTTATACTATATAGTTGAAGATAAAAATGGATTCTACTACAGGTTGAAAATGGTTGATTATTATGATCAACAAGGAAATAAAGGAACAGTGACTTTTCAGTATCAAAGAATGTAAAATAAATTTATAATTAAATAAAAACCATGAAATCAAGTTTACCTAAAAAGGTAGTATTGTTTTGTTGCATAATAATTGCTTCATTCATTAATGTCCACGCACAAGTTAGTCAAACAGTAACTATTCAACCAGGATATACAAATCGTACATTCTATCAAATGAATACAGGAACAGTTAGTACTGTATCAAATACTGATTGGGATTTAGGTTTCCAGTTACGTGGTCGTTCTGGTGCTATAACGATTAATTCAAAAAATAATGTGAAATTATGGAATGCTAATAAGTCCGTAGCTGATTGGAGTACCATGACTGTTTCTGATACTACAGGATTGTTAATCCCAACGAATGAATTTCATAATTCAGAAGAGACATGGAATATTGGTGCTTTCAATACCACAAATGATCCAGCAAATCTTTTCGATTTAGGATGGGGTCTTTATGACCAATCTACCCATTTAATAACTGGCGATTCTGTTTATTTTATTGGCTTAGCTAATAATACTATTTTTAAGAAACTTAAAATAGAAAAATTAGATGGATATACGTATGACTATACATTCAGATTCGCGGATCTAGATGGCTCAAATGAAGTGGTTGATACGTTGTTAAAATCTGCTTTCCCAAGTAAGTTTTTTGCATATTTCTCAATTGTAAATAATGTTGCTATTGATCGTGAACCAGTTTATAATGCTTGGGATTTAAGTTTCGAAACGTATAAATCCGCAAATGTTATTCCTGGTTCTTATTATTCGGTTGCTGGTGTTTTAAGTAACGATAGTGTTTTTGTCGCCAAGGCATATCCCGTTGATACGGCAATAACTAATGATGGAGGATTTTTATACAGTAATAAAATGAATGCAATTGGTTACAATTGGAAATTTTATGATCAACCTAATAATCTTTGGGTTATAGCTGACTCAACAATTTACTTTGTAAAAGATCGTACTAATATCACTTGGAAAGTTGTCTTTACTGGATTTGGTGGAGGTGCTAATGGGAATTTTTATTTTACTCAATCTCCAGTTAATACTGTTGGAATTATTGAGAATTCTTCAATTCAAACGTTAGGGGTATTTCCAAATCCAGCACATGGAACTACTCGTGTCATGATTGATTCAAAAAATGCTGGCCAAACTTCAGTTGATATATTTGACATCTCAGGAAGAATTTCAAAGCATAATATTGTTGAATTGAATGGCGGAATACAAGCTATTGACATTAACTTGAATGGCCTTTCTGCAGGGTTATATCAAATTATATTTACTCAAGGGTCGGTGCTTCAGGTAAGCCGTATTGTTGTTGAATAATTAGTATTTTTATTTGCTTAGAGCTGGATTTCTTTCCTAGAAATCCAGCTCTTTTAGCTTAAAATACGAGCAATATTGCCTTTATATTATCATGTAAAATTCCTATTTAAGATTTCAAGTTTTAATTTTTATTGATATTTATCACTTAATCAACTTTTGTTTATCTCTGTAAAGGATTGTTTTCGAGGCATATTAAGGCATTTTTCAAAAGACTTAGTTTTATTAACCTAATCTCTTAATCTTTCATTAATTTTAGAGCATTATTATTCTCAAAATGTTTCTTGAACAAACAAAACTAGATACCCCGCGAAAGGGTTCGATTGAAGTAGTTACTGGAAGTATGTTTTCTGGTAAAACGGAAGAGTTAATCCGAAGACTTAAGCGTGCTAAAATTGCTAAACAAAATGTTGAAATATTTAAGCCAGCTATCGAACAGCGATATGATGAAATTAATATCGTTTCGCATGATGCAAATTTTATTCACAGCACTCCAGTCCCTTCTTCATCAAATATATTATTATTAGGACAAGGCTTTGATGTTATTGGGATCGATGAAGCACAGTTCTTTGATGATCAACTTCCGTATGTTTGTGAAGCACTCGCAAATGAAGGTACTAGGGTAATTGTTGCCGGCTTAGATATGGATTATCTTGGTAAACCATTTGGCCCGATGCCAGTGTTATTAGCGATCGCCGATTATATAACTAAAGTACATGCAATATGTATGCAATGCGGTGATTTAGCAAATCATTCTTATCGTACAACAAAGGACGATTCATTAATTTTAGTGGGTGAGAAGGAAAGCTATATTCCACTTTGTCGTAGTTGTTTTGTAAGGCAAATGCGAAAAGTTCCCAATGTTAGTCAACATGTTTAATGCAGTTTAAATTGTTTCATGCCACATAAAATATATTCTGTACAACAGATTGCCGAAATTGTAGGGGCACAATTAACGGTCATTGATACTGCGCATACAAGTATTTTATATTTAATTACGGATAGTCGTCGAATAAGTAATGCAGAGCAATCCTTGTTTTTTGCGATAAAGGGAGAACGTCGGGATGGCCATCATTTTATTATGGATTTATATGAAGCGGGCGTGCGAAATTTTGTAATAAGTGATAAGGATGCAATTTTGCCAGAAAAAGATTGTAATTATTTGTTAGTAGATGATTCCTTAATTGCAATGCAAGCTTTGGCGAAATGGCATCGTTGTCAATTTAATATTCCTGTTATTGGGGTTACTGGAAGTAATGGAAAAACTATTGTAAAAGAGTGGCTTTTTCAATTACTAAGGGAAGATTATCATGTTGTACGAAGTCCAAAAAGTTATAATTCACAAATTGGTGTACCATTATCTGTTTGGCTTATTCAATCAGATGATACAATAGGAATTTTTGAAGCAGGTATTTCTAAGGTTGGAGAAATGCAAAAATTGGATTGTATGATTCAACCAACAATAGGAATCTTTACTAATATTGGATTAGCACACGACGAAAATTTTAAAAATACAACAGATAAAATAAATGAAAAGCTTCAACTTTTTATTAATGCAAAAAAATTAATTTATTGTAAGGATTATTTAGGCATCCATGAACTTGTAAGTCAATCAAAAAGTTTACCTAGTGATTTAACAACATTCACTTGGTCGAGGAAAATGAAAGCTGATTTGCAGATTGGTAGAATTGCAAAGCTAGATCACGAAACAGAAATACAAGGAATATTTAAAAACGATTTTATAAGTATAAGGATCCCTTTTATTGATGATGCTTCTGTTGAGAATGCAATTCAATGCTGGAGTTTAATGTTGTTCTTAGATTATCATCCTGAAGTTATTGCCCAACGGATGGAGTTGCTTAGCCCAGTGGCTATGCGGCTAGAGATGAAAGAGGGAATAAATAATTGTTCTATCATTAATGATTCATATAATTCTGATTTAGGTTCTCTTACTATTGCGCTTGATTTTATGAATCAACAGAAGCAACATAAAAAAAGAACTGTTATCTTAAGCGATATCTTGCAAAGTGGTAGAGATGAAGCAATATTGTATAAGGAAGTTGCAAAACTTTTAGAAGAGAAAAAAATTATTCGATTGATTGGTATTGGTCCTTCGATAAGCCGGCAAAAACATTTGTTTAATATTGATAAATCATTTTATGAAAATACAGATGATTTTTTGCGTGAACTTAATTATTCTTCTTTTGGAAATGAAACTATTTTAATAAAAGGAGCACGTTCTTATGGTTTCGAAAGAATTAGTAAAGCATTACAACAGAAGGCGCATGAAACAATTTTAGAAATTAATTTAAATGCGGTTATTCATAACCTAAATTTATTTCGTTCACGGTTAAAGCCTGATACGAAATTAATGGTAATGGTAAAAGCATTCTCATATGGCAGTGGTAGTTTTGAAATTGCAAATGTTTTACAGTTTCATCGCGCTGATTATCTAGCAGTAGCTTATGCAGATGAAGGTGTTGAGTTGCGCAAGACTGGAATAACATTGCCAATCATGGTAATGAATCCCGAGGAACAAAGTTTTGATGCGATGATAAGCTATCGTCTCGAACCTGAGATTTATAGTTTTCGTGTACTAAATCATTTTTCTGAAGCATTAAGAAGAAGGTCAAATGATTTAGTAAATCAAAAATTTCCTATTCATATTGAAGTGGAAACAGGAATGAAACGATTGGGGTTTGACGAAAGCGAAATCAATGAACTCATAATTCGTTTAAAGAATAATAAAAATATCCGCATAGCGTCTATCTTTTCGCATCTTGTTGCGAGTGATGAAATTGCTCATGATAGTTTTTCACGACAACAAATTGCAAAGCTTACTGAAATTAGTGCAACAATTCAATCGCATTTTAGTTATCCAATTCTTCGACACATATTAAATTCAGGGGGTATTCTTCGTTTCCCTGAAGCTCAATTTGAAATGGTAAGATTAGGAATCGGATTGCATGGTATTACATCTAGTCCTCATGATAAGCGACAATTGCAAGTGGTATCAACCTTAAAAACTACTATTTCTCAAATTAAACATATTAAAGCTGGCGAATCGGTTGGTTATAGTAGAAAATTTACCGCTACAAAAGATATTTCTATTGCAACGGTTGGTGTAGGCTATGCGGATGGATTGAGTAGACGACTAGGTAATGGGGTAGGTAAGATGTTAATTGATGGATTTTTTGCACCCATTGTCGGAAGTGTTTGTATGGATATGACGATGATCGATGTGACAGGTATTCCAGCACGAGAAGGAATGGAAGTAATTGTTTTCGGACAAGATTATACAATTCTAGACCTTGCCGAACAAATGGATACGATTCCTTATGAAGTATTAACAGGAATTTCAGAAAGAGTTAAACGAGTTTATTTTCAAGAATAGAATTTTGTAACTTGTAATAAATAAATTATTCACCTGATCACATAATAAAACTACGGAAATGAATTTAGATGTTATTGATAAATCATTTGCAGATGATTTTACTTTCGTATTAAAAGAATTGCTGACAAATTATTGTACTGAAATTTATGTTGCAAATTATAAAAAATCTAAATCATTATTTGGACAGTTTTAAATTGGTCATCGTTTTAATTACTAGGAATTACACAACGACCTCTTTGTTTTATAATTAGAAGAGAGTTAAAATCAATTCGTAAAAAAATTAATTTTGTTGTGAACTTATCCAAATAAATTTGTAAAAACCTCTTCCACTTTTCCTACTGGAACAATCTCTATTTGTTGATCCTTTTTTAGTTCTAAACCTTGAAGATTATATCTTGAAACAAATATTTTTTCGAAACCTAATCGTGCTGCCTCATTAATACGAGGTTCTATTCTCGCAATTGGTCGGATCTCTCCAGTCAATCCAACTTCTCCTGCAAAACATATGTTTACTGCTATTGCAATATCTTCAGCAGAGGAAAGTATAGAACATATTATCGCTAAGTCAATCGCTGGATCTTCAACGCGAATCCCTCCTGCAATATTTAAAAATACATCTTTCGCAGCTAGTTTAAATCCACAACGTTTTTCAAGAACAGCTAATAAAATGTGAAGCCTTCGTAAGTCAAACCCTGTTGTAGTACGTTGTGGTGTTCCATAAACTGCAGAGCTTACTAATGCTTGCGTCTCAATTAAAAATGGTCGAACTCCTTCCATGGTACATGCAACAGAAGTCCCGCTTAAGGTGTGATCGCGTTGTGAAAGTAAAAGTTTGGATGGATTCGCAACTTCAACTAATCCTGCTCCTTGCATTTCATAAATTCCTAATTCTGCAGTGGAACCAAAGCGATTTTTGTTGGCACGAAGAATTCTATAAACATGGTGACGATCTCCTTCAAATTGCAAAACTGTATCTACCATATGTTCTAACACTTTTGGACCAGCAATTGTCCCATCTTTTGTAATGTGTCCAATAAGTAATACGGGTGTTCCAGTTTCTTTTGCAAATCGTAATAGCTCACCAGTGCATCCACGAATTTGTGAAACTGTTCCAGGAGCTGATTCATATGCAGAAGAATATAATGTTTGAATAGAATCAACAATTACAATGTCTGGATTTAATCCTTCTATTTGTTTGAAAATTTGTTGTGTTGTTGTTTCTGTTAGGATGTAACATTCACTTTGTAGTTTCCCTACTCGTTCGGCTCTCATTCTAATTTGCTGTTCACTTTCTTCTCCAGAAATATATAAAACACGTTTTCCTGGCAGATGTACTGCGATTTGAAGTAATAATGTTGATTTGCCAATTCCTGGTTCGCCACCTAAAAGTGTTAATGATCCTGGTACTAATCCACCTCCTAATACTCTATTTAATTCCTGGTCGGGTAAAATAATACGTGGACTTTGTTCCATATTAATTTCCGTAATAAGCCTAGGCTTAATGCTTTTCTTGTCTCGTGGCTCATCACTTTGCCATTTTCCATGATCGCTTGTTGGTTGAATTACTTCTTCCACATAGGTGTCCCATTGATTACATGATGGGCATTTCCCTATCCACTTAAGCGATTGTGCACCACAAGACTGACAGAAAAATACTGTTTTCGTTTTTGCCATTTAACAAAGATAATGATTTGTATTTTGAATTTTTATTTTGTTCAATCTAATATTTCATCGTTAGATTAATTTTTAAATAAAAAATTTAATTTTGGATACTGATTCACAAAATCATTATTACTTTTATAAAATGTTAAATATACGTCCAGCATCCGTAAATGATATCTCAGCTATCACAGAAATATACAACGAAGCAATTTTAAATACATCTGCAACATTTGATACAGAAATAAAATCAGTGGAGGAAAGATTGATTTGGTTTAAAGGCCATGACGAAAAACATCCTGTTATTGTTGCAACATTTAATGATAATGTTATTGGTTGGGCTTCATTAAATCGATGGAGTGATCGAATTGCTTATGATTGTACGGCTGAAGTATCGCTTTATGTTCATACTAATTTTAGAAATCTTGGAACAGGAAAATTATTGTTAGAAGTTCTTACGATGGAAGGTGAAAAAGTTGGATTACATACTTTGCTTGCAAGGATTACAGAAGGTAATGAGAAAAGTATTTATTTGCATGAGCGTTTGGGTTTTGAAAATGTTGGTGTCTTACGAGAGGTAGGTGAAAAATTTGGTAAATATTTGGATGTAATTATGATGCAAAAAGTTTTTAATGCAGTTAAAAAATGGGACTAATTATTTATCCTAAAATCATTTTTTAAGGTAATACCTAAGCCCGATGAAATATTAGGTGTTAGTATGCCATTTTTATATTCTACTCCTGAAAAAGGGTCGTTTGAAATTAATTTCGGCCCATCTAAATCAACCCAATCAGCCCATCCAGCTAACTGTGCAGCTGCGGATGCTCCACAACTACTTTCTGACATACAACCAACTAATACTTTTTTATTTAATTTCCTTGCTCTTCGAAAAAGTTCAATCGCAGGATTTATTCCCCCGCATTTAGTAAGTTTAACATTTATACCATTACAAACTTGATGAAGGTTTTCTAAATCATGAATGTTTTGAACTGATTCATCAAGAATAATTGAAAGAGAACTTTTTGAAAATAATTCACTCATTAATATATTCATAGAAACAGGAAGAGGTTGCTCAACAAATAAACATCCTCTTTCTTTTAACCAATCAATTTCTTTCGTTGCTTCATTTACACTTTTCCAAGCTTGATTAGCATCAACACAAAATGGTAGTGAACAATTTTCAAGGAAGGCCTCAATGCGTTCATGATCATTTTCTCCACCGAGTTTTATTTTAAATAACTTAAACTCAGGTGCAGATTTTACTTTTTCAATTAATAGTTCTGTACTGCTAATTCCTAAAGTATAAGTGCATAAAGTTTTATCCCCCGCTGGAATTCCTAGTATTTCACGAATGGGTTTTCCTGTTAATTGACCAAATAAATCTAATAAAGCAATATCAGTTGCTGTTTTTACTGGCGTTGGAAGTGAGTTGTCCTTTTTATTGAGTAATGATAATACTTCAGTTATTGCTGTAATTTTTTTCAATGCATTGGGAAACCAATTTTCGAACCCTTTAGCAAGTTCTTTTACATCATAACCTAAATAAGGTGGTAATGCTGCCTCGCCGAATCCAGTTTTGCCATTAAAGGATGCTGTTACGTATAAAGTATCGGTGGTATTTCTTGTCCCATGAGCAATTCCAAATGGGTGAATGAAATTTAAAAGGAAAGGATATGCTTTGATGACGAGTTCCACGGCGCAAAAGTCAACAATATTTTAATTAATCCTGTTTGATTTGTATAAATAACTGAATATTTTATCAAAAATAGTCTAAAGTCTTCAATATCTTCTTTTCATCCTCCTATAAATTGTTAATTTCGTCGACTGGATTAAACGAGTTAAAATTTCAAATTAATAATTAACAGATTTTTGAAAAATAATATCGGTTGGAGTTTATTGTTAGGGATTCATTTCCTGTTTTTTTGTCTTGCTTTGTTTTTGGGGAATACACATATCAAAGATTCATGGGAATATTTACAGCAAGCAATAAATATTTGGAAGCATGGATCATGGTATTGTGGCGATATGAATTTACTAATCGATCCTCCATTATATAGCCAACGTCCTCCATTATATGGTGTTTTTCTTGCGCTCACAAATTGGAGGGTTATTGGAAGTTGGTTTCCACTTTTACTTCAAGGAGTTTTAAGCTTTTATAATTGTTTACTGGCCTATAAATTATATGAAAAAATAACTGGTAAAACGATTAGTGTATTTAGATTTTTTTTACCAATATTATTTTTCGCATCTCAGTTTATATATGCAAATATTTTTATGTCAGAAATTTTATTTCAGACATGTTGGCTATCATCAATTTACTTCGCCGTTTGCTTTGTAAAGGAATTTAAATCTAAAGATCTTATTTTTCATCAACTATTTATTTCCGCAGCGCTGCTTGTTAAACCAATCGCATATGTATTCCCATTAATAAGCACTTTGGGATTGATAATTTTGGTTATGCAAAAGAAAGTGAGTTCTCGAGTAATTACTTCCTCATTAATTCCATTGTCAATTATTATTTTCATTATCGCTATAAATTATAAGCATACTTCAGTTGTTGAGTATTCAAGTATTCAACGCAAGCTTTTGATTAATTATAATATGCCAGCATTATTAAGTAGAAGTGTTGGCGAAAAAACCGCCGTTGCTATGGTGGATAGTATTCAACAAATTGCTGAAACTTTTAGTTATCATGACCGAGCAAAATTTATAGATCAACAATGTTTTCATTGGATTTTGAATGCTCCTATTGATTATTTTTCACTTCATTTTAAAGGCTTTTTTCGCTTCTTTCTTGATCACGGAAGATGGGATTTATATGCTTTTTTAAACGGTGTGAGTACTGATCAAAACAATCTAAATTCCATGCAAAAATCTTATGACAAACAAGGGCTATCAGGTGCAAATAGCTATATTAATACTTTCCCTAAAGGTGTTATCATTTATTTATTACTTGTTTTTATAATGAATGTAATTCTTTTAATTTCATTTTTACGATTCCTTTTCATAAGAGACATTTCAAAAGGAATTCGTATTTGTATTGCTGTAATGGTACTTTATCTTGCTATACTTTCTGGACCAACTGGCAGTGCCAGATTCCGTGTTCCGATATATCCAATATTATTAATCACATTTGCGATAAGTTCTTCTGCTTATATTAATAGAATTACTCGCAAATTCAAATAATTATACAATTCACATTGATGCAATTACTCACTAAAGTTTCTGGCCGCATTTTAGCTGTCGTGGTTTCAAGTTTACTGTTATCAGCTGCTTGGCCTGCTGCAGGAATCGCTCCTTTATTATTCATAGCTCTTGTTCCGTTATTGATGGTTCAAGATTTCATTAGCAATGAAAAGAAAGCGGGAAGAAAAGTTCGACTATTTTGGTATAGTTATCTCTGTTTTTTCTTATTCAACCTTATTGCTACTTGGTGGATTTATTTTGCTAGTCCGTTTGGCATGTTTGGGGCTGTAATGGCAAATGCATTTTTGATGTCGTTTACATTTCAGTTGTTTCATATTACACATCTTAAACTTGGAAAAAAAATTGCTTATCCCGCATTAATTATTTTTTGGATTGCATTTGAAAATTTTCATATGAATTGGGATTTAAGTTATCCATGGTTAACATTAGGAAATGGATTTGCATCGTGGGTAAATATGGTTCAATGGTATGAGTATACAGGCGTTGCTGGAGGAACAATTTGGGTGCTCTTGGCTAATATTTTATTTGTTTTAATAATTAAATCAGAGAAGGAAAGTAGGAAAAAATATGTCGCAGGTTTTTTAGTTATAATCACATTACCTCTTCTTATTTCAGCAGCTATTCGTTTAAATTACAAAGAAGAATCTCACCCTATAGAAGTTGTGGTAGTGCAACCGAATGTGGATCCTTACAATGAGAAATTTTCTGGCCCTGGGAATCAATGGCAACTTGAAAAAATATTGAAGTTAGCAAAACCAATGGTTACTTCTAAAACACGTTTAATAGTTGCACCTGAAACAGCATTACCTGACGGAATATGGGAACAAAATTTATTGTATTCACCAGAAGTGGAAACGATTAAAGAATTTATAAAGCCGAATCCTGGTTTGCGATTTTTAACGGGCCTTACATCCTTTAAAATTTATTTAGCAGGAGAAAAAAAAACGGTTACTGCTCGATTATTTCCTGAAGGAGAAGGACGAGCATATGATGCATATAACGCCGGAATGCAAGTAGGTGCAGATTCATTAATTCAAATTCATCATAAATCTAAATTAGTACCTGGAGTTGAAAAATTACCGTTCCCTCAATTTTTTAAATACTTTGAAAATTTCGCAATTGATCTTGGCGGCACATCAGGAAGTTTAGGCGTTCAAGAATATCCTTCAGTTTTTACTGGTGATTCAGTGATTGCTGCTCCAGTAATTTGTTATGAATCTATCTACGGGGATTACGTTGGCGAATATGTACGTAAAGGAGCAAATATTATTTGTATTATGACGAATGACGGTTGGTGGGAAGATACGCCGGGTTATCGTCAACATTGTCAATATGGTAGGTTAAGAGCTATAGAGCATCGCCGAAGTATTGCTCGTTCTGCTAATACTGGGATATCTTGTTTTGTTAACCAACTAGGTGATGTTTCTCAAGCTACAGCATGGTGGGTTCCTGCAGCTATTCGGCAAGAGCTGAACCTCAACAACAAACAAACATTTTATTCTGTTCATGGAGATTATTTAGGGCGATATTCAACAATTGCATGCTACTTTTTATTACCATTTCTCGTAATAATTAGCTTTCGAAAAAAGAAGTGATTTAAAAGATATCTTGTATTTTTGCAATCCGATTTAAGAATTAATAAATGGCAAATTATGATGTTGTAATCATTGGATCTGGTCCGGGTGGTTATGTTGCTGCAATTCGTTGCGCACAATTAGGATTAAAAACAGCGTTGATTGAAAAATATAAATCATTAGGTGGAACCTGTTTAAACGTAGGATGTATTCCCTCAAAAGCATTATTAGATTCTTCCGAACATTTTTATAAAGCAGCTCATCAATTTTCTGCTCATGGAATTAGTGTGAAAGAATTAAGTATTGATTTTAAACAAATGATCAACCGTAAAGATGATGTTGTCAAACAAACCGTTGATGGTATTAATTACTTGATGAAGAAAAACAAGATTAATGTTTTTACTGGCACAGGAACTTTTGTAGATGCAATAACTGTACGTGTAACTAAAGAAGATGGCTCTTTTGAAGACTTAAAGACGATTAATACAATTATTGCTACAGGTTCTAAGCCTGCATCTTTAAAGGGTGTAACAATCGATAAAGAAAGAGTGATTACCTCGACAGAAGCATTAAAATTAAAAGAGATCCCAAAGCAACTTTTAATAATTGGCGGTGGAGTTATTGGATTAGAATTAGGTTCCGTTTACGCTCGTTTAGGAGCTAAAGTTAGCCTAGTGGAGTACCTCGATTCAATTATCCCAACGATGGATCGTACAATGGGAAAGGAGTTGCAAAAATCATTACAGAAAATCGGCTTTGAATTTCATTTGCAACATAGTGTAACGGGAGTTGAATTAAAGGGAACGCAAGTAAATTTAAAAGCAACATCCAATAAAGATCAAAAAGAAATTGAATTAATTGGCGACTATTGTTTGTTAAGTGTTGGTCGTACTCCATACACTGATAATTTAGGATTAGAAAATGCAGGAGTTATAAAAGATGAGCGCGGTAAAATTGTGGTGGATGAACATCTGCAAACAAATGTAAAAAATATTTATGCAATTGGTGATGTGGTAAAAGGTGCAATGCTTGCACATAAAGCTGAAGAAGAAGGTGTGTTCGTTGCTGAATCTATCGCCGGACAAAAACCACACATTAATTATTTGTTAATTCCAGGAGTTGTTTATACATGGCCTGAAGTTGCTGCAGTAGGTTATACAGAGGAAGAATTAAAGAAAAGTGGACGAGCATATAAAACCGGATCATTTCCTTTTAAAGCGAGTGGAAGAGCTCGCGCAAGTATGGATACGGATGGACTTATAAAAGTTTTAGCAGATCAACAAACCGATGAAATTTTAGGTGTTCACATGATAGGCCCACGTTGCGCAGATATGATTGCCGAAGCAGTTGTTGCGATGGAATTCCGTGCTTCAGCAGAAGACATTTCCCGCATGAGTCACGCACATCCAACTTACACAGAATCTTTCAAAGAAGCTTGCTTAGCAGCAACAGGGAATAGAGCTCTTCACATTTAGGTATAAAAATTACGAAGTAATTTTTATACCTAAATGTGAAATTACGAATCTCTCGTAATTCGTAATTTTTAATTTCTTTTAGTGTATCTGCAAAGTCCTTCCTCTAAAAATTTATTGTAAATATCAACATCTGGAGTATAGCCTCTAGGAACAGCAAGTAATTTCCCATTATGATCTAGCAATACATAATATGGTTGTGAATTAGTTTGAAAAATTTTACTTTGTAAATCACTCCATTTATTTCCTGTCGTTTTTATTTTCTTTCCAGTGAATGCACTTACATATTGTTGATCGGCAGGAAGCAACGTTTTATCGTCAACGTAAAGTGAAATCAAAACATAATCATTAGTTAGCTTTTTCAATACTGCTGGCTGCGACCAAACATTATCTTCCATCTTACGACAATTTACACAACTCCATCCAGTAAAATCAATCATTACAGGTTTATTGTTTTGACGAGCATACGCCATTCCTGCTTCGTAATCATGATAACAATTTAAATTATGTGGACAATCACCACCGTTTGCTTCACCAGGATGAACCCATTCTTTATAGAATTCAGGAGGAGGAAATCCGCTAATCATTTTTAATGGAGCGCCAAATAATCCAGGAATTAAATACATCATAAATGTTAATGCTAATATTCCTGAAATTAATCGTCCAACACTTACATGTTTTGTTTCACTATCATGCGAGAAGCGAAGTTTACCAAGCAAATAAAGTCCCAATAGTCCGAAAATGATAATCCAGATAGAAATAAATAATTCACGTTTTAGTAATCCCCAATGATAAGCAAGATCTACGTTCGATAAAAATTTCATCGCTAAGGCAAGCTCTAAAAATCCTAAAGTAACCTTTACAGAATTTAACCATCCACCTGATTTCGGTAATGAATTTAACCAACCCGGAAACATTGCAAAAAGTGCAAATGGCAATGCTAATGCGAAAGAAAATCCTGTCATGCCTGCAATAGGTCCTAAGTAACTTCGTCCGTGTGCCGCTTCAACTAATAACGTTCCAATGATTGGCCCTGTACATGAAAATGAAACAAGACTTAACGTAAATGCCATAAAAAATATTCCAATCAATCCACCTTTATCAGATGCAGTGTCTGCTTTATTTACCCATGAACTTGGTAATGTAATTTCAAATGCACCGAAGAATGATAAAGCGAATATGAAAAATATTACGAAGAATAAAATATTGAAGAAAGCAGAACTTGCCATCTCATTTAATCGATCAGAACCTAGTGTAACAGTTATTAAAAACCCAAGCGTTACATAAATTAAGATGATGGATCCTGCATAAATTAATGCGTTTGATAAGCCTTTTTTTCGGTTGGGACTTCGTTTTGTAAAGAAACTAACAGTAAGAGGAATCATTGGAAATACGCAAGGCGTTAGTAAAGCTAAAAATCCTCCAACCATACCAGCTAAAAATATTCCTAAGATGGATAAGTCGGCAGTTTTTTCTGTGCCACCCTCACCACATCCTATTTCTAAATTTTTTGTGTCGGCACTTGGTTCAGGAATTTTTCCGCTTACAATTGGAGCACTTGGTAATGTAGTACTTGATCCTTGCACTATTGTATCATTACCATTTATAAAAACTCTTACTGAAGTATCAATTTTAATAAATTTTTCGTGACCTGTATTATTATTTTCAGTTGCTGGCTTTGCTTCTTCTTTATTTCCTGTAGCTGCAAAACTAAATTCAACTTCATCGGGCGGCAAACACATTTTGTCGTTACACGACATAAACTCCAATGAACCATTAATCTTAAATGCTTTATCAGAATTAAGTTTTATTTTTTGTTTAAAAATTACGAACTCCTCAAAAAACTTCACCTTCATATCGAAGTTAGGATCCATAAATTCCTCTGCTTTTGGCTCACTTACTTTACCAACTAAACTATAATTCTCATTTGGTGTAAATTTGAAAGAAGTAGGAATAGGGCCGCCCGGACCAATATCCTGAGAGTATAAATGCCAAGGTTTATCGATTTTTGCCTTTAATGATAAAGTTGCTTCCTTTCCTTTTTGATCAATACTGAAACTCCAGGTTACTGGACGTTCAATTTGTGGGGAATTCGAAAATACTACGTATGTACCTAAAAACAAGATAGTTAATACCATCAAGAAGGAAGTTATATAAGATTTTATATTGAATTTCATTGGTAGGGAGTATATATAGGATACCAAAGATAATAATTGCAGGAAAAGAGGAAAATGACTTAGGTTGATTTGTTTTGCTTTCTCTTTAAAATAGATTTCAAGAGAATACCGGTTTGTTAAAACTGTATAATTAGAGTAAATTTATTATTAAAACGAAAATGTATTATTAAAAGTGTTTTTTCTCTTTGCATTTTAATGAATTTTTTTTAGTTGCTAAGTTTGTTTTATTCTAACAGTAACCCTAATAAGTTTATAGATTAATAATTTTATTTAAAATCTAAAAGTAAATGGCATTAAACGCTTCTCGAACATCATAAAGCACATATCACTTCACTTCGAAAAAGAATAAATTGGTAAATACTATTTAATTAATTTTTCGGTACTAAAACTTAATCGGTGTATAAAATAAATTGTTGCAGCGAATAAAAAGAAGGCAACTACTTGATGTGAAACTCCCATCCAAATCGGCACACTCGAAAGCAAAGTAATTATTCCTAATAATACTTGAATTACTACGAGAATTACTAATGTATTTGCAGCTTGTTTTTGTGCTAAGTTTAAATGCTCATCCTTTCCTGTTTTCCATCCTAAAAATACAATAATTCCAGCTAAAAGATAAGCTAAACATCTGTGAATAAATTGTATTGTTGCAAGATTATTTATTAAACTGCTTACCCCATCTTTTGAAAAGGCAAATGGTATTGATTCAGGTATCCAATCATTATCCATTTTTGGCCATGTGTTGTAAGTCCATCCTGCTTTTGTACCTGCAACAAATGCTCCATAAATAATTTGAAGTGTTATTAAAACTAATAAGCCCTTTGCAGTTTTTTTATAATTCGATAGGGTATTGTTATCTGTAATCTTATCAGGAAATATTTGTGTTAATGCAATCCAAAATACATAGCCAAAAGTGATAAATGCAAAAGTTAAATGTATAGCTAAACGAATATGACTTACCCTTACATTTTGAGTTAAGCCACTTGATACCATGTACCAACCCAAAAAACCTTGAATGCCCCCTAGTGCGAACATGAAAAGTAATCTTGGCATTAATTCTTTTGTAATTACTTTCTTTTTCCAGAAGTAAACAAAACCGATTAAGAAAACTATTCCAATCAATCTCCCAATTAATCGATGAATAAATTCCCAGAAATAAATAAACTTAAAATCACTTAAAGTAAATCCTGAATTTAATTCTTTGTATTGTGGAATTTGTTGATATTTTTGAAATTCAGAAATCCATTGTGATTCATTCAGTGGTGGAATTGTTCCAGTAACAACTTTCCATTCTGTTATGGATAATCCAGATCCAGTTAAGCGTGTGATACCTCCAACAACTACCATCCCAAATACAAGAAAACAGCCCATAAAGAGCCAAAGAATTAATTTACTTTTAAGGGAGGCTGAGGAATCCATAATATTTAATTTTACTGAACGTATAACAACAATCTATGTTGTTTTGTTTTCCGTTTTATCTTCTGCCTTCATCACTAAATGTGCAGTATTTCTACTTCTTTGTTCAAGTAAAATTTCCCTACCATGGCTTAGTTTTTCCAACGTAGAAGGATAGTAATGACGAATAGTATAAAGTTGTAATTGTGTGTTATATCGAATGCGATAATCTTTTTGTAAATAATCAATTAATTTAGGGATTTTTTGTTCATCATCATCCAAGCAAACAGAAAAACTTATTGCAGAGTTCTGCATTAAATTTACTTTCAACCCTAATGATGCAAATGTGGCAAAGATGTTACTGATGTTATCTTCCGCAATAAATGAAAAATCTTTTGCTGCTATACTAATTAACACTTGATTGCTTTTAAAAATAAATGAAGGAACCAATGGTTTAGTTTGTAGATCTCTACCAATAATAGTTCCTTTCGCCTGATGATTAAGAAATGATTTTACATAAAGTGGAATGCCCTTGTTCTCTAGTGGTTTTATTGTTTTAGGATGAATTACAGAAGCTCCATAATAGGCTAATTCAATCGCATCTAAATAACTTAATTGCTCAAGTTTTTGTGCATCATTAAAAAATTTTGGGTCGGCATTTAAAACACCTGGAACATCTTTCCAAATGGTTACCGACTCCGCATCGAGAATATAAGCAAGTATTGCAGCACTATAATCAGAACCTTCTCTACCTAATGTAATCGTATAATTTTCTGATGTACTTGCAATATAACCTTGGGTTAATACAATATTATTTTTTTTGTTGAAAAGAGGCAAAAGATTTTTCTTAACTAGCTTCTCACTCTCTTCCCAATTTATTTTACCTTCACGATAGGTATTATCTGTTGTTAGGCAATCACGAATGTCGAGCCATGTGCTTTTTATTTTCGATTCTAGTAACCATGCATTCACAATTGTTGTTGAAAGTAACTCCCCAAAAGAAACAATTTGATCATAAATAAAATTGTATTCACGAGGTTCATCTTCAATTACCCAATGAATTTCTACAAAATAGTTGTTTACTTTTTCATATACCGAATGTGATTGATCATTAAAAAGATCATCCATTATTTGATAATGATACGTCCTTATTTCTTCTAATAAACTTAGTGCTTCTCCTGTCTTTTTTACATAGGCATCAACAACTTTTTCAAGGGCATTAGTGGTTTTTCCCATTGCGGAAATAATAACAACTAGTTCATCATCATTAAACTCTTGCAGAATTGATGCAACATTATTGACAGATGCTGCATCCTTAACTGAGGCTCCTCCAAATTTAAATACTTTCATTCTGCCTATTTTTATTGGATGTTTAATTTACTGTTAGTAAGTTTACAATTTATCCATTCGTTATCCATATGTGCATTATATTTTTTGTAGAAATTAATAGCTGGTTCGTTCCAATCTAAAACTTGCCAATGCAATTGTTGCGCACCTAAAGTATATGCATGTTTCATAACAGCATCAAATAATTGTTTGCCAACTTTTTTTCCACGCATAGATTCTGTAACAACGATATCATCTAAGTAAACGCCTTTACCTTTCCATGTTGAATATTTAATAAAATAGATGGCCATTCCAACAACTTTATTTTCTAATTCAGCTACTAGGCAGTAGAAAACGGGGTGATCCCCAAATCCATCACGAACCATATCATCAACTGTATTAGTTACTTCTTGAGGAGCTTTTTCATAATCTGCTAATTCGCATATCAGAGCATGCACTTGGGGCATATCCTCTTTCGTACCTTTGCGTACTATTATTTCCATGGCGCAAAAGTATTCCGAAATGAACGAATATTGCGGATAATAGATGAAAGAATTGTTAGGTATCTAAATTAGAATGTATGAAATTGAATTATAGGCAAATAGGTACTGGAAAACCCATTCTGATTTTGCATGGATTGTTTGGAATGAGTGATAATTGGCAAACTTTTGCAAAACAATTGGAGCTAAATAATTTTGTTGTATATCTAATTGATCTCCGAAACCATGGTCAATCGCAGCATGATAATGTTCATTCCTATTCTTCGATGGCAGCGGATGTTGCTGAATTGATTACAGATTTAAATTTGGATAGATCAATTGTTTTAGGACATAGTATGGGAGGGAAGGTGGCTATGCAATTGCAAATTGATTATCCTGAATTAATTTCGAAATTGCTTGTAGTGGATATTGCACCCTATAATTATCCTATTCATCATCGTGCAATTTTAGATGCACTTTTGGCAGCTGATTTGAATGAAATTAAAACACGTATTGAAGCAGAAAAGATTCTTGCGGATAAAATTAATGATATTGGTACGCGGCAATTTTTATTAAAAAATCTTTTTTGGATTACACCCGAAAAATTGTCGTGGCGTTTTAATCTCAAAGTTTTAAATGCAGAAATTGAAGAAGTAGGTAACGCAACATGGCCATCCATTCCAAGTAATTCAGAAGTTTTATTTGTTCGAGGTGAAAATTCGGGTTATATTGATATTACACGTTACGATGAAATCAAGCAATGGTATCCTTATGCAAAATTTGTAACTATCCCCAACGCTGGTCATTGGGTCCAAGCCGAACAACCAAAATTATTGTTAGATGCAATCTTAGAATTTGTGTAACATCAAATTGATTTGTGAAGAATTCGATTTATCCATTAATGCAAACGAGACTTCAAATTATTTCATTTTCAAATATCCAAATCAATCAATTTTCAAATTAATTTCATTTCCATTTCAAACTCTTCAACATATGCTCAATATCTTCTTTCGCATACGTGATAGATGGAGCAATTGAATCAGAATTTGGTTCGGCATTAAAATACAATGCACCGCGTAAAAAATGATTGGCGCTATCCGTTACAAAAAACTGAGAAGGTGAGGCGGCATCTCCCCCAATATCATACAAAATACCGTAAACACCATCGCTAAAAGAAATTAATCGTTCATCAATTGAACTTGCTCTAGTAGTATGTTTATAAACTAACGTTCGAGTGTTTTCCATCAATTCGCGTAAATTACCTTTTACAGGCTCATACGTTAAATACAACTGACCATTTAATTGTGGTAGCAACATATAATACCAACAAGGATGTGATAATGAGTTCGTATCAGGAATCATTACTGCATTATTGGGAACTTCAAAACTAAAAGGACAATCTTGAGGATTAAAAATCTTATAGCTGTGTTTTGGATATTGGATACGGAAATAGCCGCGAGGTTTCGGACTATAATCATCGTGATTACAACTAGAAAGTAGAAATACCGATAGCAGACTTATTAGAATTATTCGCATGGAGCACAAAGATGAAACAAAAAACGAGGCTTAAAATGGTAATTCCCCACCCATATCATTTGTAGGAGGTGTTTGGTCGTGTAACTCTTCAGAAGCACTAGTAGGAAGTGGATCGCGTTTACTTAACATGGTCATATTTTCGGCAATGATTTCAATCGCATAACGTTTGATCCCATCTTTTTCCCAGTGACGCGTTCTAATTTTCCCTTCAATATACACCATGTGACCTTTCCGGAGTTGTAAACGTTCAGCCGCCTCTGCTAAGCCACGCCATAAAACAATGTTATGCCATTCTGTTTGATCTTGTCGCTGGCCTTCTTTGTTTTTGAAATATTCGGTAGTTGCTAGAGGAAACTTTGCAACCACAATTCCACCTTCCATATGACGATATTCAGGATCTTTACCTAAGTTACCAATCAATAATACTTTGTTTACGCCTGACATGCTCTATAGATTTTAAAGTTCGTACGATTACTCGATGCAATAACTCAAAACATAAAATGTGTATAACAAAGTTAATTAATCCAAGTTCTAAAAAAAGAATTTGTAACCAACAAAAAAGTAACAATCCACCATTTTATTGATGATAAATTAAATTTTTCCAATATTTTCAGAGATTTTTATTCTCTTATCTAGGTGCGTGCTTAGGTATTTTACAATTAACTGTGGCATCCCAAAATGTTTTAAATCATCAAAAGGTACATTTTTTAAACTTGCATTTTTCTTTGTTGATGGGAGTTTTTTAACCTTAAGCCATCTAAACCTCGCAAAAAGTGTTTGGTGAGAAAGCTGATGCTTGATGAGTTCACTCGTAAAATCGAGCTGTATGTTGCCCTTTGTTAGCTCTTGAAGAGTACTATCCTGCAGTAAGTCAATTGTTTCTATATCAGAATCGCTCTCAATAAGGGGGAATTCAAATAGTCCTTGCCAGATATCTTTTTCGGTGCGCGCCGCGATAAGTACAGAGACATTATCATGGATGATTAAATAATTAAAAAATCTACTTCTAATCTTTAGCTTTTTTTCCTTTACGGGAAGTTGATTGGTTACACCTTTATTATATGCTACACAAATTTCTGCAAAAGGACATTCGAGGCAATTGGGATTGGCTGGTTTGCAGATTACAGCTCCCATTTCCATCATAGCTTGGTTATGGATGCCAGGATTTTTCTTGTCTAAAAGCTTTTCTGCCAAATCAGCAAATTCTTTTTTGCCAATTGTTGAGTCGATAGGGGTTTGAATTCCAAAGCATCTTGACAAAAAGCGATAAACATTACCATCCACAACGGCATGGGGTAAATTAAAGGCAAAAGAAGCGATAGCGGCAGAAGTATAATCACCGATACCTTTTAAAGAGTGAATTTCAGCGTAGGTAGAAGGGAAGATTCCCCCATGATCATTAACCACTTGATTAGCAGCAAAGTGTAAGTTTCGAGCACGTGAATAATAGCCTAATCCTTGCCATAAAAGCAATACTTTATCTTGCGATGCTTGCGCTAGATCTTCAATTTTAGGAAAATTTTCGATGAATCGTTCGTAATATGGTCGACCTTGCTCAACTCTAGTTTGCTGAAGAATAATCTCTGAAAGCCAGATATGGTAGGGGTTTTGGGTGTTCCGCCAAGGTAAATCACGACCCATTTTCAGGTACCAAATACTTAAAACTTTTGAAAAACTCATATTATTTAGCGTAACGGGCTCAAAAGTAATCAATTAATATTTTGTATTTAAGTAAAAAAGTCTATCTTTGCGTCCCTTTAAAAGGAAAAATCCCTCTTAACAATACTTATTAGGATGACAAAAGCAGAATTAGTAAATGAAATTGCTACGAAAACCGGAATAGAAAAGGTTGCAGTACAACAAACTATCGAATCAATGATGAAGGTAGTTCGTAACTCACTTATCAACGACGAAAACGTATACTTACGTGGCTTCGGTAGCTTCATCGTTAAGAAACGCGCCAAAAAAACTGGTCGTATCATTACGAAAAACGCAACGATTATAATCCCTGAGCATTATATTCCTGCATTCAAACCAGCTAAAACCTTTACAGAGCGAGTTAAAACTTCGCATTCTAAAAAGGTAGTACAATAAGATAAATGTCTTCCCGTAAGATTAAGATTATCCTTATTGCTGCTGCGGTAGTTTTAACAGTAGTTCTTTTATTCGCTCCTTCGCAAGTAAATGTTACTCCTGGTAAATCTACTGTAACGACTAACAGTCAACAACAGCCACAAGGTGAATCCGCATTTGACGGGGAAGCATTATTGAAGTCAGCTAAGGGAGCGCTTAATAAAGAGCAGATAGCTCAACTCGAACATCTTGAGTTGGGATTGAAGCAAAAGGAAGGTGAAAAAGATACAGCCGTTCTTGATCAGCTAGGTCGTTTCTGGGAACGTCAATCCATAATTGCCGCCTCAGCAGTTTGGTTTGAAAGAAAAGCTGAAGTGATGAAGTCAGATCGAGGGTTTCTTGATGCCGCTTATCGTTACTTTGATGCCTTTAAACTTGCACAGGATACTGGTTTGCGAGAGATAATGGTTCAAAAAGCGATTGTGAATTATCAAAAGGTTTTAGAAATAAACCCTAACAACCTCGATGCAAAAACAGATCTTGGTGCCTGTTATGCAGATGGAACTTCTGAACCAATGAAAGGGATTATGTTATTACGTGAAGTAATCGCAGCCAACCCCAATCACGAAATGGCTCAGTACAACTTAGGAATGCTCTCAGTAAAATCTGGTCAGTTGCCAAAAGCAATTGAACGCTTCAAAAAAGTGATGGAGATAAATCCGAAACGATCGGATATGTATCTTTTTCTTGGTCAGATTTATTTACAAATGGGTGATACCGCAAATGCAATTAGTAATTATCAGTCTTTCATGAAAAAGTCAGATGATTATCAAGCAGTATCCGAAATTGGTAAAATGATTAAAGGCCTGGAAAAATAAGCTCTCAGTACAAGATAAATAATCAATTATTAACGCATAAAATTTAATACTATGCCATCAGGAAAAAAACGTAAACGTCATAAAATGGCCACTCACAAACGCAAGAAACGTTTGAGAAAAAATCGTCATAAGAAAAAGAAATAGGCCGACTGGCTTTATTCCGGTATTGAATTTTCGTTCTATGTTTTAAGCGTTTAAACGTTTATTTGCATGGAACGAAAAATTCTATATCAGCAAGCTGATCTTTTATGCATTTTTAAATTACTGTGCAATCAAATTTTTTACGAGTTTATTGCGCAATTTTCTTAAGAATGCACCCTTCAATGCCGGAACAGCTCACGAATAATATCGTGAAAATTTGTAATTAGTAGTACGCAATTTTATAGTACATCCTTTTGTTATTTTAACAAGTTGTATTTTTAAGAATGCTTCATCCTGCTCGTATAAATGGCTGTGCTCAATCCAGATTCTGCTATAATAATTTTGCAGATTGAACAGTGAATTAATTATTGATGCTTCCAGCTATGAGGTTACTATAGCACTTACGGAAGACAAACAGCTTGTAGAATTAAATACCGAGAAAAAAGAAAATAATTTCTCTGTTGGTGATATCTATTTAGGCCGTGTTAAAAAACTTATGCCTTCCCTCAATGCCGCCTTTGTAGATATCGGCTATGAGAAAGATGCGTTTTTACATTACTTGGATCTTGGTCCTCAAATCCAATCCCTCATCAGTTATATTAAGCAAGTAAGCAACGGTAAACAAACCGAAGCATTGCTAAATAATTTTCAGTTAGAAGCGGATATTCATAAAGCTGGTAAGATAAACCAAATCTTAAGTTCAGGCTTACAGATGATGGTGCAAATTGCCAAAGAACCTATCTCAACCAAAGGCCCACGGATATCAGCCGAACTTTCATTGGCCGGAAGATATGTTGTGCTTGTTCCTTTTTCAGATATCGTTTCTGTATCCCAAAAAATCAAAAGCTCGGCCGAACGCCAACGTCTGAAACGTTTAGGTGTAAGCATCAAGCCTCGCAATTTTGGAATCATCATCCGTACGGTTGCTGAAGGAAAAAAAGTAGCCGATCTCGATCGTGATATTCAAGACCTTTGTGCTCGTTGGGAATCGATTTATGAGATGATGAAGATCGCCGAACCTCCCTGCAAATTGTTGGGTGAGATGGATCGTACTTCTACTATTTTACGTGATTTATTAAATCCGAACTTCAACAGCATCCATGTAAATGATACTCGTTTAGCCGACGAGATAAAAAGTTATATCAGAAGCATAGCTCCCGATCAAGTTGATATTGTAAAATTATACAAAGGAAAAATTCCAATCTTCGAACATTTCGGCGTCGATAAACAGATAAAATCACTTTTCGGAAAAACAGTAACGCTCTCTGGTGGTTCTTACCTCATTGTAGAGCACACAGAAGCCCTACACGTGATTGATGTAAATAGTGGAGGACGTAACAAAGGACCTGTTGATACGCAAGAATCTAGTGCCCTTTCTGTGAATATTAATGCCGCAAAAGAAATTGCTCGTCAGTTACGGCTGCGCGATATGGGTGGAATTATTGTTGTTGATTTTATCGACTTAAAACACACACTTCATCGAAAAGAACTTTTTGATACGTTGATGGCAGAGATGAAATTAGATCGTGCTCGTCATACGATTTTACCTCCAAGTAAATTTGGTTTAGTTCAGATTACTCGTGAGCGTGTTCGTCCGGTAACAGATATTATTACAGTAGAAAAATGTCCTGCTTGTGATGGTACAGGTGAAATTAAATCATCATTATTATTAGTTGATGATGTAGAAAATAACATTAACTATTTGTGCAAAGAACAAAATGAGTCATCATTAATTTTGCAAACACATCCATTTTTAGCAGCCTATTTCAAAAAAGGTTTTTGGAAACTAAACTCCTTCCAATGGAAATGGTTTAAGAAATACAAACGCTGGATAAAAGTAGAACCCATCTCCTCTTACCACATGATGGAATACCATTTTTTAAATGAGCAGGGCGAAGAGATAAAGTTGTAGGGTAGGGATTTCTAATTTATCGTGCCTAATTTTTAATTATTATCCCAATAGCTCTTCTACCTAATTATTAATTCGTAAGTTACTTATTACAGCACAAAACAGGAATCCCAGCAGCATTGATTAAAAAATTTTCTTTGTCGGTTCTTCCAATATACGCATCTTCCACTGGCACATCCGACATCAAAGAGATAATATCAAATTTATTTTCTTCGGCATAGTTAATCGTTTGACGAGCATAACCAACAGAAATTACTTTACTATCTTCTTTAACTTCACTAAAGCGATTGTTTGTTGTTTGGAAAAACTCTTTAGCATCTTTCATGTTTTTTAATAGCTCTGGGTTAGGAGCAATTAACGGACGTTCGATTTCATATTGCACAATATCTGCATCAAAAATTCCTGCCACCATTGCCGTTTGTGCCGTTTTAATTGCATATGATTTATGCGGTCCAACAGGGAATAATATTTTTTTTATTCCAGCAGGATTAACTTTAGTATTTTCCTGAACTACTAAACAAGGAAATGGAACCGACTGAACTAATTTTAAAATATGTGCCCCAAAAAGATTTTGCTTAATTCCTTTCACACCATGTGTTCCAACAACAACTAACATTGGATTAATACGAGCTAATTCAGCAGCTGCATTATGCATTAATTCACCTGCAGCAATAATGGTTTCGAAATTAGTTTCTTCACCCATCACATTCGCAGTAAATAGTGAAAGATCTTTTTCTACTTCGTTAAGATTATCATTCTTAGTTACAAAATGTAAGGCTACAATTTTTGCATTTGCGTGCTTCGCAATAACTTTTGTTTGCTCAATGGCAACTTTACAGCCGTCGGTAAAATCAATGAGTACAACAATTCGATTCATCTTATTTTTTTTATAGTCAAAGTTAATTCTAAATAGGTGCTTGACAAATTTTAATACATTTTTTTATAGTCGCTTACTAAACTCCGCTTTCACATCTTGTAAGGCAGGAAATAAATAATGTGCTACTTTAATTACTGGTTCATAAAGGTAAGACTCAGACTTTATTTTAGAGCTTAGGATTCCCATGCGAGCATCCATTGGTCTAAAAAGAGATAGTAATACGCTTACTGCTAAACAAAATTTAATACATCCAAAAACAGCCCCTAAAACCTGATTTATAGGAGTAAGGGAAGAAATTTTAATGATTTTTTCTAAGAATTTAGCAAGAAGAATCATGACAATGATTACACCTACAAACACAAGGAAAAAAGTTAAATAAGGCAATGCTGAATTGCTTCCGTGAATGTATGTACCAACAAAATGTTCGAATAAACTGGAAAATTTAAAGGCAAGATAAAACCCAAGTATCATCCCAATGATCATCGCCACTTCGAAAATCAATCCTCTTTGCCACCCCTTATAGGCTCCCCATAATAGAGGAATAGCGATAATAACGTCAAGGTAATTCATAGTTTATAATTCAGAATTAGGCAAAGCTACTATTTTACCATTCAATTCTGCATTCTACATTCTGAATTAGATCTTACCTTTGCACCATGTTACATCTACGAAATATAGAAGAGCTCAAGAAAGATTGGGATCTGCTTTTAAATAAAATAAATGATCATTTTGATGCTGAAGTAGATCTTCAAGGGTTGCTGTTCCTTATTGGCATTCAGGAATTAGGACAGGGAACGAAAAAATTTGCGAAGCATGAAAAACAAGATTTGATGCATATTGCCACTTGCAAACTATTGAGTTTGTATGGGTTCTATAATTTGGAAGGCGTGGATGAAGAAGGCTGGCCGCACTGGAAACTGGTTCAGCAATTACCTAGAATGAACTTAGGAGAACAAGATTATTTGTTGAAACAATCAGCAATTGAGTATTTTAGAGAACAGGGAATTTTTGTTGAGGAATCATCAAAAAATTAATCCTGTTTTTAAAAACTATTTAATAATCACTGTTTTCCTTACAGTTTCCGATTGTTCAAGGCGGATATAATCTTTAGCTGTTTGAAGATCTTTCGTTACTTCAACGTTCAAAACTGCCTCTAATTTAATCTCAAAATTAACGTCACCATTACCTGCAGTTATGCCTTCTGCCAAGATATCGGCACGAACACCTGTGGTTGGATTGATCACACTATCTTGCCTTAAAACCACTCTTGCGCCAGCAACGGGATTGTCGAGGGTGTCAAGAACTGTTATAACTGCCTCGCAAGGGGTAGTTTTTTTACAAGATGATGCAATTAAAACTGTTGTAATTGAGAGGATAACGAGTGAGTAGCGTAACATGTGGTAGAATATGTAAGACTATATACGAATATGAAATAATTTTGTTCAAATTTAACTATCATTGCAAAATAAAGCAGATTAAATTCTATCTGACTATTACACTCCAAAGTTAACGAATTCTATAAAATGAAAAACGGTATCCTAATTTGTCTAGTCATGTTGATGGTTTTTAACCTCAGCTCGGCACAAAACAACAAAAAAAAAATGGAAAAAGAAACAGTCGTAACCATTACTACAGAGTATGGTGTGATGAAAATTCAACTTTATAATCAAACGCCAAAGCATCGCGATAACTTCATTAAATTGGCAAAAGAGGGCACCTTAGACGGTACACTTTTTCATCGTGTTATTAAAGGATTTATGATTCAAGGTGGCGATCCAGATTCAAAAAATGCTAAACCAGGACAAATGTTGGGTAGTGGTGATGTTGGATATACTATTCCAGCTGAATTTGTAGATTCTTTAAATCATATTAAAGGGGCTTTATCTGCTGCAAGAACAGAAAATCCAGCAAAAGCATCTAGTGGATGTCAATTTTATGTTGTTCAAGGCAAACCTGCTTCTGATGCGGAACTTAATAGCCTTGAGTCACGACTAGGTATAAAATATACTGCAGCAAACCGTGAGGCCTATAAAACTTTAGGTGGAACCCCATTTTTAGATATGAATTATACAGTTTTCGGACATGTAGTTGAAGGCTTAGACATTCTTGATAAAATTGCTAATGAGCCAACAGCTCCTGGAGATCGTCCTTTGAAGGATATCAAAATGACTGTTAAAGTTAGCGAGTAAAATAATTCTCTTCTACATTTTATTTATTTCCTACACAGGTAACGATAGCTTATTCTAATTCATTCATGTTCGAAATAGTTCGCACCTATATAACGGAAGCAAAAAGTTTTCAGCCTTCAACTAAAGAAGAGTGGGAACAATTCCGTTTACGATTTATTTCAAAAAAAGGTGTGTTAAGTGAATTGTTTTCTAAACTAAAAGATATTGCTGCCGATGAAAGAAAAGAGTTTGGATTGTTAGTGAATGAACTGAAGCAAGCTGCCGAAGGAAAAATACTTGAATTCAAAGAAGCATTTGAAAAAGAAACTGGTAATGATTTTAACGGTCAGGACTTAACATTACCAGGAGAGCCAATATCAACAGGTTCCTTTCATCCTCTTACACTAGTTCGTAAAGAAATTATAAGTATCTTCTCACGGATTGGCTTCAACGTTAGTGATGGACCAGAGATTGAAGATGATTGGCATAATTTTTCAGCATTAAATTTTCCACCTGAGCATCCAGCACGTGATATGCAGGATACTTTTTTTATTGATTTGAATCCTGATCAACAAGTTTATAACGGACAGCTTGCATTACGTACACATACTTCATCTATACAGGTGCGTGTGATGGATAAACAAAAGCCACCTATACGAACTATTTGTCCAGGTAGAGTTTATCGCAATGAAGCAATCTCTGCGCGAGCGCATTGTTTTTTTCATCAAGTAGAAGGTTTTTATATTGATGAAAAAGTTTCATTTGCAGACTTAAAACAAACCCTTCTTTATTTTGCGCAGGAGATGTTTAATGAAGATACAAAAATTCGTTTACGACCATCTTATTTCCCATTTACAGAGCCTTCTGCGGAGATGGATATCTCTTGTCAGATTTGTAAAGGCTCAGGATGTAATGTTTGTAAATATAGCGGATGGGTAGAAATTTTAGGATGCGGAATGATTGATCCTGCTGTTTTAGAAAATGGAAAAATTGATTCGAATAAATATTCGGGGTTTGCTTTTGGGATGGGAATTGAAAGAATTACTATGATGAAATATGCGGTAAATGACCTTCGTATTTTTTCCGAAAACGACGTTCGCTTTTTAAGGAATTTTAAAGGAGTTCAATAAAATTAAATTTATTGCTTTTTAATTTTTGGTAGCTCTACCGATAACGTTATACGCTCCTTCCCCTTTCAAAATAGAATTATACAACTTAGGATTTCCAAGAACAGATAATGCTTCTTTAACAATTGGATCTTTACGGAACATTAATTTATAACGACCTTTACTAAAGTAATACCTGCCAATTATTTCCTGCTCTAACATTAGCTTAATTTCAGGTTTAAATTTTACTAGATCATCGTTTTTATTATGCTTTAACTTTTTCGATAATCCATCTAATTCATTGGACACATTCGCATAATATTTATCCTTAACAATAGTTTCTTTTAAGTCAGTAAAAGCTAACTCTGTTTGAGTTGAATAATCGTAATTTTTTGCATTAACAAATCGAACAAAATCTTGATAATCTTCATCCGACAAATTGAAAATTTCTGCAGTGTCAATACTTGCATGTTTAGTACGATAATAAGATGCGTAATCGAAAATTAATAAATTATGGAACAAACTTTTTGTAATGTTACTTGAATCAACTGGTGCAACATAAATATCAGGATATACTGCGCTTGCATCAAAAACAGTTCTTCCATTTTTAGTTTTAAACGAACGGATAATGGAGTCAGGTAATTCTTCCATGTTTCCTTCTTCACCACGGTGAGTGTAGGCTTTTGTTTGAACACATCGTCCACTTGCAGTAGTGTATTTTGCAACAGTAACTTTTAACTGACAGTTATAACTTAATGGCTTTGTTTGTTGTACTAATCCTTTACCATAACTTCGCTGACCAACAACAACACCTCTATCAACATCTTGAAAATTTCCTGCTGTAATTTCACTTGCCGAAGCAGAATGTTTATCCACAAGAACAGCAACACGAACTTGACTATCAACAGGGTCACTTTTAGTTACATATTCATTTACTGAACTTAATAATTTTCCTTTTTGTGTTACTAATAACACACCTTTATCCACAAATAAATTTAGGATACTTACTGACTCTTCGAGTAAACCACCACCATTGCCGCGTAAGTCAAAAACGAGAGATGTCATTTTAGGATTTTTCTTTAATTCTACTAATGCATCATGTACTTCGTTAAAGCAATTTTGCAAAAACTTATCCAGTTTAATATATCCAGTACTATCATTTAGCATAGTGTAATAAGGAACATTATTTACTTTCACATCCTCACGAACAATCGTCTTTTCAATCAATTGATTTTCTCCTACTCTCGCAATACGTAGTTGAATAGACGTTCCACTTTGTCCTTTTAACAAATCATCCACTTCATCAGCAGCTAAACCTTTTAATGATTTACCCCCAACAGCAATGATTACATCGCCTGCACGTAAATCAGATTTTTGAGCTGGATAACCTTCTAAAACATCATAAACAATAACACTATCACCAGTTCTAAAAGATGTTGCGCCAATGCCACCATATTCAGCACTTACATGTTTAATTCGATAATCTTCAATTTCTGATTCTGGATAATAATTTGTGTAAGGATCGAGGTTATTTAACATTCCATTGATCCCCGTTTTCATCAAATTTCCAGGATTTATGTCATCAACATAATAATGATTTACCTCACGATATACATCTGCAAAAATTTCGATCTGTTTTCCATATTGGAAAAAATCATTACCAAAACCCCAACATATAACTGAGAAAGGGATCAACATAATCGGAATCAGCCACCCTCGTTTCAATGATTTAATCTTACTAATCATAATTATTAAAATAAATGCTTTAAGCTGGTCAAAGATATATATCAACTACCCATTACTTGTACAAATTTACAAGAGAAAATGAACAATAAATATTGAATAACTCTAAATCACTTTTCAACTATTACAAAAACAGAGATCATCGAATTATATTGCATCTTTTCCTCTTAAATGCGCAAAAAAAAGTCCTCTTTTTCAAGAGAACCTTTTCAACCTATTACCTAATTATTTTAATTCAAAGAAAAGCCATTTGCTATTCCATAAGGGGCAAGTGCTAATTTTAATCGCTGACGAGCCACATGAATTCTTATTTTTACAGTGCCAAGAGGAACAGCTAAAAAGGATGCTATCTCCTCGTATTTATAGCCTTGATAGCTCAGCATAAAAGGGGTTTTTAAATTTTCCGAAAGTGAATCAATTGCTTGCATCATTTCTTTCATTACTAAACGGCTTTCTCCATCATTTTTGATTGTATTACTAGCGTAATTGATGTGAAATTGATTCTCAGTATTATCTATAAATACACCACCTTTAACAAGCCTTCTATAGTTATTTATAAAAATATTTTTCATAATCGTATAAAGCCAACCTTTCAAATTGGTTCCTTCTTGAAACTTTTCCTTGTTTACAAAGGCTTTCAACATTGTTTCTTGAACCAAGTCATTGGCATCTTCAGGATCTTGGGTTAGCTTTAAAGCATATCCTCTAAGTGGCTTATAACTCTCTTTTACTTTGAAATTAAATTCTAACTGAGTCATTTTGTTTAAGTATTTATTGAAATATTTAGACAAAGTTAACTCCTTTCTAGTATGCAATGCAAATTATTTTGTTTAATTATTCTATTAATTCATTAAACAATACGTAAATGATTGAAAATCAACAATAAATTTTTTATATGTCTGATATAAAGGTCAATATCAAGATTTAGTTGCTTTAATAAATGACTAAACAGAATTAAATTACGTATTTTTGTTTAATCATTATATAATTTTGATAAACAATAATAAATATTTACTGTTTTAGAGCCCAGTACACACATCTGATAAAAACCTTCAATGAAAACCGATATCAACAAAAACAATAACTCATTTAAACCATCTAATTTTCAAAGTAATTCGATTTCAGGAAATGGGTCGTCGATAGAAAACAACATTTTTTCATTAGACGAAATACTACAAATAAGCATAGGAAAATCACCAAGCAAATTTCAAAACGAACCAATTATATTAAGTCACGAAGAAAAATTAGAGATAATAAAGAACCATGTTCATGGCATACTTTCAACGCTTGGATTGGATTTAAACGACGAAAGTTTAAAGGATACACCAATGAGAGTCGCGAAAATGTATCTCAATGAAACATTTAGAGGATTAAATCCAGCAAATGAGCCTGATGCTACACTCTTCACCAATAGCTTTCAATATACTCAAATGCTTGTCGAGAAGGATATTACTATTTATTCTACTTGTGAGCATCACTTAGTTCCAATTTATGGGAGGGCACATATTGCATATTTTTCATCCGGAAAAGTTATCGGATTATCAAAACTTAATCGAATCGCTGATTATTATGCTAGACGTCCTCAGGTACAAGAACGATTAACTATTCAAATAGCTGACGCGATAAAAAAAGCATTAGATACAGATGATGTAGCAGTTATCATTGAGGCGAATCATTTGTGTGTAGCCTCAAGAGGAATAAGAGATGTTAATAGTAGTACAACCACGTCAGAGTATGCTGGAAAGTTTTTAAATTATGACGTAAGAAATGAATTCTTAAACTATTTACGCAAATAAACTAGCTTAATTATTAATTTCCATTTAAATCTACTAGCAAATCAACAAGCTCTTTCATTGTATACAAGAAGCGAACATTTTTTGGCAAATAAATATTTGTTTGCAAAACTTGAGGGCCAGAAATTAATATAGAAGTATCAGGAAAATCATTCGATAATTTATTTACAACGTGTAATGGGCTTTGATTAGGAATGGAAGCTGTGAGAACTGTTAAAATATAATCAGGATTATAAATTTGTTTCACTCCCCCTAAATCATCCATAGGTAAATTAACCCCCATATAAAGCGAGTGATGACCATTAGATCTAATTAAATAATTCGCAAATAAAATCCCAATTTCATGAGGTTCGTTAGATGGCAAAAACAAAATAAACTTTTTGGAGGTTGGCGCAAGATTTTTAGGCTGAATACTACATGCTGCAAATAACTTTTGGCGAATTAAATTAGTAATAAAATGTTCATAAGCAGGATTTATTGAACCCGTTTGCCATAGCATACCAACACGTGCAAGAAAAGGAAAAACCACATCTAAAAAAGTACGTTCTAAACCTGATTGAATAATGTGTGAGCCAATGATTTTTTCAAATGCAATTTCATCAAGACTCAACATTGCACTTGTTAGTGCTTCAATTTGAACAGTATTATCTGTTGTTTCATCAACAATTTCCATCACATAACGGTCTAAATCAACTCGTGACATTTTCGTTATTTTGGAAATCTTATGGCCTTTTCTATTTAGCATGGCTACGCTAAGTAGTAATTTAATATCTTCATCGTCGTAAAAACGAATATTAGTGGCAGTACGTTTTGGTTGTGGAATTCCATAACGTTGCTCCCAAATACGCAATGTATGTTGTTTAATTCCTGTCAGGGCTTCCACATCCTTAATAGAGAAATGATTCATAAGCCTTTTAGCAATTTCAGCACTATAATAGGGGACGAGTTTATTTGAAGTAAGTTAATAAACATTTTTAATCGAATAAAGTTTTCGCATAACAACTTTAATCAATTCTCGTTGTAAAATAACTTCTGCTGTTCTTTTAGGATCAGCGCAACCTGATCTAGGAGGAAGCAAATGTTCGGGCACATCAATACTATACAAAAGCGATGATAATCTGTTTAAATCAGTCTTACAGCATAAAACCACAAAGTCGCATAATTGTGAAGAGAAATTATTAAAGCTAACTGGCAATTCCTCTTTAAATTTCAAATCATATCCAAAACGATCAAAATCCTTTATTGTTTGTTCTGCCATCATTTGCAAAAATGCAAGGTCATGACGATATTTTTCTAGCTCCGTTGATTCCATTTAAACTAATGAATAAATATATGTCTTGAAATTTAATTAATAATAGCTTTTAATATGAGAAATAATCGAAATGAAACTCCTTCAATTTTCGTAACTTTGTTAAAATTAAAATGTTGAAATTTTATCTCTAGCAAATATAATTAAAAAAACATAAATTCTACTAAAATTGATTCAATTAATCCATATAAATAAAACATTTTATTTTGTATTTATTTTATTGCTATTTTCCAATACTATAAATGCACAACAATATCGTCCTCACCCAATGTTATCATCTATGTGGCAAGCTGATGTTGAATATTTAACACCAAGTCAAGTTGGAGATACAACAATAAAAAACGGATATACAGGAGGGTCATTTAATTACCGATTACCACTTTATATTGGCAAAGATTGGTTAAGTGCGGATGGTGGGAAACCCTTTATTGCAGTTTTGGCACAAGCAGGCACAACAGTTCGAAAAACTGAAATTAATTATGTAGAACCTAACAGAATATTAACAAATTCTAAAATAAGTTTTACTGGCATGATTGCTACCGGGGCAAGCAGTTTAAGGAATTTATATTTACTACAATTGAGTGCTTCGTTGCCTACGGAAAACTTCTGGTTTAAACCAGAATATATTAGACCTCATGGAGCTTTAATTTGGAGAAAATTATATCACAATAATCGGTTTTGGCACACTCTTGGAATTGCATACAGTCCTTTAGCGGGTACCGACCTTCTATTGCCAATAATTGGTGCAGGATATAAAATAAACAAAGAAAATCAAATTCAATTTACATTTCCATACAATGCTGCTTATTCACATATGTTTGGTAAACAATTTAGTTTAAGTTTAAAGTTAAATGTTATTGGGGGGTATAATTATTTGAAACAAGATGCGCTACATTTTAATGATCCATTAATATATCGACAACGATATCCTAAATTTAGTATTGTTGGAAGATATTATACAGATCGTCATGTTGTACTTACTCCAGAAATTGGATTAACAGGAAAAGGAAAATTGATGCTAGATGATGTAAAGAGTCAACAAGCATCTGCCTTTTATTTTAAATTATCACTACAAGTAAGGTTTGGGAAACGACCTGCTGCAGCCCCTATTTTGAATTTTGATCCTGGTGATTCTGGATTCGATCCAAATTATTTATTAGAGTAAAACTAAATTCAAATGCATTTGTTTGCAAGAAAATATATGGATCAAAAAAATCATATTCTTATTGCCGGTGGATCTGGCTTAATTGGAAAAAGATTAACTTTACTATTGAAGTTAGAAGGGTATTCCGTTAGCTACTTAAGTAGAAGTGAAGATATAAAAAATGGCATAAAATGTTTTTTATGGAATCCTAATGAAAAATCCATTGACCCAGCTGCTTTTACTGGAATTACCCACATTGTTAATCTAGCAGGAGAATCAATTGCTGGATCACACTGGACTAACGTATTTAAAGAAAAAATTATTAATAGCCGGCTAGATGCTTCTGCCACATTGTTAAAAGAACTACAATCACATACGCATAACGTAAAGGCAATTATTGGATCCTCAGCTATTGGTATTTATGGGAACCGAAACGAGGAGAAACTAACGGAAGAAAACAAAACAGGAAATGACTTTCTATCAGAAACAGTACAAAAATGGGAAGAGAGCTACGAACTTTTTACAATACGTAAAGTAATTTTTAGAATCGGTATTGTATTATCGAAAAATGGTGGAGCTCTTGTTCCAATGTCAGCGCCAATTAAATTTGGTATTGCGCCAATACTGGGAGATGGGAAACAATGGATGAGTTGGATACATATCGATGACGTTTGCAGGTTAATCATTCATGCAATAAAGAATGATGAAATGCACGGCGTTTTTAATGCTGTCGCGCCAAATCCAGTAACTGCTCGTTCATTTATACTTACATTACGATCAGTAATAAATAAAATTAGCATTCCAATTTCTGTTCCTGAATTTTTCTTGAAACTTATTATGGGAGAACAAAAAGCTATTGTATTGAATAGTGTAAACGCTTCATGTGAAAAATTAGAAAAGAATGGATTTATCTTTACTTTTTCTAAATTAAAAAATGCATTAAAGAATATTTATGAATGATAAAACTCCTATTTGCATTCATTGGTTTCGAAGAGATTTTCGATTAGATGACAATGCAGCTTTGTATCACGCACTTAAAAGCGGGCTGCCCGTTTTAACAGTTTTTATTTTTGATAAAAATATTTTAGATCAACTTGAAAATAGAAAAGATCCTCGTGTAATTTTTATACATCAACAACTTGAAAATATTAATAAACAACTACAAAAATTAGGGAGTAGGTTGTTGGTGAAATATGGATTTCCAGATGATTGTTGGAACGAACTACTGAAAGAATACAATATTCAAGCAGTATATTCAAATCATGATTACGAACCCTACGCAATTTTAAGAGATTCCAAGATTGAGGGTTTACTTAATGATCACGGAATTGAATTTAATACCTACAAGGATCAAGTAATTTTTGAGAAGAATGAAATAACAAAAGAGGATGGAAAACCCTATACCATCTTCACCCCCTATTCGAGAAAGTGGTTGGCGAAATTGAATGATTCGTATTTAGCATCCTATCCAAATAAAAAATATTTTAAAAGCTTTTTACAAACAAAATACGCAACCATTATTTCATTAAAGGAGATGGACTTTGCTGAAAATAACATTGAATTTCCCGCTTTAGAATTTCCAGATAAAATACTTAATCAATATGCGGATTTACGTGACATACCTTCTGTTCGTGGCACCTCGCGAATTAGTTTGCATCTTCGATTTGGAACAGTAAGTATCCGAAAATTAGCTCGCCACTCTAAAGATATTAGTCCGAAATGGCTGAATGAATTAATATGGAGAGACTTTTATATGTGCATACTATGGCATTTTCCTTACGTAGTAAATGGAGCATTCAAGCCAACATATAACAAAATAAAATGGAGAAATAACGAAATAGAATTCGAAAAATGGTGCCGAGGTGAAACAGGTTATCCAATTGTTGATGCTGGAATGAGAGAACTTAACTCGACGGGGTTTATGCATAATCGAGTACGAATGATTACAGCAAGTTTTCTAGTAAAACATTTGTTGATCGATTGGCGTTGGGGAGAAACGTATTTTGCTTCTAAATTATTAGACTTTGAATTATCATCAAATAATGGAGGATGGCAATGGGCGGCAAGTTCAGGTTGCGATGCTGCCCCTTATTTCCGAATTTTTAATCCCACTGAGCAGACGAAGAGATTTGATCCTGATTTTATATACATTAAAAAATGGGTGCCTGAATTCCAAGAATTTAATTATCCACAACCTATTGTTGATCATAAATTTGCAAGAGAACGAGCACTTGCCATCTACTCTCAAACTGTTGGAAAGCAAAAAGAATTAGAGTAATTCGCAATTTTTTTAACTAACTTAAATCACCGCTATTCAATCGTATTTTGTAGTTTCGTAAAATCATTCTTAGCTTAATAAAATGTTTACAGGCATCATCGAATCTCAAGGTATTATTGAATCAATTGCTGAAACAGGTTCAAACAAATCATTCACATTATCTTGTCCTTTTACAGCGGAATTAAAAATTGATCAAAGCCTTGCTCATAATGGTGTTTGCTTAACTGTAGTGGATATTCAAAACAGCAAATATTCAGTTACAGCAATTTTAGAGACCTTAACTAAAACTAATTTAGGCTCACTAATACCAGGCAACAAAGTGAATTTGGAACGTTGCATGCTCGCTAACGGACGTTTAGACGGCCATATTGTTCAAGGACATGTTGATCAAACTGCAATCTGCAAAAATATAATTAACGAAAATGGAAGTTGGATTTTTCATTTTAATTATGATGCTTCTACAAACAATTATACAGTCAAAAAAGGTTCCATTTGTATAAATGGTATTAGTTTAACAGTAGTTGATTCAGCTATAGGAAATTTTTCAGTTGCTATTATCCCCTACACATTTGAACATACTAATTTTCATCAATTAAAAATCGGTGATATTGTTAATTTAGAATTTGATATTATTGGGAAGTATGTTGCTGAGTATATGTCAAAAATTAATTTGAAAATTTGATGATGCGCTAATTTGAAGATGAGTTGAATTCAATATTTTAGGAAAGTGAAAAATTAAGTTTGCTAATCAATTTTATATTTGGTGTCCCCTTTTTGCCTTAACAATTAGAATAATCATTGCAATTAATGCTCCTATTGCAGTTAATAAGAAGGCTGCTTTAATTCCATAAACTCCAAACATCCAACCTGTCCATGCTCCCGCTACGAGTGCGGCCATGCTAGTCGTACTTGCATAAAACCCTAATGCTGTTCCACTTTCATTCTCCGGAATTAATCCAGCTATGATTGCTTTTACAACACTTTCAGTACAAGCCATTGAAACTGCATAAACCACAAAAAGGATAAGGAACGCTGTTAGTGATGAAGCCATTGCCATCCCGAAATAGGTTATTACAAATAATAAAACACCAATAATTAAAACGTTTTGTCTTCCAATATTATCTGCCAATTTACCAATAGGATAAGAAAGTATTGCATAAATTAAATTATAAAAAATATAAGATACAATCATTACTTGATCTGAAAATCCTGCCGCTTTAATTGCTAATAATAAAAATACATCAGGACTATTTACTAATGCAAATAAAATTAATGTACCAACGAGCGACTTGTATTCAGTACTTGCCTTTTTCCAATACCCAAAATGACTAAAAAATCCGCCTTTTTTAGTCTCGCTTTTTTTAGGTTTTACTTTTAATGATTTATCTTTCACGATTAATGCAAGTAACCATGACGCGATAGCAGGGAATACTGCAATAAGAAACATTCCTTTGTAATCGCCAGGAAACGAATACAACCATAACAACCCAATCAAAGGACCAATTACAGCGCCTATAGTATCTATTGCTCTATGAAAACCAAATACAGCTGCTCTTGTCACTTCAGTGCTTTCTAAAGAAAGTATAGCGTCCCGTGGTGCTGTACGAATTCCCTTTCCTAATCGATCCGTTAAACGTGATAAATAGATTATTGGTAATGCAGAGGAAAGTAAAAGTAATCCCTTTCCAATCACAGAAAAACCATATCCAGTTTTTACAAAAACACTTCGTTCGCCTCTATTATCAGATAACTTACCAAAATAACCCTTTGCAACACCAGCAACAACATTTGCTAAACCTTCTAACAAACCAATTGCAATAAATGAATATCCAATCGACTTTAAATAAACTGGCATTATAGGATATAAAAGTTCACTTGCAATATCTGCCAACAAACTCACAAATGATAGAATTAAAACAATACGAGTAATTTTCAATCGTAATGAGAATTAAAAAAAATCATTGAAGAACTTTCTTTTCTTTATTAGCTAATTGCCCACAAGCAGCGTCAATATCCTTACCTCTGCTACGACGTAAATTTACAATTAAACCATTTTTAGCTAAATACTGATAAAATTGATTTAATTTTTCGTCACTGGTATTTTGAAACTCTCCATCACCAATTGAATTGTACTCGATCAAATTAATTTTTGCTGGAACTTTTCTTGAAAACTCAAGCAATTCTTTTGCATCTTCTAGTCCATCATTAAAATTCTTAAAAACGATATATTCAAAAGTAACACGCTTACCGGTTTTATCATAGAAATAATTTAAAGCATCTT
>Ga0114969_10000028_pt1 | contig 105112 bp, 94 predicted proteins | sample M_130807_MF_Meta_FD_87316 | JGI IMG/M metagenome (GOLD analysis project Ga0114969, IMG submission 87316) | Freshwater microbial communities from Lake Montjoie, Canada to study carbon cycling - M_130807_MF_MetaG | ecosystem: Environmental > Aquatic > Freshwater > Lake | place: Lake Montjoie... | reverse complement strand
TCTTCTGCCGAAGAATTTAAAAACTCATCCTTTAAATATTTATATACAAAATCCATCCCTGAAAATTTAGGTTCAGATTTTGCTTCCAAGGCTTGTGTTTTTTTCAGCCATGATTCACTCATTTTATGTTGTTGAGGTAAAATTAAAATATTTCCCAAGGACTGCTTCCGCATTTTTCTAACATATATATTTCCCAATCAGCACCATAAAACATAAATGAAATAGCAACGCAGGTAAAAATAACAGTTAGTAAAACTGACAAAACATGACTTCCAAAAATTTCTGGAGCAGCTTCAACAATTCGTTGACCATTTTTTTTCCTTATGTAAAAGATATAATTTATGAAAATCAAAAATATTACAATTCCAATTCCTCCCCATTTGCCATAAGACAAACAATAAAAATATGCTAATACCATTTTTAATATTGCATTAATCAATAAGGATTGAGCAAATGAAAAAGATAAAACTGCTGTTATATAAGGATCTTTTTCTTTAAGAACCCTTTTATAAAACAAATAGTACTTATAATAGATAACCGAAAACATTATTATTTATTTATTGGTGATGAATATATAAAATTTGAATTCAAAACAGAACTCTCACAACTTTTCCAATACCAAAACCAAAAATCCGAGACCGATTCTTGATAAGATTGAGTATAAGTAATTTGCCTACCGATTTCCCATCCAAAACTAGCTACAGCCCCATAGATACCCCCAAATCCTCCAATTGCATTCATTGTTTGGTCAAGGGTCATGCGAAATGTTGAAATTTCACCTGCTCGATAATCTTCGTTTATATCGAAAGCACCATAAACTGCAAAACCATAACCTACATACCCCATCCTCGTTGACCATTTTTCGGCAAACTTGTATTTACCTCCGCTATTTCCATTTCCTCCCCAATCTTGAGATCTGATTTTAAAATCTTTTCCCATCCATGTACCATAGGTCTTACTAAAAAGTACATTTTCAGAAATACTACCAGCTACTCCTATATAGAAAGTTGCCCCCGGAGCTTCTCCTTCAATATATAAATTCAATTTGTAATTATTATTTTCTTTACCAGTAATATTTTCGGATTCCTTTGGTCCTACAAAATTTGCTTCTCGCGTACTACCAATTAATTCTTTTTCAATCATCGATTGAATTATCGATCCATTCTTAGATGTAGAAGTAGTGTAAGGATTCACTGGAAAATATTCCGAAAAATTAATATTAGGAATTACAGGACCTGTAAAACCGGGATCCGCTGTGCCTCCAGGTCCTTCCCAAGAATTTCCGCTTGGATCCGTGTACCTCAAAGGATTATTAACACAATAACTATACCTGTTATAACTTTGAGAAAAACCTTCCGATTGGATATAATTATCTGGGCTCAACATTCTACCAGAAATAGGGTCATACATCCTTCCATTCATATTAATTAAACTGAACATAGGAACTTAAATTCAAGGCAATAGCCGACAAGCAAAAAAATAATTTTTTCATTTCAATTAGGTTTAATCTGTTTGGTTAGTCTCGCGGGGGAGCGAGCGGGGTAAAACTAAACAAATATTTATTCAATAGATGTTTTTTTCTGTGCTAGCAGATTATTCTTCGGTGAATTTCATTTAACAGAAAAATCCTTCTTTCTTAAAATTCCAACAACAGTTCTTTCGATTTATGTACAAAACGACAGAGCACGAAAGCTTAACTCCATTCTTTTTCACGCCCTCTTCAACCAACTATTTGGCGTCGAGATAAATTGCTGCTGAACACAAGGAAAAAGCAATAGTCCAAAAACCAAAAGCAATAAAATTTTACGCAATACTAAGTCCATTTCATCAAAGTCTTCACTGTTTCATTACATCGTAATAAGGCTTTTCGCCGCGTGCGAAAAGTCCGTACGCTTGGTCTACAAATCCCCAGCCGGCATCTTTCAAATTGGCTTCAGTGACCATTAATACAAGCACATCGCAATTGCTGATTTCCTCTTCCAATGTTAGGTTGCGATCCATTTTCACTTCTTTTAAAGTATTGTTGTAATACCAAAAATGATGGCGGCCAAAGGCCTTGCCAAAACCCTTCTCTGTCAACCTCAAGTAAAAACTATCGCCAACGCCCATTACCCTGAGTTTGCTCTTGCCTTCGCCCGCCTGCAGCTTCAAATCAGGATAGCCCAACATTTCAGAATTTGAAAAATACAGTAAATTGAGTGGTGCTACAATGTCGAGATCCTGCCCTCGCGCCAAAGCCTTTGTAGTGGCGCTCCAATAAAAATTAGGAAGGTCTGTCTTTCTATCTTTTTCAAAGTATTTCACCAACGAATCCATGGCCAAACACATGCCGTACTCGCTCCAATGAATTCCATAGTTTTTAGGATGTAAAGGATATTTGGAGTCATTTTTTTGAGCAATAAAATAACTGTTGAAATCAATAAAATGCAGACCTTGTTTCTGTGCTTCTTTCAAATGCAAATGGTAATTGTTGTTTTCAACAGCGGCATTGGAATAGGCGTCGGGAAAATATTCAGGATAAAAAGAGGCCTTTCCCGGCGCAAAAACAAAAAGCAAACTCTTGTTCAACTTCTGCAAAGTGTCTTGCACAAATTTCAAGCGTTGCATGCGGCGTGCAATGCTGTCGACCCCAACAAAATCGCGACCGCTATAGGCATCCAAATAACCGTAAGCATAAATACAGCCTTCCTTGCCTATGACAAATTGTTTGGCATTGACTTTTGAAAACAATGAAAAATCAATTTGATTGTGCAGGCGCACGGCCAGATTTCTGCAGCCAAAATTTTCATTGAGATACTTTTCTTTTTGTGCTTGGTAGTGGCCCGAAAACCAATTTTTAAAACCAAACGTTGCGTCAAAAGCAGGATAATAAGCGCCCCTCAGTCGTGTTACTGAAAACCATTGAAAGTGCTGCTGCGCAAAGGGAAAAAGTAAACATCCGAAAACAAGTCCCAACAATATTTTGCGCAGGGTCGCTCCCATCAAAATCTAAAATAAATGAAGGGATTGAAAGTTGACGAAGTAATGGAACTCAGCGACAAAACAAACAAAAGCAGCGCCGTTAACGTCATGGCGATGTGACCGATATTGGTATAGGATTTGAAAAAAACAGCATCTTGAATTTTTTGTCCCGCAGGCACCGACGTAAAAAGCGCAAAAAACGAAGCGAGCAAAAGGAAAAAATAAAACTCATTGCCAAACACCACGGTGCTTGTTCCGCCAAAGTGAAAAAGCTTGCCAATGAACACAAATGCATCTTCTAGTTTTTCTACCCGAAAGAAAACCCAACCCACCATTACAATAAAAAAACTAAGCACAATGCTCGGCCACTTGCCAATTTTCACATAGGCTTTGGCTAAAAATGCCCGCTCCATGATTAGAAATAATCCGTGGTAAGCGCCCCACAAAATAAAACTCCACGAAGCGCCATGCCAAAAACCAGAGGCCAAAAAAACAAGGCTCAAATTGAAATACAAACGGTATTTTGAAGGCACTCTATTACCACCCAAAGGGAGGTACAAATAATTTTTCATCCAGCTGCCCAGCGTCATGTGCCAGCGCCGCCAAAACTCGCTAATGCTTTGCGATGTATATGGATTATTAAAATTCTCAGGGAATTTAAACCCAATCATTTTTGCCAAACCAATGGCCATATCCGAGTATCCCGAAAAATCAAAATACAATTGAAAAGTATAGGCCAATATACCCATCCACGCAGTGTGCATTTCTATATTCGTGTACGACAAAGCAAAAACTTCATCGGCATAAATACCCAGCTGGTTGGCGATAAGCACTTTTTTTGCGAGACCAATGGCGAAACGGTAAAAACCCATCAATCTGTGGTCAACCGTATCATTTTGTGAACGGTCACTAATTTGATCGGCTATTTCATGAAAGCGCACGATAGGACCAGCAATCAACTTTGGAAATAAAATAATGTAAAGCTGATAGTCCCAAAATTTAGTCAATGGTTTGTGCACTCCGCGGTAAACATCTACCACATAAGTGATCGTTTCAAAAGTGTAAAACGAAATGCCAATGGGCAGCAATAATTTTGTCCAGTGAATATTATTAGCGCCAAACAACGACAACAGTTCATTGGCATTTTCAATGAAGAAATTTGCGTATTTAAAATACACCAAAAGCCCCAAATTCAACACCACCGAAAAAGTCAAAAGCCATCGCTTTTTTGCAAGAGCTGTGGTGTTGGACATCCAGCGCACCAAATAAAAATCAAGGACGGTAGTTCCTAAAATGACAAAAATAAACTTGGGTGCGCCCCACGCATAAAAGAAAATACTCAACGCGAGCAAAACAGCATTTTTGTACTCCTTCGGACTCAAATAATAGAGCAGCAAAAAAGCCGGCAAAAAATACAAAAGAAATAAGGCGCTGCTAAAAACCATGCGCTAAAAATAGCAATAAAGAATAGTTTTCAGCAAATTTTGTAAAAAGCACTTCCGCCAAAAAAAATCATTTTCTTTGTTGCACAAAACCAAGTATCTTCATCGGCATGCACCAAAGCAAAGATCCTCTTCACGGTAAAACTCTTTTAATGATTATGGAGCATTTACACGCGCATTACAGTTGGGAAGAATTGAGTGACGCCATCAACATCAATTGTTTCAAAAGCGACCCCAGTATTAAATCAAGTCTAACTTTTTTGCGCAAAACCCCGTGGGCGCGCAAAAAAGTAGAGGACTTCTATATTGACTCGCTGAAATAAAATTACTGCATACAGCCATTTTGCGACCAGCACACGATTTTTTTAATGGAGGCATCGTCTAGCTTAGCAGCGCCTTGCGGCATAGATTGGTAACCCGACAAATGTTGCACCGAACCCACAATTCTGTCTTTTGCACTTTTGCAGGATGCGTAATTGGATAGGTCGTAACCACCCGCTGCCGTTCCCGCGCTATGACAAGCCTTCGTTGCACAATTGCCGGTCATAATCGTTTTAATATCGGCAGTATAGGTAGGCGTTACCCCAGTACAATCAATTGTTGCGCTACTGGTGGTTTTTTGGCAAGCGGCAAAACCCAAAGCACACAACAAAACCATTCCCAAATATATTTTCACGGTATTTTTCATATTTCCAATTTTATAGTTTAGACGCATGTGGCAGCAAAAAGTTGCCTCACATTAAAAATCAATTATAGCAAACAAATTTCACGCACCTCCTGCGTGAAATCATGCATCAAACATCAATGCACAACAATCGCCTATACAAAGAAAAATTAGAAAGAGAAGCCTTCGCGCTTTGGAAAATAATGCCTTGACTTTGCTGTGCGTAAAGAAAAAATCTATTTAAGCGTCCTCCTTTAATTTATGTTGGTATTTTTACCGCAATGGAAGGAATAGAACGTTTACAGCACCTTGTTAAATTGTTGAAGATTGAACGCGATGAAGACTTTGCGCAATACCAACAACATTTTTCACGCAACAACATCAACCACCGCAAAGAAAGCGGCGTAACATGGTATCCTATTGTCATTAGCAACGTTGAAATTGGCCTCGGCGAATACCTCGCCATCGACATAGAGCGCACCAGCAATTTCAACGAAGCCCATCAATTTTCTGGCGGAAAACAAGCCGCCCTTTTTTCCAACAAGCACAGCGATGTTGAAAATATTGTGGGCACTGTAAAAGTACTGGGGCCCAATAAAATAAGACTTTCCACCAACCTCGACGAATTACCCGACTGGTGCGAAGAAGGCAAATTGGGCATCAATATTTTATTTGACGAAACGAGCTACCGCGAAATGAATATCGCAATGGACAAAGTGCTCAAAGCCGACAAAACCCGCTTGGCACAACTCCGCGACGTACTGCTGGGTTTAAAAAAACCAAATTTTGAAAAACTGGCGCCCATTGTATTGCCGCGACTGAACAGTTCTCAAAATGAGGCCGTGAACAAAATACTTTCGGCAAAAGATATCGCCATCATTCACGGTCCGCCCGGCACCGGAAAAACAACCACGTTGGTACAGGCCATTCGCGAAACACTGAAAAACGAAAGTCAAGTATTGGTATGCAGCTCCAGCAATACTGCCGTAGATTTGCTCACCGAAAAACTGCACCGAGAGGGCATTAGCGTATTGCGTTTGGGCAATCCGGCGCGCATCTCCGAAGAAGTGCTCATCAACACTTTAGATGCAAAAATAGCGGCGCACGAATCTTACAAAGAATTGAAAAGCTTCCGCAAAACAGCCGAAGAATACTTTCGCATGGCCGGAAAATACAAACGCGTTTTCAACCGCGACGAGCGCGAACAGCGCCAATTGTACTACCAGCAAGCCAAACAAATCATGCGCGAGGCAAACAATTTAGAAGATTACATCATTCAATCACAATTCGACAAAGCACAAGTCATCGCCTGTACCCCCGTTGGCTCATCGGGCAGAATGATGCGCAACCGCCACTTCAGTACGCTGTTCATTGACGAAGCGGCACAGGCCTTGGAGCCCATGTGTTGGATACCCATTACGCGCAGTGACCGCGTTATTTTTGCCGGCGACCATTGCCAATTGCCTCCCACCGTAAAATCAAAAATCGCCGAAGCACAAGGTCTCAAAGAAACTTTGTTTGAGCATTGCATGCACATTGAGCACGTATCTGTGATGCTCAACACGCAGTACCGCATGCACGAACACATCATGAATTTCTCTAACCAGAAATTTTACAATGCCGGATTGATCGCCCACGAGTCGGTTAAAAACAACGCACTGAGCTACAACGACGATGAATTTTTACTCAGCACACCCGTAGATTTTATCGACACTGCTGGCTGCGGATTCAACGAAGAACTGAACCTTGAAAGTTTAAGTATTTCAAATCCCGAAGAAGCACAACTCCTGCTCAAGCACCTGAAACTGCTGTTGCAACAATACTTTCAAAACAACATGCCCGAAAAAAAACTAACGGTGGGCATCATTTCGCCCTACAAAGAACAAGTACAATACCTCACGCAAAGAGTTGCTGAAGACGAGGAATTAAAAACTTTTCCAGCACACATCGCCATTAAAACCATCGACGGTTTTCAAGGTCAGGAACGCGACATCATTTACATCTCCCTCGTGCGCAGCAACGACAATCGCGAAATAGGTTTTCTCAGTGATATCCGCCGCATGAACGTTGCGCTTACCCGCGCCAAGAAAAAACTAGTGGTCATAGGCGACAGCGCAACACTTGCCAACCACGCATTTTACAAAGATTTTTTAGACTACGCCGACAGCATCAACGCCTACAAAACAGCCTGGGAATTCAATTACTAATCTTATAAAAAACACCTCTTTTTTAAAGCAGGTATTTGAAAAACTGACGGCGCAAAAAACTGACGCGCAGCAATTGCAGAAGCGCCTAAATTCAAAAACTATTTCGACAACTCATGCGCAATATTCAACAGCGCAGCACTCATGGAATGCTTGCTGCGCGACGACTTCTCAAAAGGGGTATGCGTCAATTTTCCATGCGCTTGCCCTATCCCTCGCAATGAATTTGTACATGAGTAAAGGTAGCTGTGCCAACATACTCGTGTACTGCAACAATATTTTTCGCTTCCAAAGAATTGATTCTCCTAAGAGATAAGTATTTTCACTAAAGAATTCTTTAAAAAAGAATCTGGAGTACGGCATGAAAAAATTTGAATCCAGCATTGCGATTTGCATCATCTGTCTTTTGGGAGTAATCTTTCAGCATGCTTATGTCAACGAATTTCCTTCACACACGCATGCTTGGGCACAAGGCGACAGGTACGCATTAGCGTTGGGCTTCGTAGAAAACAACCTCGATTTTTTTCATCCGCAAACCTACGTGCTCAACCACCAGTTTCCAGGCAATTTTGAAGTGCCTTCTGCCGAAAGAATCACCGCCGTGAACTTTCCCATTCACGATTACATTCCGGCGATTTTCATGAAGCTATTTCACAGTAGTGCGCCGTGGATTTTCCGCATCTATATTTTGCTCTACAGTTTTGCCGCTTTGTTCTTTCTTTTTCTGCTCACGCAAATACTCACCAAAGACTTTTTCAAATCTTTGTTTGTAATGCTCTTCGCCGCATGCTCTCCCGTTTTTGTGTACTACCAAGCCGGATTTTTACCTACCATCCCTTCTTTGGCCAATGCCATCATCGGACTTTATTTTTACGTGAAATACCTGCAAGAAGGCAAGCATAAAAACTTAAATGCCGCTGTCGCCTTTCTTGTATTGGGAAGCCTTGCCCGAACAACCTTTCTGCTGCCACTCATTGCTGTTTTTGGCTTAGAAGTGCTGCGCACAATGAAAAAAGAAATTGCTTTCAAATCCATCGTTCCATCTTTTCTTATTGCAAGCATTGTGCTCTTCGCTTCTGCGGCTTACGAAAGCCACCTGCAAGCCACCTATGGCTCACTGTTTCTCAACCATCTTTTGCCCGCGCAAAATCTGCAGGAAGCAAAAGAAATAGTGCAGTATGTTTACGACACCTGGAGCACGCAATACTTTTCAAAAGGACAGTACTTGCTCTTTGTTGTTGTATTGCTCGCCGCACTATTTTTGTTCTTCAAAAAGAAAACAAATGCAAACAAAATTCAACGCCACATCTCCATACTAACAGGCGCCTACTTACTGGGTTGTATGCTCTTCGCCATTGCAATGCTGCAGCAATTTCCCGCCCACGATTATTATTTTTTAGACAGTTTTTTTCTCCCCATCGTCTTAGTATTTATACTAACGCTTGGTGCCTTGCCGCACTTCAATCGTGCCCCTCGTTTGTTCAGCTTAGCTTTGCTGCTTTTGAGCGTGCCGCTCGTCGCCACCGCTTTGCAAACACAAACACTGAAAAGAGAAAGTGGGTCTTGGGACAGAGTTGCCGCAACAACTTTGAACTTTCAAGGATCGGCCGAATTTCTCGATGCGCTGAAAATAAAGCGCGACGCCACTATTCTCGTGCTCGACACTTACGCACCAAACATTCCCTTTCTGCTCCTGCGCCGAAAAGGCTTTGCTGTGCTTTCTACCTCCAAAGAAAATCTGCAGAAGTCATTGCAATGGAACTTCGATTACATCATCGTTCAAAATGAATTTTTTGTCTCAGATATCTATTTAAACTATCCTGAAATACTTTCAAGGATTACAAAAATCGCCGACAATGGCAAAATATCTGTTTGTGCACTGACGCCTTCTAAACAGGACCTCTCCGACTTTATAGGACTAAAAAATAAAGTGCCATTTTTACATGACAAAATCACCTTTGATACAGTGCCAAATATGCATTGGCAAAACACCGAAAGTACAAACGCGCAGGCCTACTTAGGCAAACACGCAGGCTTGGTGACTCCAGCAATGGATTACGGCATCAGCTACAAATCCAGTGAAATTACGCTACTGCAACAACGCAGTAGCACACTGCACTTGACAGCGCACTTCTTCACCAACAAACCCACTACCGCCGAAATAGCAGTTTACATTCACAGCAAGGGAGAAAATATTTTTTACAAAACATTCGCCCTCAGCGACCTTTTGAAAACAACAAAACAATGGGAAAAAATAGACCTGCTATTATATCTTCCTCAAACAAGTGATGCAGCCTGCGAATTCGGCATCAACATCAACAACAACCAGCACGACAGCCTGTATTACGATGATGTTGAATTCCGCTTGTATTAAAAAACAAAATATACGGTTTTAAAAATTTGCAACAGTTTGTATTCTTGACATAAAAAACAAAGCCCTGAATTGCTTTAAGGCTTTGCGATATTGTGGTCTTCACAGACATTTTTTCGAACTCTTTTTTGATGGATTTGCAAAATTTGAGCGCGCTTACCAGTTTGATTTTTAAGAGTGTATAGCCTTGCGCTCTTAAACTTTTTTGCGCTGTTTGGATGCGCTTGCCCATCGATTTCGAAATTTGATGGCCTTTCGCTCTCGAAGCAATTTTCTGCTTGAAATTGGATGAACATTAAAGGCTAGTCCTCGCTTAGTAGGCTTGCTCTCAAAATTGATTTCAATTACTCTTCTTGATGACGATTTACAGTCACTGACCCCTAAAAAATAATTATATTCGTACGGGCCTAAATGTTACTCAACCTAATTCTTAAACTTACTTTATTATGAATTTCAAATTCATTTTCCTTTTACTATGTTGTGCAGTTGTTTCTGTCACATTTAGTGCTTGTACTCAAGAAGTACCCCCCGCAAAAGATGTCATTCTTCAATTTGTGTACGATAACTCAGTGACTGGATATTATTGTGGCACACCTCCACATGCGATAACGACGACAAATGCAGAGCATGCAATCATTGAGGCAAACACCAACAATGTTACTTATGGTGCTCAAAATCCCGCGAAAGCAGGAATAAGGATTGACATTATGGCAAATGTGAGTGGTGGTTCTGTAGGTTACACTTATACAAATAGCTTGGTTATTTCCAAAGGCAATGATGGTAAATTTCACATGTCAATCCCATCAACAGGAACATTCCAAATGTCAGTTGAAGTTTCTTCAGAATGCAGAACCTGTGTTGGTAAAGAAGTAACGAATACGACGTATCAAGCGCCTGCTCGAGAAATTTGGAATAATTCAAGCGAATCCAGATCTTATAAAAATAGTGACTCCATAATAGTCGTTCATTTAAAAAGAATGGTCTTTAATGCTACAACTTGCAAATAAAATAATGATAAATAGAGGCCATAAGTTGTTTTTTGAAATGAGCTCAGGCAAAAGTCTGAGCTCATTCTCAAAGTTATTTTTTTTACTGTCGTTTTCTATTGTATTTTTTCTTTTATCAACTTCAAATTTACAGGCTAAAAAATATACTGTTAGTGGATTGGTTTTGGATAGTGCCAGTAAGGAACCTATTATTGGCTGTTTAGTTCTTAATTCTGTTAATTTTCAAGATGCATCTACAAATTCTATGGGTTTCTTTTCTTTATCTGTAGATTCTGGAGCTTGTGATTTAATAATTTCTTTCTTCGGATATAAATCTTTTGAACAAAAATTCATTTTAAGAAGTGACCAATATTTACAAATTTTACTAATTCCTAATATTCAAGGGATAGACACAATAAAAATATCTAGAAAAGGGTTTAAGAAAGAAAGTGAAAATGTTCAAATGAGCACGATGAACATTCCTATAAAACAAATTCAGGCTACCCCGTCCATATTAGGGGAAAGTGATCCGCTTAAAATTGCACAAATGTTGCCGGGTGTTCAAAGTGCTGGAGAAGCGACTCCAGGATTGTTTGTGCGTGGTTCGGCTTCTGACCAAAATTTGGTGTTAATTGATGATGCACCCGTTTATAATCCTTTTCATTTATTCGGAATATTTTCAGTTGTTAATTCAGATGCACTTAAAAATTTTGAAATTACTAAGGGGGGTTATTCATCTCAATATGGAGGTCGCTTAGCATCAGTTGTAAATATGGATTTAAAAGAAGGAAATAAAAATAAATTCAGTGGCGATATTAGTTTGGGTTTGGCGTCTTCAAAGGCATTGTTAGAAATCCCATTGGTTAAAGATAAAGTTTCATTAATGGTTTCGGGTAGAGCTTCCTCTGCTCAATTATTTGCGAAACCATTTATGCCAAAAGATAGATATGGAAGTTATAATTTTTACGATTTCAATACAAAGTTATCAGCCGAACTTACTCCCAAAACAAAATTGTATTTCAGTGCAATGTATAGTGGAGATCATTTTGATCTAACAGATGAAAGATCATATGCAAAAAAGTATTATGACAATGTAAATTGGAATAACCTCGGTTCTTCTTTAAGGATAAATCACATCATTACTAATAAATTATTTTGGAATGCATCTCTTATCTATAGTAAATACAATTTAACTACAGGTATAAAGGAAATAATAGCACAGGACTCTTATAATTTACAATACAAAACCAATATTGAAGATATTGGTTTGAAAAATGATTTCACTTATTATTTTAATTCGAGCAACACGGTTAAGTTTGGAGCAATTACCACACACAAAACTTTCATCCCTGATGCTATAGTTGCAAAAAATCAAGAGGTCTCTGAATTAGAAAGAACCGTTAAAAAATATTCTGTTTTTGAAAGTGCAGTTTATTTAGAGAACGAATTTAAACTCACAAAAAAGATTGGCGGAAGAATTGGCGGAAGAATAAATATGTATAACTATCAAAATACAACATATATTAATCCTGAACCAAGGATTTCTTTAGCATATAATTTTATTAAGAATTGGGCGCTTAAATCTTCTTACACTCAAATGCACCAATACATGCATTTGCTAACTACCAGAGGCATTGGTCTCCCAACAGATTTATGGGTTCCAGCAACAGACAAGGTGCCATTTAAAGTGGCTGATCAAATTACTTTTGGATTAGTAAAAGATTTACCAGGACAAAAGTTGAACATAGCATTGGAAGGGTATTATAAAAGAACTTTGAATGATTTGTCATTTACAGAAGGAACTAGTTTTATGCAAGCTACTAATCCAAATGTTATTAGTAATTCCGATTTGTCTTGGGAAAACAATGTCACTTCAGGAACTTCCTGGGCTTATGGAGCAGAACTATTGGTTCAGAAAAAAAGCGGAAAATTACAAGGTTGGATAGGATATACTTTGTCATGGAGTTTATCTCAATACAATGAATTGAATTTTGGAAAACCATTTTATAATAATTACGACAGAAGAAATAGTTTTAATATTGTTGCCATTTATCAACTAACAGAAAAAATTGCTTTAACGGCAAGTTGGGTCTATATGACAGGAAACCCGGTCACCATTGCAAACTCAACTTTTTTTAATTCATACAATGCATTTTCTTATGATTATTCTTCAATGAATAATTTCAGAATGCCAGCTTATCATCGTTTGGACGCAGGTGTTAATTATAAAATGAAAGGAAAGAAGGTAAGTAAGGAATTGGAGTTTAGTATATATAATGTTTACAACAGACAAAACCCATTCTTTTATTATGTATTGGCAGGAACTGTTGCTGGAACAGGGACTTCGCCTATAGTAAATCAGGTATCTATTTTACCAATTTTACCATCTTTTAATTACAAAATCACATTTTAATGAAAGTATATAAATTCATTTATATTTTGTTTTTTGTTTGCTTCTATGGTTGCATAAAAGAGGTCAGTATTGATTTTGATTATAAAAAGAAAATTGTGGTATTGTCCAATATTTCAACGTATAATCAAACCAATCAATTTATATTAACCAACAATATCCCTCCCTCAGAAGGCCCAATGGGTATGGAAAATTATTACATAACAGATGCAACTATTTTATTAAAAGATGAATTTGGTAATGAACAACAGATAAATTATAGCCCCTTTTTTAATAAAGCTTATACTGTTGATTCTAATGATTTTAAATTTATTGAAGGACGAAAATATTTTTTAACTATCACCACTGGTGATGGAGGAGAGGTATCTGCATCAATGAAAATGCCTATGGGCGTTAATCCAAAAAAGTATTATTGCGACACAAGTGCTGTGGCTTATCTTGACACTTTAAATAATACCATGAAAAGACATGTGGATTTATCGATGGATTTTGAAAGAGGAAATGATTATTATCTTGCTGCTGCTCAAGTTTATTCCACATGTCGTTATTTGAATTCGCATGGAAATAATAATATTGACAGTAAAGTTTCCTATTTTAATTTTCCAGATGGGGATGGCCCATTAAATATGGATGCCGTAGTTTCTGATTACGTTTCTGATACAATCAGCACTTTCAGTATTTCAATTGATAGCGTTGCCTATTTTGTGAATGCTATTGATCCAGCATTCCAAAAATACAAAAGTACTGTTTCTAAACAGCTTGCTGCATATCAGGATCCTTTCGCACAACCGATTTTAATTTATTCAAATATTCAAAATGGGTTAGGCATTTTTAATGGAAATACTGTTCGTTCAAAAAAGATAAAGTTTAAGTAATTAAGAAGATTTTTTGTTGAGAATGCTGATTTGAAAGCTAAAAGAACAATAGTGAGTTCGGCTTTCCCAGAAAAACTATTTTTCAACGGAGAAAAATGTCGAACTCCGAGAATAGATGAGGTCATTCTTCGTGCGCTCAATGATGACAAGGGTTTTAGAAAATCAAAAAGCGGACCAACACCTCAAAATTTGGTGTTGTCCGCTTTGGTGGTCCCGAAGGGATTCGAACCCCCAACCCTCAGGTTCGAAGCCTGATGCTCTATCCAGTTGAGCTACGAAACCAGCAGGTCAAAGATAAAACAAAAAATCATGTCTCGTTGGGTTCAAAAGTTTTGTCAGTGATAATTTATCGGCGATAAGTACCAAGGTTTTGAATAGATTCTTAAATTTACGCTGCAACACTCAAAACTTTACTATGTCTGAATTTTTCTACCAAAAAGCATTTCCTCTTAAAAAGGATCCCACTGCATATAAATTGCTTACGAAAGACCTTGTTTCTACCATACAAGTTGATGGTCGTGAAATACTAAAAGTAGATCCGAAAGCATTGGAACTCCTTGCACAGGAAGCATTATCAGACATTTCGTTTTTATTAAGAACCGCACATCTTGAAAAAGTAGCCGCCATTTTAGACGATGTGGAAGCCACAGACAACGACCGTTTTGTTGCCTACACGCTTTTGCAAAATGCTAAAATCGCTGCCGAAGGACAATTGCCTTCGTGCCAAGATACCGGCACAGCCATCGTTATGGGCAAAAAAGGAGAAAATGTTTACACTGGTGTGAATGATGAAGAAGCCCTGTCAAAAGGCATTTACAAAACCTATCAAGAAAAGAATTTGCGCTACTCGCAAGTGGTTCCGTTGAATATGTTTGACGAAAAAAATACGGGAACCAACCTACCGGCACAAATTGATTTGTACGCCGAACAAGGCAATGAATATAAATTCCTCTTTCTCGCCAAAGGCGGAGGATCGGCCAACAAAACCTATTTATACCAGCAAACAAAAGCCTTGCTGAACGAAAAAAGCATGGTGGAATTTGTCACTGCAAAAATCAAAGATTTAGGCACCGCCGCTTGTCCGCCCTACCACTTGGCTTTCGTCATTGGTGGCACTTCGGCAGAAGCAAACTTAAAAGCGGTAAAGCTTGCCAGCGCAGGATACTATGACGAATTGCCAACCGAGGGCAACATGGGTGGTCAAGCCTTTAGAGACCTTGAATGGGAAAAAAGAATTCACCTCATCTGTCAGGAAAGCCACATTGGCGCTCAATTTGGCGGAAAATATTTTACACACGACGTCAAAGTAATTCGCTTGCCGCGCCATGCCGCATCTTGTCCGGTGGGCATTGGCGTAAGCTGTTCTGCCGACAGAAACATCAAAGGAAAAATCACGAAAGACGGCGTTTTTCTGGAACAACTCGAAACCAATCCGGGCAGATTTGTGCCTGCAAAAGCACCGGATTTAGAGAAAGCGGTGGAAGTGGATTTGAACCAGCCGATGGCCGACATCCTAAAATTATTGTCGCAATACCCTATTAAAACACGATTGAATTTACGCGGCACTTTGATTGTAGCGCGCGACATTGCACACGCCAAAGTAAAAGAACTCATCGATGGCGGAGCGCCAATGCCTGACTATTTTAAAAACCATCCGATCTATTATGCCGGTCCGGCAAAAACACCGGAAGGCATGCCATCGGGCAGTTTCGGTCCGACTACCGCCGGAAGAATGGACTCCTACGTAGATGCCTTTCAGGCGCTCGGCGGCTCAATGGTGATGCTCGCCAAAGGAAACCGCTCATTGGCGGTGACCAACGCTTGCAAAAAACACGGTGGCTTTTATTTAGGCTCTATCGGCGGGCCAGCAGCCATTCTCGCGAAGCAAAACATAAAGTCGGTGGAAATCGTTGACTTCCCTGAATTGGGCATGGAGGCGGTACGCAAAATCGAAATTGAAAATTTCCCGGCTTTCATCATTTGTGATGACAAAGGAAATGACTTCTTTGCGAATTTGTAAATCACGGCAAGTGCTGCAACACTCCAAAATGAAATGGCGACCATTTAGCCGTTGGAATTGACGAGGCTTTCATCGCATCATTCACCCACACGTTGCAGGTGTTGATGCACGAATACTTGCCTTTGGCGTCGTAAAAACAATCGTTTTTACAGTACCCCGGACAGAGACAAGGTTTTAATTTACCGTCCTCGAGCACAAAGGAATTCGCAATGAAATTATTGAGCGCTTTCAGCTGCAGCGGATGCACTTGTACTGCCGTCCAATTTTCCTGCGAGCACGCGCTATACACCACGTGCTGTGCAGCTTCGAGCTGCATAAACAAAGCTCTGAAAGCCAAGCCAACTGAAAGATCTTTCCACTGTGGAACATTGAAGTAAAACTCTTTGTTGCCCCAACCAAAAGCGATGTATTTGGTGAAGTCAGGCACATTTAATTTCGCCTTCAAAGCCGTATCTACCAAGGCGATGGGCAACACAATATCCAAGTGTGCATCTTCACTTTGAATGTAAACAATTTGGGTGATACCCTCTGAAACGGTGGTATTTTCAGCACTTGCAGGAATATAGCTCAAAACAATTGCGAGCACAAAGTAGAGCGTCACCACGGCAAAAAGAAGTAAAATAACCCGAAATAAATATTGGAAAAACTTGTTCACGATGCGGCTGCTATCCTATCACTTTAATGCGCATCACTGTAGCAATAGACAAGGCTCTGGTTTTTGCCAATTCGGCTTTGGGGCCAGCAAACAATTCATCGACATTGTTTGAAAACAGTTGCAGCCAGCGTTCAAAATGCTCTTTGGTCATGGGCGATTTCTCATTCAAGGAAATGTGCTTTGGCATTGGACTCCCATGGTAATTGTGCTGATCCAGCAAAATCGATTCCCAAAAATCATACATCACAGGAATATGCTTATTCCAATCGAGAGAAATAACCTGATTAAAAAAATGACTAATTACTTCGTCCTTCTGCACTTTTCTGTAAAAAGTATTGACGAGTAATTCTATGTCGGCACGCGATTGTATGTCTAGTTTCTCAGCCATTTCCAAAGTATTGTTGCTGCGATGGCACCTATGAAAGGAGCCGTTAAATAAATCCAAATATTTGCTGTGTCACCACTTAAAATCGCTGGCGCTAAACTGCGCAAAGGATTCATGGAGGCTCCGCTGATTGGTCCGGCAAACCACGCTTCCAACAACACTACACCGCCAACCACCAAGCCTGTAAACGATTGATTTTCCTTTGTTGCATCGCCCATTTTCAAAGCCGATAACATGAGAAAAAACATTAAAAATATTTCCATCACAAAAGATTGCATCGCCGGTCCGGAAGGATTGGTAGCGCCTAAAGTCAAACTCTCCGGAAAAATCATTTTTAACACCGCGCTTGCTGCAAACGCTCCTGCAGCCTGAAATAAAATTCTTTTCGCAGCATCTTCTTTTGTTGTTATTCCAAATAAAGCAAAAGACACCGATACCGCTGAATTTATTTGCGCTTCAGGAAAAGCATAAACCATTGCCATTACTACCAAACCAAATGTTACTGCAATGCCTGCATTGCCAACGGCACCACCACTAACACCATCGATAATAATAGCGCCTGTTCCACAAAATACGATGGTGAAAGCTGTAAGAAACTCAGGAATATATTTTTTCATTGCCTTATTTTATCTGACTAAAAATATAAAACATTTCCGTAGCAATTTCTTTGGAGCGCTCATCGTATTTTTCCGACTCAATAGGAGTTCCATCGAATTCCTTGGGATCATTGTACCGTACGGGAATGCGTTTGTCGGCACCGGGAATATACGGACAATTCTCATCAGCATGAGAACAAGTCATCACTGCCGCAAAATTATTTTTTGCACTGCTTGAATCATCATACAATTTTGAAAATGCGATAATTGGTGCAACATCATTGGAAAACCAAATCGAATATTTCGGATTGTCGTCTCCGCTTTTTTCCACTTTGAAACCTGAGCGTTTTACAGATTCTACAGCACGTTCATTGAACGTAGTAACCTCCACTCCACCAGAGTAACATTGAGCATTTATTCCGTAATAAAAGGCAGCAGTTTGCGCCCAAATTTGAGAAAACTGACTGCGACGGGAGTTGTGCGTGCAAATAAAATTTAAGTGAATTTCCTTGGCGGCATTGCGCTGCTGTTGAATGTAATTGATTAATTCAGTTAAAACTGTTTTTCTTTCTTCGGAGACGAGAGAGAAATCCAATTGTCTTCTGAAGTTTTCGAGTGGGGATAAAAGAGTATTCATAGTTTCTATTTTTATAATTAACAGCATCCGCCACCCGGCGCACAACAGGTGTTCTTTTCAGTTCCTAATTCAGTCAAAACAACTTTTTGTTTTGCTTCTGTTCCACAGAAATCACTCGCCAAACAAGCAGTACTTAATGAAACTAGTTCAAAGTTTTTTCCATTAAATTCCACTCCGTATTTGCCAATGGTGGTGGTTTGATATTCTACCTCAACCTCCGCATCTTCAATGTTTAAAGCCTTTTCAGACAAAGCGATAATTTTTAATAATTTTTGCGCTGCTAAACGATGGTCAATATCGTTGGCTTCCCACAACTGAAAATTCACTTTTTTCTCTTGTCGGACTGTGCCTCCGCAATCAATAAAATTTTTAGTGATTTGACCAACTTCCGTTACATGGTAATGCACCGGAACCATAGTGCCATCAGGCAACACAAAATTAACTGCTTCTAAAGAGGTTAAAATGTTTTTGATTTCAGATAGTTTCATTTTAGTAGTTTTAAAAGTTTAACAACATGATCTTTTCTTTTCGATTTTCATTTCATAACCCGAAAATATTTTTTGCAATTTGCCAATCACTTTTTCATCAATGCAATAACAAATGGCGTTGCCTTCAATATTTCCCTTAATGATTCCCGCATTTTTTAATTCTTTCAAATGCTGCGAAATAGTAGGTTGCGCCAAAGGCAATTCATTTACTATATCGTTACAAATACAGGCGTTTACTTTTATAATGTGCTCAATGATTGCAATTCTTGCAGGATGCGCAAGCGCCTTTAATAATGACGCCAACTCGTTTTGCTTATCCGAAAAATGTTCTGTTTTTGTTATTCCCATATTGCAATATTACGATTAATATCTAAAATAAAAAAAGAAGCGGAATAAATCCGCTCCCTCAATGACTAAAAAACTATTCAATAATTACTTTAGACACGGCAGAACTTGTAGCCGTATTTACCTTAACAAAATATACTCCTGCGGCTCCATTGATGTTTAATGGAAGAGTTGTCATTCCAGGAGTACCCGAAATGTTTTGCAAAAGTTTTCCTGTGCAATCGTAAAGCGTAACGCTTTCAATTGGTGCTTGAACAGTATTAAAATTCAAAATCACTTTTCCGTCGTTGCTTGGATTTGGAGAAAGGGAGAAAACTGCATTTTCCAAAGAAGCTATTCCAACTGACGACTTTACTGTAACGCTTGAATCCAAAGAACAACCCTTGTCATCAGTAATAGTAACGGTATAATTTCCCGGAGCCAATCCTGTGATGGCAGCGGTGTTACCGCTATTGCTCCATAAATAAAAATATGGCGCTGTTCCTCCGGAAGCTAAGGCAGTTGCTGTTCCATTAGTCCCTGAACTTATTGTAGAAGAAACGGCCACATCCAATGCCGTTGGTTCAGTGATAACAACACTATCAACGCTTGTTTTTGCGTTAGAAGTTATTGTGACAAAATATTTGCCCGGACAAAGATTTGTCGCCGTTGCAGTACTTTGGTTGTCGCTCCACAAATAAGTATAAGTGCCATTTCCTGCAATCGCTTTAGCTGTAGCCGAAGCATTACATGCTCCGTGGCATTTCACATTAATTGAACTTTCGATATTGGCAACAACATCCAATTCTGAAAGTGCATTGGAATACAAGTCATTGTTATCTGTAACTACAAATACACGAGTGGTTACAAAAGTTATTTTGTTCACATGCGTGTAGCTGGGCAAGTTGAATTGATTTCCGCCTGCAATCCATGTTTTTCCGGCATCTTTAGTTGCCAATAAACCACCTTGGTAACTTGCAAATACATATCCGCCGTAAGTTGCCATGGCTTCTACTTTAGTTCCGTTTAAGCCTATCATTGTTGTGTGTGCAATAGAAAGCGCAGCAGTTGCCGTCCATGTGCCTGTTGTAGCATCTGTAACAAATACACCTGCTCCGTCTGTACCTGCAAACAATTTAGTTCCTGATGCTTTCACCAATGTAGCAACAGAAGTAACATTTTGATTGCTTAAACCTGTACCAAAAGCAGTCCAGTTGATTGAAGTTTCATCACTGGTATAAACACCATTGCCATAAGTTCCCAAAAGAATTTTTCCGTCATAGAAAGCCAGTGAAGAGGCATTTGCATTTAGCGGTAAGCCGCTGTTAGCCAATGTCCATGCACCCACTACATCACTTCTGTAAATTTCCCCTGTTGCGCAAAGCGCATACACGAAAGAAGTGGAAGCAATGATTTTTTTAATATTCAAACTTGACAAACCAGTACTAAAGTTGCTCCAGTTTTTAGCGGTATCAGCACTTACAAAAACACCTCCGTTTTTAGTTGAGGCCAATAATTTTGTACCAAACAAAGTCAGGTCAGTAACATTTAAGCTATCTGTTAATCCTGTATTGCGAATTTTATACGACGCGGCTAAATCGGTGCTCACGTGTACTCCTTTTTCTGTTGCAGCAATAACCAATGTTGTTCCGTTGGTGAACATAGCATAAGTTGCTAAGTTGTTGTAATTGGTGTTTGCAACAGTCCAGCTAATGCTTGAGTTAGAAGTTTTGTAAATACTTCCATGGTTGGTGCCTGCTACTAATTTGGTTTGAAAAGGAACAACAGCTGTAACATCTAAATTAGTTAAAGCATTGTTTTGTGCGGTGAAGCTGATGCTTCCTGTAGCCGAACTGTAAACCCCTTTATCTGTAGCCAAATACCAATTGGTTCCGTTGTTAGAGATGGAACAGATTTCGGTGTTGAAAGGCGCAGCAACTGATGTATAAGATGCAGCGTTTGCTGTACTTGCGCTTGCTGCTACAAACAAACCGTTTGCTGTTAAAACCAAAATTTCATCACTCGTTGCATTGTAAGAAAGCGAAAAAGTTCCGCTTACACTTAACGTGCTTACATCGTTGAAATCTTGCCAGGTATCACCATTGTCATCTGATTTGAAAACTCCGCCGTTTGCTGTGGTTAAAATGAATCTGTTGCCCGCTTTAACGATTGCAGTGATGTTGGCGTTGTTTAAAGAAGCGCTGTTAATAGCCGACCAGCTTGCGCCTTTGTTGGTGGTTTTAAAGAGTCCGCCACCATTGGTTCCTGCCAATACAGTGATGGAATCCACAGCCGCCAAAGATTTCACCTGAAGGTTGCTTAAACCGGTATTTACTTTTTCCCAGTATCTGTCGGAACCAACATAGCCTGTAAAACGAAACACGCCACCATCTGCAGTTCCGGCAAAAAGATATTTTCCACTGTGTGTCAAAGCGTTGATTTTTCCGCTTAATAACCCTACTGGTCGGGCTCTCCAGGCAATAATAGAAGAATTGGTGCTTTCGAAAACGCCACCTTCTGCGGTTCCTAAATACACTACCGTGTCATTAGTGATGCCAACGGTTACAGTGCCTCCAAAGGGGCCTTTTGAGCCAAAGTGAGCAAATGAAATTTGAGATATAAGCAGCATTAATGCGCTTAAAAATAGTTTTGAAATTGTATTATTTGAGTTCATGATTTTAATTTTTGATTAATTATTTTTCGCTTTCTGTTCAATCCATTTTAAAATCAGCTGCAATTTGCAATCCTCTAAATTTCCGCTTGGAGGCATTGGAGTAGTGGTTGATTTCATTTCTGCATACAATATGCTGAACGTAGGATTTAAAGTATCCACGTATCCGCTTCCGGGATGGGTTAATTCTTTATAGGCAACAGAATCTGCTATATCAAATCCTCCTGCGGGCGATGAGCCCGAATGACAGCCTGCATAACTGCAATTGGCATTTAGTATAGGCAAAACGTCTTTACTAAAAGAAACCGTTGCGGGTATGCCACAATCTTTCACAGGCTCTATCTTTTCGTAAGTACAGCCAACCAGAAATACTAAAAAGAAAAATGGAAGTCTCTTCATCATTCGTATCTAAACATCAATGGAACATTTGCTGCAATTTTTTGAGCAAGGGCACTATTGTTATCTGCTTTTCCTGCAACAGAAAGATTGGCGGCATCATTCAGTTTTATTCCGCTGAACAACTTGCAGCAATCAAAAATCATGTGTCCGTACTCGGCCTGATTTTCAAGGATAGAAAACTTCTGTTCGGGCATATTTACCTGAACATAATTATCGGCTGTACCAATTTTATATAGGAAAGGCTGCATTGATTCGGAGAGGTCGGAAGTAGTATCCACCGTACCCTGCACATTCATAAAAATATGTCCGTCGGATGGTGCAGTACTACCAAACCACATTTCAGAGTGGTTGAGCGCAGCCGAATCTTTCGATAACACAGGGTTTTGTGCATCTGTAGCTGCGCTCAGTCCCACCTTAAAGCGAATCCCTTTATAATTTCCCACCGGCACTTTGCCGGCAATATAGGTTTCGTCCGCTAAGGTCTTAAGTAGAATTGTATCCGGCAAATTTATTAACGTACCATCGAGCTTCACCACCTGAATATCTGAAATATATACTTGAGCGATGGAAAGCGATATTTGTCGGCCGGCATCAGTTCCATAAGTAATGTTGTAAGCATCCACTTCATTACTTCCAATGTACGTATGCAAATGAAAAAGCAGCGTGCCTGTGGGAACAACGATTGTTTTTTCTTCTTCTTTTTTTTCTTCTTCGGTTTTATCTTTCTCACAAGCAGTGATACTTAATAACATCGCTCCATATAAAATTATTTTTTTCATGTTTTAGCTTTAAAAAGTATAATTCAAATTCAATGCAGCAAACACCTTTACTGAAGACTGTGTGCCATTTACATATTGATAAAGGGGCAATCCACATTCTGCAGCCAATTGCCAGTTTTTTAATTTTCCGCAACAGGGCTGAAAGGCTGTTCCTAGAAAAACGGAAGCTCTTGTTCCTCCATAGTTATTGGGATTAGCAGCGGGCTCATTGTATTCATAGAGCGATTCATCTTTGCCTAAAATTTGTTCACTGGCATACACTTCGGCGCGCACTGAGGAACTCCAGTTGTGTCCCCATTTGTAGGCCCACCACGACGTAATGGACAGGTCATTTCCCCAGCGGTAGGCCATTTTATTATTCCCAATACGAAGCGTTGCCGCACTTTGCAAACCAATCGTATACTTTGGTTTTTCATTGAAATACGTTAGTGCCGGCAACACATCAAAAGTTCCCGAACCCAGCTGCATCATATACGACAGTCTTTTGTTGGCATACGACGCCATGCCATCGCTTTCACCAAGCACCGAAATACTCCCCGTTGGTAGGGACAAACCCGCTGTTAATCTCAGTTTATGTTGTGTTTTATTTAATAGCGCATAGGTTAAGTTTACTTTGCTATCCCCCAGGCCTGAGGCGAGCATGTGATGTTCCGCCGACGCTTCGGTGGTGTTGCCGTGTGAATGCTCATCCCCATCCGTAAAACTTTGCATGTGCATGAGGTTGGAATTTATAGAAGTGGATGCCATCACCGTAAATCGATCGCTGAAACCATACATCAACATCAGCATATGCATGTTCATCTGCATGCTCTCTGTGGAGAATAAATAACTATTGAAAACATCGTTCCTACTCGCCTCCGTATTTCCGGTTAAAAGACCTCCCATCAAAGTAATCATGGAGCGATAGGACAACATGGTTTCTCCCTTTGGATGCACTTCTCCAAGCATTACGCCCGATGGAAGTGCCGCATATTTGTTGCAACACGAAGGGTCAGCACAGTTCTTCGTGGGATCGATTTGAGCTTTAGCGCCATCCACCAAAAACAGTGAAATGGCAAAGCCTACAATTGCTTTACGCATAAAAATAAATTTTAATGAACACTAGTGATTCCGAAAATCAACTAGCATTTGGGCGGCTGCAATAACTCTTGGGGAGAGGACGATTTAGTGGAAAATGAATAGTGCGTGGGTAACTTTTGCAATGCAGCTATAGGCCTTGTAAAATGAAATTCCTGGGAGTCGAAACACTGAAGCTCTGATTTATCTTTTGCTTCACCATTGGATGGATTTTCTTCTCTATTCTCTTCCTTTTGCAATTGTTTTTTCAAATGGCATTTTCCATCGCAATGCATTTTTGGCTTTGCTTTATTCTCGCAATAATTTTTGATGATGGTGGTTTTATTCACTTGGTAATTCACCACAATAAACGATTTGATGAGACTTTGCGAGAGAACTGCAACTAAAATTAATATGGCGGCTATGCGTGAAATCACTTTTCAAATATATATATTCAGAGAACGCAAATCAAAAAATAATATTTTTAGAGACATGAAATCCCCATACACTGCGGTTCACAAAATGTGATGAAGATAGCATGGGGATACCATATGACCATTAAAAAACAAAATATTTACATATGAAAAACACGATTTTACACCTCTTATTTGTTTTTTGTCTGAACACAGTATCCGCTCAGTTTCAATCGGCAGAACTAGGTATAAGCGGACTCACCTGCTCGGCCTGTTCAAAAAGCGTGGAAATGAGTTTGCGCAAAGTGAGCTTTGTTGAAAACATCACCATGAATCTGGAACGCACTGAAGCGAAAGTTATTTTTAAAACGGGAAATCCTGTTGAAATTGAAAAATTAGCCAGGGCGGTAATGGATGCTGGATTTTCGCTTTCTTATCTAAATGCTGATTTCATATTTGAAAATCTATCTGTAAGCAACGATTTCTGTTTCGCTTATGAAAAAAGTACTTACCAGTTTTTGCTGTCGGAAAACAAAACCCTCAGCGGCAAAACTACACTTCAATTCATTGGCGATAAATATTTAAGCAAAAAGGATTTGGGACCGTGGAAAGGAAAAATGACGACGCTTTGTAAATCCAAGGACAAAAAAGCAGGATTTTACTTTATAACATTATGAGATTCTTGATCTCAATACTCTTTTTAACCGGCTGCTTATCCTTAGGGGCTCAGGAGCTTTTTCCTTTAAATGAGCCGGCCAGCAATATGCCTAAAGGCGTATTGGGAATACGCGTCCTCAGTCATTCGTACAAAGAATACAATGTGTGGCGCAATATGACTGGTATCAGGCTAATGTATGGTGTTTTGCCTCGCTTAACGGTAATGGCTACGGCTACGGCTTCCAACCACCATGGAAATAGCTTACCCGATAATCTTATTTCCCATACCCATCTTGGCAGTCAAACATTGTATTATGTGCCTACTTTTGCGCGCGGAGTGGAGTATCCCTACCTCTTCAACGGAATTCATTTGTACGCAAAATTTCGTTTTGTAAGCATCGACGGCATTAAAACCCATTTCCGCGTAGCGGCTTTTGCAGAAGGGTCGAATGTAAGCGCGGCGCACGATGAAGCTGAGCCTAATTTAATGGACGATACCAAAGGATATGGCGGCGGACTGATTGTCACGTATCTTAAAAAGCGCTTTGCGGCTTCTGTCACTTCCGGACTCATTATTCCCGGATCTTACATCGGCACTTCGTCCTCTATGGGTCAGCCCCTTCCGGTTACCATTGATTACGGCAAAGCATTTACATATAATCTTTCGCTGGGCTATTTACTGCTCCCAAAACACTACTCCAGCTATCAGCAAACAAACCTAAATTTGTATGTTGAGTTGAATGGAAAATCTTACGAAAGTGCAAAAGTATACCAATCCGGAAACGAAGTAGCCATTGAAACTGACTTTCTTAAAGGAGGGAATTACATGGACATTCACCCCGGACTACAATTTATATTTTCTTCCAATACCCGACTCGATCTATCGGTTGGCTTTCCTCTGATAAAATACTCGTACACCCATTTTTATCCCTATTACTACGTGGCCCTGCAACGTTACTTGTATGCAAAGAAAAAATCATTGAATAATTAATTTCAGTGTTTTTTGCTATCTTAATTGACGCTAAACAATTATTATATATTTTTGCCTAACTTAATGAACGAGGCACAAGCATTAATTAATCCTTTTACATGGAAACAAATTACAAAATTTTAATACCCACTGACTTTAGTTCAGTAGCTACAACAGCAATCAATCACGGAAAGAAATTGGCAACCATCATGAGCGGGCAAATCATTGTTTTGCACATTGTTGAAAAAGAAGCACAGGTTCAGGAAGCGTTGGCTAAATTGAAACCAGTAGTTGAGGCCATTCGTGAATCAGGCGTTAAAGCCGAAGCAAAAGTGGCTGTTGGTGACTTCATCAAACAAATTCCTGTTGTTGCTGAAAGCATGGATGTGCAGCTGATCATCATGGGTACCCATGGCAGAAGAGGCATACAGCATTTGATTGGCAGCTATGCCATGAAAATTATCACTGCTTCCGAAATTCCTTTCATTGTCGTTCAAGATAAGCGTGCGCCAGAAAGTTATAAAAACATTGTTCTCCCTATTGACCTTTCGGCTGAAACCAAGTTGAAACTACAAATGACTGCAGCAATGGCAAAGCATTTGGGCTCAACAGTGCATATTTTCGCCAACAGAGAAGATGATCCTTTTACAGTTAAACAATTGGAGGCCAATATCGCTTATGCGAAAAAATATTTTGCGCAAGAAAAAGTTCCTTTTGAAGTTGCCATTAGCACAGAAGACGGTGATTTTGCTAAACATTGTATTCATTATGCAGTAAGTGTTGACGCTGACTTGATCGCCATCATCAACCTGAACTACAGAACTCTGAACCCAATGTTCAAACAAAATGAAGAAGAACTAATTACCAACGAAGCACAAATTCCTGTGCTGACCGTTAATCCAAGCAAGGATTTCACAGAAAAAAATCCAATGTACAGCTTCCAAACGCTGTAATAGTAAATACCATAAAATGTAAAACGCCTCGTAAAAACGGGGCGTTTTTTTGTTGTTGTTGTGCTGCCTAACGGCATTCCTAATGCCCGCTTATTCCTTCTTCATGTGCTCCAAGATATCTTGCAAATAATCAGCTTGTATTTCTTGTATCTCAAGCAATCTTTTATTTTGATGAATGATCATATGGTCGATCTTTTCATGCAAAAGTTTAATCTCCAGCTCAGCCTTCAAATTCACTTTATAATCGTGCTCGCTGCGAATGCGGTCGCGTTGCTCCTTCCGGTTTTGACTCATCATAATAATAGGCGCCTGAATAGCTGCCAAACACGACAAAATCAGATTCAATAAAATGAAGGGATAGGGATCAAATGGCTTGGTGCTAAACAGAAAAATATTGATCAGCATCCACACCACTAAAAAACTAAAGAATATGCCAATGAATGGCCAGCTTCCACCAAAAGTAGCAATGCGATCGGCCACCTTTTGCCCTGTTGTAAAAGCTTCTTCAATATCAGCCTCAATATTTTCCGACAAAATAGTGTTGCTTTGAATGGAATTCAAAACATCTTTTTCAAGTTGCGTCACCTCGCCGTGTTCTCCCTCAACAATATCGGTGAGGTATTTTCTCCGATACTCGTTCAACACATCAAAGGCAATATAGCTATGATGGGTGAAATTTGGATGCGATGCCTGAATCAAAGTAAACAATGGCGCGCGCAAACTGTCACCTCTTCTACTATCCCCTTTAGAGACCGTTTGCCCTGAAATTGCACACACGACCTTTTCCATATCTCGATTATTTACTATTGGCCTCTATTCGCTTTTTAATAAGCGCAAGATGCTCTTGTTTTTTGCCTTCTCGGGTATCAACATTTGTTTTGGTGAAATATTTGTGCGCACTTAAAAATTTCACTTGAATTGGATCCCAATCTTCTGGATTCTTAATTCCTCCGTAGTCAAGCAATTCTTGTTGCAAGGTCAAACTAATCTTTTCAAAATCTTCACGACCGAGGTAGTCTAAATCCGCATCACAAATAATTTCTTCCAGATGATTCGTTGGCTTTTGCGGAATGCTAGTGGCTAAAATCAAGCCCTCTATAATGTCGATTTGTGACTCGGTGAAACCATAGGCTGGCAAAAGCTCCTTCGCTATCTTAACACCCTCTGGTTCATTGCTCCAATACTTATTAAGGAAGCCCGCATCGTGCAATAAAGCCGCCATTTTCACCAACATCAATTCCTCAGGATCTAAGCCCTCGGATTTACCAATGCGCTCGGCTGCTTGAACCACGTCTCTAGTGTGGTGCGGACCATGGTAATACAGATTTTCAGGCAATTCCTTCTCCAGTTTATTGATGACAAACTGCTTCACTTTGTTGTAGTTCAGTTTGCTGTAAACATTAAAATGATGCAACTCTTGAAAGGCGATATTCGGCACAAATCCTTTGCGGTCTTTTGACAACTCTGGCTTGATTCCTTTCACGAAATACATGTCAATATCGTCTTTATTTTTCACCGGAATTTTACCTCGGTACTCACAATCAAAATACTCCTGCACCATGTTGTAGGTGGTGCCGGAAATATTGATTTGTCCGGCCTGAGAACTTGACTCCATGCGGCTTGCTGTATTCACTGTGTCGCCCCAAATGTCATAAGCGAACTTCTTCTTACCTACCACCCCAGCAATAATCTCTCCTGTGTGAATACCAATGCGGAGTTCCCACTTCGGCTTATCGGGATTGTTGGCGTGGAGCACCCCTTGATCCTTGATATATGCCTGTATTTGCATTGCGGCAAGGATACAGTCGACCGGATTGGTTTTGTTTCGAATAGGAACGCCACCCGCCGCCATGTAAGCGTCTCCACTGGTTTTAATTTTCTCAATATTGTGCTTATCGGCTATGTCGTCAAAAGCATTGAAAGCCGAATCGAGTTCAGCAACAAGTTCAGCCGGACGCAGGCGCTCGGCAATTTGCGTAAAGCCCTTAAAATCGGCGAAAAGTACCGTTACCATGCGGTAATGGCGCGGTGCGGCACGACCCGTTGACAACAATTCCTTCGCTGTTTCTGCAGGCAAAATATTCAAAAGCAATTGCTCGGTTTTGTTTTTCTCAATCTCTAGTTTTTCTTTTTGCTCTTCAATCTCCGCCTTCTTCTGCATCACCTCCTCGGTGCGTTGTTGCACTTTATACTCGAGTACTCTTTTTTGTGTTTTAATAATAGCCACGCGTGAATAATATACCCCCAACACGATAGCCAATACTACTGCTATGATGAAGGTGCGAAACCACCAGGTCATCCAGAAAGGAGGTGTAATAATGATTTTCAGAGACGGCACATCGTTCGATTTTACACCGTCACTGTTTGCGGCGCGCACTCTAAAGGTATAGGTACCAGGATCTAAATTGGTAAAACTCACCTCTCGCTTATTGCCTACATCTTGCCAACCGTCCATAAATCCCTCCAAAATATAAGAGTACTGATTGTTCTCCGGTGACGTAAAATGCAAACCCGAATAGCGAATGGTAATGGCATTGTCAATGTATGGTATTTCAATGGTCTTTAACGAGTTGATGTCTTTCTGCAAAATTGAATTCGCACCAGGAACAATCAATTTATTTGACAACAAAAGACCTGTCAACGCTATCTTTGGCGGCACTTTGTTGGGCTTCACGTCGGCAGGAAAAAACACGTTAAAACCATTGATGCCACCAAAATACATTTCACCTTTATCGGATTTGAAAAATGCCCCCTTGTTGAACTCATCGCTTTGCAAACCATCTTCTTCTTTAAAAACGCGAAACTTTTCGGAAACTGGGTCAAATTTCGATAAACCGCGATTGGTACTCAACCACAACTTACCCACATTGTCTTTCATAATGCCGTAAACAATGTTGTTGCTCAAGCCATTTTGCTCCGTAAAATGTTTGGCCTGCCCGCGACCAATATCGTATTTATTCAATCCGCCCCCATAAGTACCCAACCACAATGTACCTGCCGGATATTCTTCGATGCACAAAATAGCGTCGTTGTTCAACGATGAAGGCGATTTTTTGCTATGCCGTATTTTTAAGAACTCCAATTTGTTGTAAGCGCCCAGATTGGCGACTTGGTTTAAACCACCGCCATTTGTAGCCAGCCAAATGTTGTGTTTGCTGTCTTCATAAATGAAATTCACCGCGCCCTTTCCAATACCCTTAAAATCATTAACGTCATAGCGGTACTTGAATGCCTTGTTTCCAGCTGCGTTCATAAAGACCAAGCCCTGCTGACCACCTATCCAATAATTGCCCTTGCTGTCACAAAATATAAAGTATACCGGACCTACAAAATCTTTAATTCCAGGCAATACATAGCGCTGCAGCTTATAAGAAGAGTCGCTGCGCACCACCATAAACAAGCCCTGATCTGTTCCTGCGAGCACTCTATTTTTTTTATCATAGCACAATGAATACACATTGCTTACTCCCTCCGTCGCCAGTACTTTATGCAATACTCCCTTGTTGCGATTGATATAACACAAGCCCTTTTCAGAGCCCACCCATGCCAAGCCGGCTTTGTCTTCACAAAACGACCATACATTAATGCTGTGCGTGGTCACGTCCCAATACTGCTCCATGGAATAATTTTGCAGCTTTTGCTTCAGCTTGTCAAACTTGCTAATGCCTCTATCGGTCGCAAGCCAAATAATACCCGACTCATCCTGATAAATTTTATTCACCTTGTTGTGCGCAAGCGACAATTCCTTAATGGCCTCAGAAAAATACTTTGAAAATTGAAAAGTGGTATCCTTAGCTGCCTTGTCTAACAAATCAACAGCATTGAGGCCATAATCAGTGCCTACCCACAAAATTCCTTCGGCATCTTGAAAAATATTTTGAATGCGGTTGTCCGACAACGAATAAGCATCGTAAGGGTTGTGAAACAAAGGCTGCGTAGTAAATTGCACATTTTTTAAATCTGTTTCATCAATCATGATTCGATTGAGTCCATTTTTTGTGCCCACCCATACATCACCGCGGAGGTCTTCAAAAATTGAGGTCACAGTTGGATGTGTCAAACTTTGTCCACGCGAACCACCAGTTAAAATCCTTCTGAAACTTTCCGTCTTCGGATTGTAAATATCCAATCCATTGTCGGTACCCACCCATACAAAACCAGAAGCGTCCTGCATCACCGCAGTAATATTGTTGGAGCTAATCGATCTGGAATCCTTCTTTTTTGAAACAAAATGTTTCACCTGTATGCTGCTCAAATCATCGCCAGTGATGGTGATTTTGCTCAAACCTCCTTCACGCGTTGCCACCCAAATAGTTCCCAATTGATCGCGATAAATGGCCTGAATAGCCAGCTTACTTGCAGCCAGTGATCCCCCCGCCAAAACGCCTAAGGAAATAAATTCATCACTATCGATTTTATAAATATTGAGTCCCTCGGCAGTGCCCACCCAAATAAAACCACGCGGATCGTATGCCAACGCAGTAATGCGATTGTTGCTAAGCGAAGCCGAATCGTAAAGATCAGGTTTATACACCACGAAATTGTACCCATCGTAGCGATTCAAACCATCCTGGGTACCGAACCACATAAAGCCACGTCCATCTTGTATGACTTCGTTTACTATGTTGTGCGACAGTCCTGCTTTGGTGGTAAATCGGCTGAATTTAATGTCATCACTTTGCGCACACAAAAGCTGAAAAGAAAAGAAAGAAAAGAGAAGTAAAAGTGTTCTCAAAATAGTACGGTTTACAGAACTTCGAAAGTAGCTAAAAATTAAATTGCCGTAAACAACTTTGCCGCGAATCTTGCGGTAATTTACGAACATTCGTGCGCTTGTAAATACCAATAATACTTATTTGGCGAGGAAGATGTTTTTTCTTTTTTTAGAAGAAAAACTGTCGTAAAACTTCAGTCTTCTTTTCTTGCCGTTGCCTGAAGTATAGGTGTCTTTAAATTTGCTGCCCGAGCCTCTTTTGGATTTCACTGAATAGCTGTCGCTGAATTCCTGGTTTCTTTTGGGCGCGCGCCCAGTGCCATAAGAATCACCTGATCTCGTTTTGTGTTTTTGGTAGCCTTTGGAGCTAAAGCTGTCTCGGTAATCGTTTCTTCCGCGGGGTGTGCGCACGGTGTCATCATAGTACGTTCTGTGACAACTTGTAAAAACAACGCTCAGTAAAATGCTTAAGGTAAGTAGTAATCGGTTCAAAATAAATGCTTACAAAGGTTAATCTACTTTTATTATTGCTGTTTGGCCCCATGCACTCTTAACTTCCATCGTGCTTTTTCCCAAAATAAAGGGCAAATCGACTCCGTATGTTTCGCGTGCAACTTAAAAATGTTTGTTTAAAGCAGTACCTACTTTTAACATTACAAATCGCAGTTTAGTTTGGTTCTTTTCAAACATAGCGAAATAATTTTTCTTTACCAAAAGGTCAAAAAAGAGATATAAAAAGTCAATTGTTGATAACAGAAAAACCCTAGTTGCTTATATATCAATACTTCAAAAAACAAAAGCATTATTCTGCACTTCGCGTAAATTGATACTGTTGCGAACTCTTTTGCACATCATTTTCATACATCACTTCTGTTATCTCAATATTGTATTGCACTGCTTTGGCAATTTGTGCTTTGCTTTCTTCAGACGCATAACAGCCCCCATCCAAATAATTGAAACCGCTTAAATCTCCCGACAGCCAACGACCATTTTTTTTGCCGTCGACGTATTGTCCAACGCCCACCAACTTGCCCTCTTTATTGAACTCCTTCCACCAGCCTTGCTTTTTGGCACCTGACAATGCGCCTTCAAAATAAAGCCCTCCTTCGTCGTTAAAAATTTGCAAGTGCCCTTGTCCATTTTTCACCAAAGTGTCTCCCGTTGGCGATAAATACATGGAATAGTCGGCCACAAATTGCAAAAGGTTAATGTCGCTACCGCAATTTTCAAGCGCCTCTTCATAAAGCAAAACGCCCTCATACTTGAGCAAGCCATTGTCATAATATGCCTGATAAGTGCCTATACCAAACGCAACAGTGTCTTTTGCAATAACGTAGCTGCTGTCGCTATTGTAATTTACCGTTGCTTGTTTGCGACCAACTGAATTGTAGTAGTTCCATTGACCCGTTTTTGACATTTCGGGATTAATAGTACCGCCTTCAGAGGCGGCAACTGCATCGGCATATTCAACATCTTCTTCTTCATTGATTAACGCTTGCGCCGGTGGCAACATTTGCATGCTACCCTTTGCATAAAGCTTTCCATTAGGGTGAAATACTTGTGCTTCTCCTGCAAAGGTCAATTCTGTTTGCCAAGCGCTCAAAGCCATGTCGCGATTGATCTCACCAACACGTGAACTGTCCATACGCAATTGCAAGCGCTTCACGCCAAAGCCATCTGTAAAAAGATATGCGCCCACAGCTTTTCCGCTTTTAAAATTAGCATAGATTCTGTTGTCTATTTTAAAAGTTTCTTCGTTTACAGAAGCTGAATAATGGCGCCCATCGAGCGAATCATTGACATAGTTGGACGACCACAAGGTGTCGCCAATAGTGTTAATGGTGTAGTTCGACCCTTGCTGCTTTCCGTTTTCAAAAAAAGAATAAGACTCCACTTCACCGTTGTTATTGTAATGCATTTGAGCGCCATGCAACTTTCCTTCTTTGTTGAAAATCTTTACGGCGCGCGGTTTGCCAGAACTGTAAAACACATAACCAGTATCGATTTGCAGTCCATTTTTATGAGTGCTCCATTTCGACAAAAATCGCTTTCTTGTTGCCGCGTCATAATCCCAAATCTTTGATGAGCCGTCGACCAAACCATCCTTCAAAAATATCTCTGCCTGACCGGCAACATGCGTAAAACCGAAACGATTGCGCTTGAGCTCTCTGCCGACAACCTTGCCTTGCGGCAAGGAGTTTTTAAAATTGCCTTCGGCTATAATGATGGTTGAGCGCTCTTGAAATTTTAATTTCGCACTTTTAATTTCGCCCCGCACAAATTGCGCACGCAAATAAGAACCATACAACATTACTTTTTCTCGGCGTCGCAAGGGGCGAGTGATCAATGCCAATGGATTCAACAGCAAACCTCTTTTCGTCTCCGTCACAAAATTTGAATTGCCCGTGACACGCAAATCCAGGAGCCCAGTATAGGGCTGTCCCTTGTAGCGCAATACCAATGAATCGACAAAATTGCCTTTGCCCCGTGGAGAGCGCAGCAACCTTTCAAAAATTTCGCCCGAGGTAACCCGCTTGTCGGCTATAAGTGATGTATCTCTAAAAGTATACAGCACGGCTTGCATTTTTCCACAGGTTAAAATGGTTTGATAAGCAGCATTGATACTGTCATAATTGCTGATACTAAAATCAATGCTGTATTTTTTAGCGCTGTCGCTGCTGCGCATAAAATGCTGATTCTGCATCAACGGACTCACATATTCATACTTCAAAACACCGTTTACATTTTTAACGGAATAAAGCAGCAGCGAATCCCTGGATTGCTTCTTCCAATTGGCAACAAAAAGTTGGTGGTAGGCGCCTTTGTCCAAACACAATTGGTTTTTTTCATTGCGTATGTATTCTTCGTAACTGTCCCAAACGGCTTGTTCGTCTTTAGCGTATGATTTCTTTTCAAAAACAGATCCGTCGAGTGAAAATGTCGTTACCGAAAACCGCTCGTGGCCATTGGTGTCGGGCAATAGCGTCTTGACGAAAGCAGGCCCTCCGTCAGATCGAAACACAGTATCAAACTTAATGTTGTCAACATCATCGTTCAAAAACTTCGCCATTACTCGACCATTTGCATGGTAACATACAAAAGGAGTTCCCAAGGGCGTAAAGTTTTTAGATGAAGTGTTGATGGGCTCTTCCACCACTTTTTTCTTCGCTCTTTTTACAACGATGCCATCCACAAATTGCGTGTATGCGGGCGCCTCATCACTATAATCGGCAACCGAATCAGGATAGGCTTCTAGCATCGGCTTGCCATTCGCATAAAAAGAGCGGTAATGCTTTGAAAACCCCGATTTTTCCAAAAAATACTCTTCCGACAAATATACTGCACTATCACTCATTTCATATTTGCGCAACCAACCCGCCCATTCACCATCAAGATGAGTACCCTGAGTGGCAACATAAATTCTGTTTTTTTCATAGGCATGTATGCTGAAAGGGCCATTCAAAACACCCATTTTGTAGTGCGTTACATCGGCATAAGAAGAATCGCCAACAAAATATATATTTCTGCTTTCTCCGTTTTTTAAGCCATCCGAATAGTTAGTTTCTTTGTCAATATAACCGCTCGTTAAATACAAAAATGCAGTGCCATTGATCTTACCACCTGAAACACTAAACGTAGCGCGCACCAATGGCTCGAGATGTCCAAAACGCTTTTTCCATCGGTTGCGAAAAGTGTTGTTCGGTGTTTGCAAAAGCGCATAGTCGCCACTTGGCAGCGAATCGACAATTGGCGGAATCTCGCCATTGTAGGCGCTTACATTGTCATCAGTGTCATCTTGGGAATCTTCGGCGCCAATTTTATAGGGATACTGCAAATACTTTTTGCCTTTGAAAAAACAAGTGTCGTGCTGTGCGCCCAGTGAAATGCCTACAACGGCGAAAAAAAGAAAAAAAATGCCTCTCATAAATAACATGGATTTGCCCCACAAATTAGTTGCTGCAACGAAGATATGTTTTTTAAAGCGCGCTTGATTTATGCAACAAAACATTGTTGTTTCTTTTTCTATGCTACTTTTGCGCAACCAAACCAAGGCTATGAAATCGTTTTTACTCCTCCTTATAGTTTCACTCTCGATTAACGCACACGCACAAATGACCCAATCGGTGCGCGGACAGGTGATCGACAAAAACTCCAAACTGCCCATTGAAGGCGCCACTGTGAGTGTTGTGAATTCTGATCCTATTATTGCTACAGGCACCGATGCCCAAGGCTATTTCAAACTATCCAATGTGCCCATTGGCCGACAAAGCATTGCTGTTTCTTCACTCAACCATGGCGAACTAACCCTACCCAACCAAGAAGTAAAATCAGGAAAGGAACTCTACCTCGAAATAGAACTCGAAGAAAAAGTCACCAAAATCGATGAAATTAAAATTGGCAAAAAAAATTATTCCAAACCTGAAAACGACGCCATTGTAGGAAGCAACGTAAACCTAACGCCAAAACAAACCGAGCGTTTTGCGGGAAGCTTGAACGACGTGTCGCGCATGGCAATGAATTACGCGGGGGTTATTTCTTCTTCTGACAATAGAAACGACATCATCATTCGAGGCAATTCACCGTCAGGCATCCTTTGGAGACTCAATGGCATCAACATTCCCAACCCCAACCATTTTGGTTCTCTTGGTAGCACTGGTGGGCCCATCACTATTCTCAACAACAACAACTTGGCAAAATCGGATTTCATGACGGGGGCGTTTCCTGCCGACTACGGCAATGCCGTTGCCGGCGCTTTCGACCTTAAATTACGCCACGGAAACAACGCTAAATTTGAAGGCACGGGCATGTTTGGTTTCAATGGATTAGAGCTGGGCGTTGAAGGTCCGTTCAGCAAAAAAACCAAGGCCTCATACATGGCCAACTACCGCTATTCAACGCTCGGTATTTTTGACGCTATTGGCGTATCGTTTGGCGTAGCCGCGGTACCGCAATACCAAGACTTGACTTTCAACATCGACATTCCTCTTGGACAAAAATCAGGTCGACTTGAAATTTTTGGTGTTGGCGGCATGAGCAATATCTCTATTCTCGAAAACAAAAAAAAGAAAGAAAATGACGTGTCATACACACGCGCAGGTTCCAATGCCTACCTCAACTCTAGCATGGGTGTAATGGGTATTAGCCACCTTTTATTTCTCAACGAAAAAACGCACCTGCGCACCGTTGTTGCTGCCTCGGGAACAGGACAAGTGGTGAGCACCGACTCCCTCGATAAAGACAAACTGCATCCAGGTAATGTTTACAACGACAATTCATCCGAAATTAAATATTCTCTCAATTGGTACATCAACACCAAATTCTCATCGCGCAACTCTTGGAAAACAGGTTTCATTGCTGACCTGTACAGCGTGAATTATTCTGAACACTTTCTTAGCAAAAACACTTGGTACACCGGCTTCGACTTTAAAGGACAAACCCTTTTACTGCAAGGATATTCTCAGTGGCAACATAAATTCACCGACCGCTTGAAACTCAATGCAGGATTGCACTATCAAACACTAACACTCAATCCTGCATGGGCTTTAGAGCCACGAGCAGGATTAAGTTGGGATGTCACCAAAAAACAATCCATCACCCTCGCCAGTGGGATGCATTCACAAATTCAGCCCTTCAGCATCTACCTTATTGAAACAACACTGCCCGACAAATCAACGCAACGCAGCAATCAAAACCTGGGTTTCACCAAAAGCAACCACCTTGTTTTGGGCTACAACCACAGCATCAGCGCAACAACGCGCATGAAAATAGAGAGCTATTACCAACAAGTTTACAATACGCCGGTGCAAAACAATTCGTACTTCAGCTTGGCCAATTTTGGCTCTGACTTCGCCTTTCCGCGTGTTGATAGCCTTGTCAATAAAGGAACAGGCAAAAACTTCGGTGTAGAATTTACCCTTGAACGCGCATTCAACAAAGGTTTTTATTACCTCTTCAGCGGATCACTATACGACTCTAAATACGTGGGCGGCGACGGCATTGAACACAACACTGCCTTCAACGGAAATTATGCCGTAAATGCATTGAGTGGTTTTGAATTCAACATAGGCAAAAAAGTGGTGCTGCAAGTTGACGCAAAAATCACCTACGCTGGAGGAAAACGCTACATTGACATTCTGCTCGATCCCTCCATATTGGCAGGCCGTGCGGTATATGATCTCAACAATATTTATACCCACAAATTTCACGACTATTTTCGCGCCGATTTAAAAGCCAGCATACGCATCAACCACAAAAAATTCACCGAAGAAATCAACTTCAACATTCAAAATATTTTCAATACGCAAAACGTTTTTCAGCAACTGTATGACAACATTGCCAAAACGGTAAAAACAGAATATCAATTGGGCTTGTTTCCAGTAGCATCGTACAAAATTTTGTTTTAAAACGAAGATTCCGCTGTTCATAACTTCTAATGCCCGCGCAACGCGATGTCATTACTTTTTATATTTTTATTAGCATGAGTAAAAATAAAAAGAATATCAGTTCAGGATCCCTCACCAACTCGGTGTTATCGCTGTTTTATAAAGCCGGAGAAAACGAACTAAGCCACAAACAAATTACCAAAGATTTGCGTCTTACAAAAAAAGAAGACCAACGACTGGTGTTGGATATTTTATTTGATTTGGTAGACAAAGGAAGTATTAAAGAAATTCACCGCGGTAAATTTGTACTTGGCGCCCCCAAAGAAGCAAATGGACAAGGCCTCATTGGTCGCGCTGATTTTACCGCATCAGGTTCTGCCTACATCATCATTGAAGGCAATGATGATGACATATACATTCCACAAAAATACACGGCTGATGCACTGCATGAAGACACCGTTAGAGTGGAAATTATTCCGGGACGCGGCAAAAAACAAGAAGGAAAAATTGTTGAAGTAATAGCGCGCAAAAGAGTTGATTTCATTGGCACTGTTGAGCTTGTGAAAGACTTTGGTTTTGTGCTACCCGACAACCAAAAAGTGCATGTTGATTTCTATATTCCCGCATCAAAATTAAACAACGCAAAAGCAGGGCAAAAAGTCATCGTTAAAATGCTCGACTGGCCGAAAGGAGCTAAAAATCCAAATGGCGCAATCGTTGAAGTATTAGGAAACGCTGGCGACAATGATGTTGAAATGCACGCCATCTTGTTTCAATACGGCTTACCCTCTAAGTTCCCTAAAGAAGTAGAAGAATACGCAGAACGCATTCCCGACCAAATCACGCCAGCTGAAATCGCTAAAAGACGCGACTTCCGAAAGGTAACCACTTTTACCATTGACCCGCACGACGCAAAGGATTTTGACGATGCGTTGTCTATCCAAAAATTAAACAACGGAAATTGGGAAATTGGCGTGCATATCGCCGACGTTTCACACTACGTTCACCCCGGATCAATTCTCGACAAAGAAGCATACGACCGCGCAACCTCTGTGTACTTGGTAGATCGCGTAGTGCCAATGCTTCCTGAAAAATTATCAAACGGCGTGTGCTCCCTTCGTCCGCACGAAGAAAAATTGTGTTTTTCATGTGTGTTCGAAATCACCGACAGCGCCGAAGTAATCAACCGTTGGATTGGTAGAACTGTCATCTATTCTGACCGTCGCTTCAGCTACGAAGAAGCCCAACAGGTCATTGAAACAGGAGAAGGCGATATGAAGGAAGAAATTTTAACCTTCGACCGCCTAGCTAAAATATTGCGCAAAGCGCGCATGAAAGACGGTGCCATCAGCTTCGACAAAATGGAAGTGAAATTTCATCTCGACGACCAGGGCGTGCCCACTGGAATCTACTTCAAAGAATCAAAAGACGCCAATAAACTCATTGAAGAATTCATGTTGCTTGCCAACAAACACGTTGCGCTATTTGCTGGTAAAGACCAAAAACCACCCAAAACATTTGTTTACCGCGTACACGACTTGCCCGCAATGGAAAAGTTCAAGGTTTTTGCTGGTTTTGTAAAACAATTCGGTTACGAACTCAATGCACAAACACCGCGTCAAGTAGGACATGCCATCAACAAAATGTTGGCCGATGCTAAAAATCAAAACTACGGATCAATGCTTGAAACACTTGCCATACGAACCATGGCAAAAGCTGAATATTCTACCGACAATATTGGGCACTACGGCTTGGCTTTCGACCACTACTCGCATTTTACTTCGCCCATTCGTCGTTACCCCGATGTTATTGCCCACCGCCTTTTGCAACAATACCTCGACGGCGGACCATCAGGAAACAAAGAAACATACGAAGAACAATGTGTGCACTGTTCAGAAAGAGAGCGACTCGCGGCTGAAGCGGAACGCGACTCCACAAAATACAAACAAGTAGAATACCTCAAAACACATTTGGGTGAAACCTTTGAAGCCGTTATTTCTGGCGTAACAGAATGGGGCTTGTATTGCGAGATCATTGAAAATAAATGTGAGGGTATGGTTTCCGTTAAAAGCATGTTTGGAGACTCCTGGTCACACGATGCCGACAATTACCGACTTGTTGGTCGCAGCACAGGTAAAGTGTACCAGTTTGGCGATAAAATCAAAATTAAAGTGATGGCGGCCAATCTGGTTAAAAAGCAATTGGATTTTGCCTTAGCGACTGAAGAAGACGAAGCGTAAAAAGTACAGCTTTGAATATTCTATGGATAGCGAAATTAAAAGGATTTGCGCAATAGATTAAGCTAGCTTCAGCGCAAAATATATTACATCAAGCGCACAAATCAACAAGAAAAAAACAAGTGCAGGAATATGCCATTTTTTCTTTTCTGCCTTGTATTTCTTTATAATGTCAGAAATAATGAAAAGCATGGCTACCAACAATAGCAGATCAAAAAGATGATTTTCAAGAAGACCGCTCGTCAAAAAAATTAGAAGGGTCACAACGCCTGCTACCGCAAAAAACCACGATGCACCTTTAACTAAATTCGCTTTATTCATTATACGAAATTAAGGCGTTTCATTAAATCGTCTTTGTATGATCCGCCAATAGAAATAGGGTTTTCATTTCCTTCAAGATACAATACACCTTGCGATTGTTCTAACGAAACAATCCGGTCAACACGCACAATAAACGAGCGGTGCACGCGCACAAATTGACTCGCAGGCAACTTTTGTTCAATATCTTTGGTGGTGGCATGTAGCGTAAATTCTTCCTTACTGGTGTGAAAAACAACGTAGTCTTTTAAGGCTTCAACATAATACAAATCCGCCATTTTGATCTTTACCAATTTTGATTTCACGCGAATAAAAATAAAATCCGGTGATGTTTTTTCGTCTAAAATCGCCGAATATACTTTTACTTCCTTCTTCAGTTCCGATGTTTTCTTGTGCTTGTACAGCGCCATTTCTATTGACGTGTGCAAATCAATTTCCTTAAATGGCTTTAAGATATAGCCGTAAGGTTCTGTTACCTTGGCTTTAGAAAGCGTGCTTTCATCGGCATAGGCTGTTAAATAAATGACCGGCAAATCGTATTCTTCCTTCACAATTTCGGCAGTGTCAATACCGCTCATTTTGCCCTTCAGCATGATGTCCATCAAAATAATATCCGGTCTATTGTCTTTCAGTATCTCCAAGGCTTTTTCACCTGATGATGCCGTTCCAATAACGTTATAACCCATTTTTTGAAGACTCATCTGAATGTCTTTCGCTACAATGTTTTCGTCTTCTACTACCAATACGCTAATATTGCTCATATGCTCTTTTAATTTGCTTTAAATTCAACAACAAAATTGGTTCCTCTTCCTTTCTCCAAAATAATCTCTCCATCAATTTGATCAGCCAATGTCACCACTAGCTGTAAGCCCAAGGAATCTGTTTCTTTGTAGTTGACCGTGGCAGGAAAACCCACCCCATCATCTTCCACTGCGAGAACATTTGTGCCATCCTCCTTGCGCTTCAAAGATACAAAAATGTTTCCCTTCTGATTGTCGGGAAAAGCATACTTCAAAGAATTGGAAACCAACTCATTAACAATTAACCCTGTTGGTATTGCCGTATCCAGCGTTAATAAAACCGTATCAATATCATAGTTTAACGTCACCCGACCGCTCACTGAATAAGAATACAACAGATTAGAACACAAACTTTTTAAATAATCACCAAAATCAACATGCGAGAAATTCTTAGTTTGATAAAGACTCTCGTGGATGAACGACATTGATTTAATGCGGTCTCTGCATTCTTTAAGCATCAATAGCGTATATGGATCTTTCACGTACGATCCTTGCAAATTAAGGATGCTTGAGATCACCTGGAGGTTGTTTTTTACACGATGATGCACTTCTTTCAAGAGCATTTCGCGTTCAGACAAAGTTTCTTTTAATTTCGACTCACTGATTTTGCGCTCGGCTATCTCGTTTTCTAAAAATGCTGTTGTTGCCTCGGCTATTTCTGCGCGCAATTTCTCTTCTGCCGCTTTTTTAGTGTTGGTAATGTCTTCAATGGTACCCACTAAACCCGCAATTTCTTCATCAGAGCTGTACAACCAAGTGAACTGTGCCTTGATCCATTTGGTGACTTTATTCTTGTTGATAATGCGGTATTCAAAGGGCTTATAATTTACTTCGCTGCGCGTGATGGGTTTGCCGGCCTCATTTTTTCCCTTGTCTTCGGGGTGTATCATACCGGTCCATTCTTTGCTAAATTGTATCTCATTTTTCAGCCCAGAAATTTCTTTCAATTTCTTGTTGATAAACACCACCTTGCCACTTTTATCTGTTTGAAAAATGCCTACCGGTGCTGACGAAGCAAGTGTTTTATAGCGCTCTTCACTTTCTCGCAAAGAGTTTTCGTATTTAATGCGTTCAGATATATCACGAGCATTGGCAATGAGTACGTTTTTACCAAAATAAGAACCATGATGCAAAATTACCTCCATTGGAAAAACCTCGCCATTCATTGTTCTTCCCCACCAATCAAATTTTTGTTGCACTTTACCCCACGCTGATGCGAGATGTTCCTTCAACGACAGAAAATCGTTTTGCTTTTCGTCACTCAATAATTTTAAAGTATTGCCAATGATTTCTTCCTTGCTCAACTGATATTTATCAAGCGCCGATTTGTTTACATCAATGATGTATTCACTTTCATTGATGATGAAAATAAAATCAGAACTGGTATTGAAAACCTCAAAATAGCTGGTGATACTTTTGTTTTTAAATTCCTCCGCTTCTTTGCGGCGGGTAATGTCGCGAACAATGGCTTGCAACATTATTTCACCATTAACAACAAAGGAATTCAGACTCACTTCAGTGTCAAATTGCTCGCCTTTGAATCTCAAAAATTTCCAATAAAAAAATTGGGATTTTCCATTTAAAGCGAGCAATGTTAGGTCGTAAAAATTTAGAATAGAGTCAGCGCCATCCGGTTGTTTTTCAGGCAAAAAATGGTACATGGGTCGACCCATAATTTCTTTTTGATTGCATGCAAACATCTCCAATGACTTTTCGTTGCAATCAACAACTTTGTTGTCTTTAATGATGAAAATAGCGTCGTTTGCTTTTGAAAATAACATGCGGTGCTTTTCTTCGCTGATGCGCAATTGCTTTTCAATTTCAAGCTGGTCTACAGCGCTGTTAAAAGATATTTTATTGTTCTTTTCCTTCATTTTTATTCTGCTCCTGTATCAGTTTAAGTCCATTTATTTTATACTCCTCATCGTTTCTGAATGTAATTATTTTTTCGATTTCCCCTTCTTCATTATAGTAATTCCAATCTCCATTTTTCATTCCACCAACATAGAGGCCTTCACATTTTAAATTACCTGAAGGATAATAATATTTATGTCTTCCCGCAGCATTTCCCATTTTAAAAGCACCTTCAAAACGTGTCTTTCCATTGTCGGTGTAGGAGTGCTTCCATATCCCTTCTTTTAAATCTTCTTTATATGCTCCTGTTTCTTTGTACGCCCCCATTTCATAAATCCAAAAACCTTCTTTTAAGCCTCCCGCAAATAATCCTTTTGAAATGATGCTACCATCTTCGGCATATTCGGTTAAAATACCCTCTTCTACTCCATTTTCAAAAGCCTCACTTCGCAAAATTTTACCTGAATTATAATACCATTTCCAATCACCAATGGCTTGTCCTTTATCATTGTAGGCACCGGTTTGTTCAATTTGTCCATTGTTGAAATAATAAATCCATGTTTCTGTTTTTACATCATTTTTATAATTGCCTAATACTTTGATTTGTTTGTTATCGTACAACTCCTTCCATTCACCATCTTTATGTTTTGTTAGCGATGCTAAACCCTCACTAATTTCTTCACCATCTTTAAAAAATTTTGTGGCAATTATTTTTCCCTCTTCATCAAAAAAACGGTGCGCACCTTCTTTTTTATTGTTGCGATAGGCACCTGATGATTTTACTTTTTTATTTATAAAGTACTCTTGGCGCATTTCCACTTGTGTTAACTCAGAGGCGTTTTCAACTTTAACGCCATTTTCATATTTATTGATTTCCTTTAGTTTTCCTGTATCATCATATGTTTTATAGTAACCATGTAACAAGCCATTGCTATAAAAACCTTCTGCTTGCAACACCTTGTTGTTGTAAAACCATTTCCAAACTCCTTCTCTTTTACCACTTACATTCGACGTATTAATGCTTTCTTTTTTCAATAAAACACCTTGTTTAAAAAGTGAAATTTCACTAATCAAGGTATCTGCTATATCGCTGTATCTGTAGGAAAAATTATGTTGTTTTCCCTTATCAAAAAAAAATTCGCTTTGCAATTTACCATTTGGATAGTACGTGTATGACCAGGCTTCTTTTACATCATTTTTATAATACTCTTTAAACAGCAATACACTATCATTATAGGATTGCTTCCATCCATTTTTTTTCCCTTGATGGTACTCTATTGTTGTTTGTATTTTTTCTTGTTCATTGTAAAATATCCAAAGGCTATCGAGTTCAAAATTACTGCGATTTCCTTCTGTACGTTTATTTCCATTTTCATAATAAGTATACCAATAGCCATTTGGCTTAGCATCTGTTAAAGTACCTTCACTAGACTTTAATCCATTGGGATAGTAAAAAGTTTTGAATTCACTTTGTGTTTGAGCAAAAGATAAGTTTAAAACACAAAACAAAACACCAGTTAAAATCCAGTATTTTATTATGCATTTTGCTTTTGGTTGTTGCATTACAATCCTAATTTTTCAGAAATCTCTAACATTCTAACAATAGGCTTCTTTGCTGCTTCAATCAATATTGGATCCATTTCAATTGCTGGTAGTTCATACTTTAAACAATTGTATAATTTTTCTAATGTATTCAGTTTCATATGCGGGCAATCATTGCAAGCGCAAGCATTGTTTGGTGGTGCTGGAATGAAAGTTTTTTGAGGAGATGCCTTTTGCATTTGGTGCAGAATACCTGCTTCTGTTGCAACTATAAACTCCTGTCCATTATTATTCACAGAATAATTTAAAATACCTGTTGTAGATCCAATGTAATCGGCTATTTGCAGTATAGACGACTCGCACTCTGGGTGTGCTAGTAATTGTGCATTAGGATGCTTCTTTTTTAGTTGTATGATTTTTTCAAGAGAAAATATTTCATGCACCATACATGATCCATCCCACAATACCATTTCTCTACCTGTCTTTTTTACCAAATATGCTCCTAAATTTTTATCAGGAGCAAATATTATTTTTTGAGCTAAGGGCAGACTTTCAATGATTTGTAAAGCATTACTTGAAGTACAAACAATATCCGTTAGTGCTTTTATTTCTGCTGAACAGTTTACATACGAAATCACCAAATGATCAGGATGCAACGCTTTGAATTTTTTAAAAGCATCAGCTGGACAAGAATCAGCCAATGAGCATCCCGCTTTCAAATCGGGCAACAACACCTGCTTTTGTGGTGACAATATTTTCGCTGTTTCAGCCATAAATTGCACACCGGCAAAAACAATAATAGCAGCATTGGTCTTAGCAGCTTGTTGCGACAAGCCTAAACTATCGCCAATGTAATCAGCTACATCTTGAATATCGGCATCTTGATAGTAATGTGCCAAAATAACGGCATTTTTTTCCTTTTTGAGTTTTTCAATTTCATGGAACAAATCTAAGGAAGGATTCACAGAAATATCCAAATAGCCTTTCTCCTCAATATTATTAATATTTAAATTCATTTATCTTTTATGTTATTGTTATATAGCCTGTTGGTACTGTTAGTATCTATCTAACTTTTATTTGCAGTGTTGATTACTGTATAGTTATGAACGACTTATGAACGACTTGTATTTTTGAAAGAGCTGATTATTAAGTCTATACTTTGTTCTCAACAATTTATGAATTTTGCTTAAAGTTAATAATACAGCCTGTATTTTATGTTTATATTTTGTTAACTCTTTTACATTAAGTTATTCTAAATTGATTTTTCTTTTCAAATTAGATTCATCATTAGAATTTAATTCAATATTTACTCTCTATTTTTGCGTGAAAGTTATTAGTGTTGTTTTTGGTAACACACATAAAACATGTTAATAACTCACAAAGTTAAAGAACTAAAAAACAGCACTTTAATTTTATTCAAAAAACAGCTGTTTGTAAATTGTTAATATCGTTATTATGGAAATCGCCATTGCTGCAGACCACGCTGGATATCATTTGAAAGATACAATAAAAGAGTTTCTTGTGTTGAAAGGACATCAAATAAAAGATTTTGGAACGAATTCAGATCAGAGTTGCGATTATCCTGATTATGCTCATCCGTTAGCAAAAGCGGTGAACGATGGGCAATTTCCTTTGGGTATTTTGATTTGCGGGAGTGCCAATGGTGTAAATATTACTGCGAATAAACATCAAAATGTTCGTTCTGCTTTGTGCTGGAATGTTGAGGTTGCGCAGCTGGCTCGCCAGCACAACAATGCAAATGTGCTAGCTTTACCTTCTCGGTTTATATATAAAGAATTGGCTATGGAGATCGTTGAAGCATTTATTTCAACAGAATTTGAAGGCGGAAGACATGCTGCAAGAGTGAATAAAATTTCTTGTTAACGCATGTATAAAGTATCTCCTTTGAAGCCTAACAATGTTTTTATTGTCTTTTTTTTATGTGTGTACAATTTGTGTGCGCAAGATAGTACTGCATTGCGATATGCAGATGTTATTAAAGCAAGTGACATTAAAGAGTACATTACAGTGTTGGCTTCTGATTCGTTAGAAGGTAGAGAAACCGCTCAGCCTGGTCAAAAGAAAGCAGCACGTTATATCGCGAAACACTTTGAGCTGTTTGGCATTCCCAAGCACAAGGGAACTTATTTTCAACCTTTTGACCTCTATACCATAAAACCTTCAAAAATACTTTTGGAAATAAATGGTAAGAAATTTCAATTTCTGAAAGACTTCTATCACTTGTCTAATTTTTCAAATGATTCCATTGCAGATATTAAGATTTTGTTTGTAGGAAAAAACTATGGAGATATTAAAGATAAAGTAGTGGCAACACTTTTGAAATTTCGCAGCGAAAGTGAAATTAAAGCTTTAATGGCTTCAGGAGCGAAGGCAATTTTTGTGATTGATGAGAATGCACAAAACAAAATGTTGTCAAATGCTTATCATTTTGATGCCGAAAGACTAAAAGTGCCTGATGACAAGGTAAAGCGGAATGCACCTGTGTTGTTTATGTCGACCAAGGCGGCAAAAAAATTATGGAGAAGGAAGATAGATATGAAAACGGATGTGGAAGTCCCTTTTGAACTTGACGCAGCAATTAAATTGCAAATAAATATTGAAGCGGAAAAAGTAACATCGGAGAATGTTATTGGTTATGTTGAAGGGGGGGATTTGAAACAACAAGTAGTGGTAATAACAGCTCATTATGATCATTTGGGAATGCACGATGGAAGTATTTTCCATGGTGCTGATGACGATGGCTCTGGCACTGCTGCTGTAATGGCTTTAGCACACGCTTTCGCTACAGCCAAGCAGGAAGGTCATGGACCGCGACGTAGCATGCTGTTTATGACAGTTTCAGGAGAAGAGAAAGGTTTGCTGGGTTCAAGTTATTACGCAGCCAATCCCTTGTTTCGTCTTGACAGCACTGTGGCGGATTTAAATATCGATATGATAGGACGAATTGATCCAAAACACGGCGACAGCGCAAACTATGTATATTTAATTGGCAGCGATAAATTGAGTTCCGAATTGCATAAAATAAGTGATAGTGCCAATGCGCTGTATACCAAATTGGAATTGGATTATACGTTCAACGCGCCGAAAGACCCGAATCGTTTTTATTACCGTTCCGACCATTACAATTTTGCCAAGCATGGCATTCCTGTTATTTTTTACTTTAATGGAACGCACCAAGACTATCACCAACCCACCGATACCAGTGATAAAATCAATTTCTCTAAAGTGGAAAAAATTTCGCGCTTGGTATTTTTTACAGCGTGGGAATTGGCAAATAGAGAAAAACGAATAATAGTGGATCGCGTTAATGATTTTAAAGCTACGCGCTAAGATGTGTAGCGATCCATTGTACCCTATTACCTGGTAGGGTTTTAATGTAATTTTTCATTTCCATTTCAAAAAGTATATTTTTTAAAGGTAGCAGGGCTATTTTACTTAATGCCGCAAGCGTTTCAATGTTGACGAAAGCAGAAGTGGTCAATATGTTTTTTACCTGTTCTTCATGCTCCGACAGGTCAGCAAATGACAATTGTGTTTGTTGTTTGCTTGGCGCCCAATTCATTTGTGCCAATAGGTCTTGTGCATTTTCGATCAGTATTGCTTTTTGTGATTTTAGTAGTTGATTACAACCGACCGAATATTTGTCGACAGATCTACCGGGATATGCAAAAACCTCTCTACCATACGAGTGCGCTATGTCGGCAGTGATCAGTGAACCCCCTTTTTCCCCCGACTCTATGACTATTGTGGCATCACACAGGCCGGCGACGATGCGGTTTCTTTTGGGAAAATTTTCTTTATCCGGACTGGTTTCTGTTATAAATTCTGTTAGTAGCGCCCCTTGGCGAAGTAATTGCTCAGCGGTGTTTCTGTGTGCTGCCGGATAAATGCGGTCGAGTCCATGACCCAATACCGCTGCAGTATCAATGTTGTGTTCAAGACAACAGCGGTGGGCTTCGATATCAATGCCATAGGCTAAACCGCTTACAGTTAAAACGTTTAGTGTTTTTAAATCATGTATCAATTGTGCTGTAACACGGAGCCCATATTCAGTGCATTTTCGCGATCCCACGATGGCAATTACTTTTTCGGGATTTAGATTTACATTGCCTTTATAGTACAATAAATAGGGGCTGTCGTCGCATGATTTTAGGCGTGGTGGATAATCATCATCTTGGTAAAAGAGCGTGTTTATTTTGTGTTTGTTGATGAATCTTATCTCTTGTTCAGCGCGTTTTAAAGCCAGGTCTTTGTTTTGTTTAAGCGCATTAGATAAGGATTTCCTTCCTCCAGAAATTGTTTCTAGGCTATCGTTTGTTGCGTTCAGCGCTCTTTCTGCACTGCCAAAATATTCCGTGAGTGATTTTGAAATAAGCGTTCCTACACCCGGAATAAGGCCAAGCGCAATTTGATACAAAAGATCTTGTTTCATTGTTGTTGTGCATAAGGCGGGCCTTAAATCTATTTAAAAATTGTTAGGATTACTATGCGCTGCTGCAGCTCTTCAAAAAAACATTTATCTTCATACAAATTATAATTTATGTACAATCAAGATTTAACTCTCGACAAAGCTCAGGCTCAGGCTACCTTTATATCTAAGGTGTATGCTTGGATGTCGGCTGCTCTTTTGGTGACAGGGATTACAGCGATGATGACCGCTTCTAACGAGGCGCTAATGAACATTATTTTCTCAAGCACTTATGTGTTTTATGCACTTATTATTGGCGAAATAGCCTTGGTTTGGTATTTGTCATCTCGCATACAAAGCATGAGTGCGCAAACAGCTACGTATTTGTTTATAGCGTATTCAGTGTTAAACGGGCTCACTCTATCGGTGATATTTGTGGTTTATACTGGGGCAAGTATTGCAACGACGTTTTTTATTTCTGCAGGAACCTTTACCATTATGAGCGCATATGGCTATTACACCAAGCGCGATTTAACCTCTATTGGTCGCATACTGACGATGGCCTTGATTGGTATTATCATTGCTTCTATCGTTAACATATTTGTAGAGAGCACAATGACAGCGAAGATTATCAACTATGTTGGCGTGTTGATTTTTGTGGGTTTGACGGCGTATGACACTCAAAAATTGAAGGAGATTTATGCGGGCGATACTGGCAGTGAGGAATTTAGAAAGCTTTCTATTATGGGAGCGCTTACGCTGTATCTCGATTTCATCAATTTGTTTTTATTGTTGCTCAGGATTTTGGGCGGAAGAAAAGACGATTAGTCGCTGCTGCGCTACCTGATTGAAAAAAATAAACCCCTCGTTTTCACAAGGGGTTTATTTTTATTGGAGGTCCGGAGCGGATTTGAACCGCTGTGGGAGGTTTTGCAGACCTCTGCCTAGCCGCTCGGCCACCGGACCATATGCGCAAATATAGGAATAATACTTTTACGACCTACGATAGATCGCTATCGAATTTTATTCGCTAATGATAACCGATACCCATTCTACATCGCCCGAAACGGGTGGACTCATTTTTTTGATGCATACCTTAACGCCATAAACAGTGTTGAATTCTTTGCGTATGCGAGCTATAATGCGAGCTGCAACCGTTTCAATTAGTTTAGCTCTGACGGCCATTTCTGCACACACGATATCGTTTACAGCTACATAATCAATGGTTTTGCTTAAATCATCGTGGAGAGCGGCTTCGCTGAAATCGGTGTCAACAAAAACATCTACAACATAATGACGACCCACCAACGCTTCTTCTGGTAGGCAACCGTGGTAAGCAAATAATTTTATTCCTTCAATTGTGACAGTGTGCATGGTTTAATTTTTTTCTGCGATTTTCGCCCAAGCATCTTTCAATGTCACGGTACGGTTGAAAACAAGTTGTGTTGGGGTGGAGTCTTTGTCGACGCAGAAATAACCCATTCTTTCAAATTGAAAAGTATTTCCGGGTTGCGCTAGTTTTAAAGAGGGCTCTACTATTGCCGTTATTGTTTGAAGCGAATTGGGATTGATCAATTGTTTAAAGTCTAACTCTCCTTTGTCGGGCGTTTCGTGGGTGAACAATCGGTCGTACAAACGCACTTGTGCGCCTATGCCTTCGCTTGCAGAAACCCAATGGATAGTGCCTTTTACCTTGCGGCCATCGGGACTATTGCCGCCACGTGATGCGGGGTCGTAGGTGCAGCGCAATTCCACAATTGTCCCCGCTTCATCTTTGATGATTTCCTGACAAGTCACGAAGTAAGCGTAACGTAAGCGCACTTCAGCGCCGGGAGCCAAACGGAACCATTTTTTTGCGGGCACTTCTAAAAAGTCGTCTTGTTCAATATAAATTTCGCGTGAGAACGGTACCATGCGCTTGCCAGCGCTTTCGTCTTCGGGATTGTTCACTGCTTCGAGCTCTTCCACTTGGCCTTCTGGGTAGTTGGTGATGACCACTTTTAAGGGGTGTAGCACGCCCATAACTCTTGGTGCTTTTTTGTTGAGATCTTCTCTGATGCTGAACTCTAATAAAGAAACATCAATCAAATTTTCTCTTTTAGAAATACCTACTCTTTCGCAAAATTCACGAATGGCTTCTGCGGTATAGCCTCTTCTGCGCAAACCAGATACGGTGGGCATTCGCGGATCGTCCCAGCCTGAAACGTGTTTTTCGTTCACCAATTGCATGAGTTTTCTTTTGCTCATTACAGTGTAGGTAAGGTTCAGGCGCGACATTTCAATTTGTTGCGGACGAGTTGGTGTTTGTAGAGTGTTGTTGATCCATTCGTAAAGCGGGCGGTGTACTTCAAATTCCAGCGTACAAATGGAATGTGTGATGCCTTCTATTGCGTCAGACAAGCCATGCGCGAAGTCGTACATGGGGTAAACATTCCATTGATCACCTGTTCTGTAATGGTGTTTTTTTCTAATTCTGTATAAGGCAGGATCACGAAAGTGCATGTTCGGTGAAGCCATGTCGATTTTGGCGCGCAGCAAATATTTACCATCTGCAAACTCCCCTTTTCTCATGCGATCAAATAAGTCGAGGTTCTCTTCTATCGCGCGATTTTTATAAGGACTGTCTTTTCCAGGAGTTACCGCTGTGCCGTGGTACTCACGCATTTGTTCAGCGCTCAGCTCACAAACAAAGGCCTTGTCGAGTTTTATGAGTTGAACAGCATAGTCGTAAATCTTTTGAAAGTAGTCTGAGGCATTGAACTCCGCATCCCATTGAAAACCTAGCCATTTCACGTCATTGCGAATGGCGTTCACATATTCTTCGTCTTCCGTTTCTGGGTTGGTGTCGTCAAAGCGCAAGTTGCATTTGCCGGCATATTTTGTTGCCAAGCCAAAGTTTAAAACAATGGATTTTGCGTGTCCGATGTGCAGGTAACCATTGGGTTCAGGGGGAAAACGAGTTTGTATGCGTTTTTCATTTTTGCCCTCTGCCAGATCATTTTCAATGATTTGTTCAATGAAATTGAGGGATTTTTTTTCTTCTGTTGTTTCTTCCATAATAATATATTGTTGCGCTGCGCATCATCCGTGGTAAGTGGTTTTGGGAACGTATATTTTACAATGAGTTACTTTACTGCGGCTACTTCCTGCATTCTGTTTAGGCACTCTGCTTTCCCTAAAATTTCCATTACATCAAACAGTGCTGGACCTTCACCAAAGCCAGTAATCATCAATCTCAGCGGAGGCATTGCCGCGCCGAAGCCCAATTGTTTTTCTTCGAGGTAAGCCTTGAATTTAGCCTCTAAATTGGTCGAAGAGAAATCACTTTCGGCAGCAAATACTTCTTGTAATTCTTGTACAATTTGCGGAGAATTTTCTTTCCATTTCTTCTCAACGGTTTTAGCGTCATAGATGCTCGGCGCAGCGAAGAAGAAGTTTGATGCACTTAAAATGTCTTTTGCAAAAACAGAGCGTGGTTTGAGTAGTTCGATGATTTTTTCAAGTTGCGCATCACTCAAGTCGTTGCTTGGGAATTGTGATTTAAGCAGTGCAAGTAAGTGCGTCGCATTTTTCTTTTGCAAGTACTGTTGATTGAGCCAGCGTGCCTTGTCCAAACTGAATTTTGCGCCAGACTTGCTTACTTTGTCAAGGGAGAAAGCCTGAACCAATTCGTCCATTGAAAACAGTTCTTGCTCTGTTCCGGGGTTCCAACCAAGAAATGCCAGTATGTTTAAAAATGCATCTGGAAAGTAGCCTGCTTCTCTGTAGCCTGATGATTCTTCGCCAGTTTTGGGATCGATCCAGTTTAATGGAAATACAGGGAAGCCCAGTCTGTCGCCATCGCGTTTGCTTAGTTTGCCGTTGCCATCTGGTTTCAACAACAAAGGCAAATGGGCGAACTCAGGCATAGCGTCCTCCCAACCAAGAGCTTTGTATAATAGTACGTGTAGAGGAGCTGAAGGCAGCCACTCTTCGCCTCTAATGACGTGCGAAATTTGCATTAAATAGTCGTCAACAACATTGGCCAAATGGTAAGTAGGCATGCCGTCTGACTTGAACAATACTTTGTCGTCAAGTTGTTTGGAATTCACCACTACCCTACCTCGAATTAAATCGTTTACCACAATGTCTTCAGCAATGGGCGTTTTAAAGCGAATGGCGTAAGGACTATTTTCACTGAGTTTTTGTGCTGTTTCTGTCTCGGTCAAAGTCAGCGAGTTGCACATGCGCATTCTTGTGAATTGGTCGTATTGCCAATTTTTTTTCTCTGCTTCGGCTTCCTTGCGCTTGGCCTCTACTTCGTCGTTGCTGTCAAAGGCATAATAGGCATTGCCTGACGCAATGAGCTGGTCAGCATATTGTTTGTAAATATGTTTTCGTTCGCTTTGACGGTAGGGCGCATGAGTACCTCCAATGTGAACACCCTCGTTGAATTCAAAGCCGCACCAATTCACGGAGTCTATTAAATACTGCTCAGCACCTGGCACATATCGACCTTGATCGGTGTCTTCGATGCGCAAAATAAAATCTCCGCCGTGTTTTTTAGCGAATAAATAATTGTACAATGCGGTGCGAATTCCTCCTATATGTTGCGGCCCTGTTGGACTTGGCGCGTATCTTACTCTTACTTTTCTTTGCATTTTCTTGGAATGAGATTCAAAGATATTAAACATAGAACATCAAACACCAAACGAATATCTTATTTTTGTCCTATGGAAATTTTATCCCCCTTACACTGGAAAGATTACGAGTTGATCGATTGCGGCAATGATGAAAAGTTGGAGCGCTTTGGTCCCTATATTACAATTCGTCCCGAGCCGCAAGCGGTGTGGAAGCGTGCCCTCCCCTATTCTAAATGGGAACAGATGGCACACGTGAAGTTTATTCCGGACACCAGTGCTGCCGGTAACTGGAAGAAATTGAAGCAAATGCCCGATCAGTGGAAGATTTCATACGAGCATTTGAACATAAAGCTGCGTCTCGGTTTAACGAAGTTTAAGCATGTTGGAGTATTTCCTGAGCAGGCAGCGAATTGGGATTACATCTCCGACAGCATCAAAAAAATGAAGACACCGCAACCCAAGGTGTTAAATATGTTTGCATATACGGGTGGCGCGTCTTTGGCGGCGAAGTCAGCTGGTGCAGATGTAATTCATCTTGACGCCATCAAGCAAGTGGTGTCGTGGGGAAAGGAAAATATGGAGGCCAGCGGCTTGAAGGATATTCGATGGATGGTAGAAGATGCGCTGTACTATTCAAAAAAGGCCGCAAAGAAAGGAATTAAATACAACGGTATTATTTTAGATCCGCCTGCTTTTGGTCATGGACCAAATGGTGAGAGTTGGAAATTAGAGCGTGACATCGATGAATTGTTGTCTTATGTTTTTCAAATGCTTGATCCAGAAGAGCATTTTTTTATCATCAACACGTACTCTTTGGGCTTCTCATCTTTGATTTTAAGAAATTTGCTTCAATCGTACAACCAGTTAGATAGTGCTTGTGAAATAGGTGAAATTGTACTTCCTTCTACACAAAATCAAATGTTGCCTTTGGGCGTTTTTGCGCGCGCGTTCCGTTATAAGCACTAGCTTGGCATAAATATTTTGTGTAACTAAGGGAATAACGCGTTATTTTAGTGAAACCAAAAGCAACAACTGAACAATCAATTTGAAATATTGCGCGTTAAACTCGACGAGTTTATAAGGAAGTATTACATGAACCAACTTCTTAAGGGATCGTTGTATGCCGCCATCATCGTGCTTTCTTTTTTTATTTTAACGGCATTGGTCGAGTATTTTGGTCGTTTTGAAACAGGGGTTCGCACCTTTTTGTTTTACTTCTTGATTACAGTTTTTGTGTTGGTGTTGGCGAAGTTTTTTTTAGTCCCGATTTTGAAGTTGTACAAACTTGGTAAGAGTTTATCTTATGAGGAAGCGGCAAAAATTTTGTCGGGACATTTTTCTCAGGTGCAAGACAAATTGATCAATGCCCTGCAATTACAGCAGGTTTCGCAGCAACAGAGTGATTTGTTGCTGGCGTCTATCAATCAAAAAGTGTCTGAACTGAGCCCGATACCTTTTGTTGCTGCTGTTGATTTTCGAGAAAACTTTAAATACGCTCGCTACCTCGCGTACATTATGTTATTTGTTCTTTTTGCGTGGATGGCTTTTCCACAGGTGTTGAACGATAGTGCAAATCGCATTCTGCATCATCAAACGCAGTTTGCGGCACCGCTACCTTATGATTTTGTGGTGCTGAATAAAAACATGCGGGTTGCTCAAAATGAAGATTTTGTTTTGAATATCGCGGTAAAAGGCGATGTTTTACCTGAGATGGTGTATATGGAAATGGGTGCGAATCGAACTAAATTGAAAAGGCAGGATAAAACACATTTTAGTTATTTATTTAAAACGGTGAATCAAAACACTGATTTTTATTTAACAACGGAAGCGCTTTCTTCTCAAAAGTTCACGCTGGTGGCCGTGCCGAAAGCAGTGGTAAATGAAATGAAAATCGTTTTGAATTATCCTTCGTATTTGCACAAAGCGCAACAGACCATTAAAAACACTGGAGATTTGGTAGTGCCTGAGGGCACAAAGGTGCAATGGCTTTTTACCACGGAGAACACCGACGATGTGTTGCTGACTTTTGTGGATTCTTCGTACCATTTGTCAGGCGGTCGGCGGGATGAATTTGCTTTTTCTCGAAAGATCAAAGAGAGCCAGCAATATGGCTTGCGTGTTTCAAACAAACGTTTGTTGGAGCCTACTGCAATTCAATATTTTATTGATGTGCAGAAGGATGCTTATCCTGAAATTTCTGTTGAAAACATGGTGGATTCATTAGAAATGAACAAAATTTTCAGTGTGGGTCGTGTTTCCGACGATTATGGCTTATCTCGACTAACCTTCAATTACCGCAAAATAGGGGGCAATGAGAAGGGGTCGTTTTTAAGTAAGGACATTAAGATAAGCGGCGCCTTGTTGGAGCAGGATTTCAATCATTTCAGTGATTTGAAAGGCTTCGATCTAAAGCCTGGCGAAGCTATTGAGTATTATTTTGAGGTATGGGACAATGATGGTGTGAATGGAAAAAAATCTGCAAAAAGTGCAATAAGGAGCTTTGAAATACCCACTCTGCGGGAGATGGAAAACAGTGTTCAGGGAAAACAAAACGAAATTATCGACAAACTGCAAGTTGCTGCAAAGGAAGCCGATCAATTGCAAAAGGAATATGAGGAAATTAAAAATGAGCTGCTGAACAAGAAAAATTTGGAATGGTCCGATAAAAAGAAATTAAAGGAGTTTTTGAAAAAACAGGATGCGTTTTCCCAAAAGATGGATCAGTTGAAGGAACAAAATAAAGAGATGAATGAACAAAAGGACGAGTTTTTTGAGTCTTCGGAGGAATTGATGAAAAAGCAAGAACAGCTTCAAGATTTGATGGATCAACTTTTGCCAGAAGAAATGAAAAAGCAGTTTGAGGATCTGCAAAAGTTGATGGACGAGCTAACGAAGGAAAAGACGGAGGATTTGTTGGAGAAAATAAATATGAATAACAAAGAAGCGGAAAAAGAATTAGACCGAACCCTTGAAGTTTTCAAGCAATTGGAGTTTGAGCAGAAGCTTGAAAACACGATCAAACAATTGGACAAACTGTCTTCGGAGCAAAAGAAATTAGCCGAACAAACAAAGGATTCGCCTAAGCAAAAACAAGAGGAGCTGCTAAAGAAGCAAGAAGAGTTAAACAAAGATTTTGAAAAGGTGAAGAAGGACATGGAGGATTTGAAAGAAAAGAATTCTAAGCTAGAATATCCTAAACTGTTTAGCGATCCGGAACAAAAGAAGAATGAGACGCAAAGTGAAATGAATAAGGCACAGGAAAACATTCAGCAGAATAAAAATAAAAGCGCCGCTGAAAACCAAAAGAAGGCCGCTGAAAATATGGATGAAATGTCCCAAGAGCTTTCTGCGATGAAAGAAAAGGAGGAGAAAGAACAAGCTACTGAAGACATGAATACTTTGCGTCAGATACTTGAAAATTTATTGTACTTGTCTTTTGAGCAAGAAAAAATAATGCAGCGTTTTAAGCAAACATATCCTCAAGATCCAAAGTATGTGGAGCTGACGAAAGATCAACACAAGTTGAAAAATGATGCTAAAGTGATTGAGGATTCGCTTCTTGCATTGAGTAAGCGCCAGGTTCAATTGAAATCGGTGATCAATCAAGAAATTGGTAAAATCAACGCAAATTTACAGGAAGCCATTGCTTTGTTGGCTGAACGACGCACTGCTGAGGCCAATGAGAAGCAGCATTATGCGATGACCGCCGCAAACAATTTAGCTTTGATGCTCGACGAATCTTTACAAGAAATGCAGCAGCAGATGGCGAAAAAGAAATTCGGATCTAAAAAGTGTGAAAAGCCGGGTAATGGTCCGCCTTCTATTTCTACCCTTAAAAAAATGCAGGAACAGATGAACCAGCAAATGAAGGAGATGAAGGATGGTCAGGATAAGGGCGGAAAGTCAGGAAAAGACGGAGATGGAGGGGATTCGGGGGAGAAGAAAAAATTGGCTAAATTAGCCGCGCAGCAGTCCGCAATAAGGCAACATCTTCAGCAGTTGAATCAGAAGCTCAGCAAGGAGGGAAAGGGTGGTGCTGGGGATCTTGACAAGTTGGGTGAAATGATGCGCAAAACAGAGGCCGAAATTGTAAACGATAAGGTAAGCAAAGAGACGATATTGCGCCAAAAGGAAATATTAACGCGATTGCTTGATGCTGAGAAAGCCATTAAGGAAAGGGAATTTGACAAGGAAAGAGAGTCCAAAGAAGGAAAAGATTTGGGAAAAGGTAACCTTAAATCTTTTCAGAAGTATAAATGGTTCAATAAGAACGAGAATGAGTTGTTGAAAACGGTTCCGCCGTCGTTAAATAACTTTTATAAGAAGAAAGTAAACGAGTATTTTAATACTCTTAACGAATAGATATAACCGATGGAGCAAAAAATTTCTTTTCTGTCTAAAGCAGAAAACTTGAATTTGGTAGAGAAGTTGATTGATGATGTTTGTGAAAAAAACAGTGTTAATGAAGATTATTATGGCAATATTTTAATTGCTGTAACGGAAGCCGTTAACAATGCAATTCATCATGGAAATCGCTCCAATCCTGAAAAAATGGTGAGCGTGGCATTTAGCACTAGTGATAACCGTTTGTTGTTTTCTATTCAAGATGAAGGTCCAGGATTTGATTACGACCATCTTCCCGATCCCACCGATCCCAAAAATATTGAGAAGCCTCACGGTCGTGGTGTTTTTCTAATGAGAAATTTGGCTGATGAAATTGAATTTGCAGATGGAGGAAGTACAGTCACAATGAAATTTTATACAGATAAGAAAGTTTCTTAATGAAGCCAGAATCTGCAGTTGTTTTTGTTTTGGAGGATGTTAATTTTACTCTTGCAAACAGGAGAAAACTGAAGGCTTGGTTAATGGAATGCTGTGCTAGAGAAAAGAAGGATTTGGGTGAATTGACCTATATTTTTTGCTCTGACAAGTACCTCCTTAAAATCAATAGAAAATATTTGAATCACGACTATCTTACTGACGTTATTACTTTTGATAATTCTGTAGGTGGAGAAGTGGGTGGTGATATCTTCATTAGTTGTGAAAGGGTAAAGGATAATGCGAAGATTTTCAAGCAACGCACTGTGGATGAGGCGCACCGCATCATGGTACACGGCTTATTGCACCTTTTGGGTTATGGGGACAAAAAACCTGAACAACAGAAGGTTATGAAGGCGAAAGAAGATTTTTATCTATCTTTGAGAGCTTTTTAAAAATTTATGAACGATATATTTGATGTTATTGTTGTGGGTGGTGGTCACGCTGGATGCGAGGCTGCGCATGCTGCTGCCACTATGGGAGCAAAGGTGTTGTTGGTGACAATGAATATGAATACCATTGCTCAAATGAGCTGTAATCCAGCCATGGGCGGAATTGCTAAAGGACAGATAGTGAGGGAGATAGATGCTCTTGGGGGTATGTCAGGCATTATCAGCGACGAGACGATGGTGCAATTTAAAATGCTCAATCGTTCGAAAGGTCCCGCAATGTGGAGTCCCCGCGCTCAAAGCGACAGAATGCGATTTGCCGAAAGTTGGCGACTGAAGCTCGAGCACAATCAGAATGTGGATTTTTGGCAAGATACAGTCAATAGAGTTGATGTTAAAGAAGGCAAAGTGGTGGGTGTTGAAACGCAATTGGGAATGTATTTTAATTGTAAGTCGGTGGTGCTTACCAACGGTACTTTTTTAAATGGAATTATTCATATTGGTGAGAAGAATTTTGGTGGCGGGCGAACAGCTGAGAGTTCTGCAAAAGGCCTAACTGAAAGTTTGATTGCTTTGGGTTTTGAAGGCGGAAGAATGAAAACCGGAACGCCTCCAAGGGTTGATGGAAGATCACTGGACTATTCTGTGATGGAGGAGCAAAAGGGTGATGATGTTCCAATGAAGTTTTCTTATAAGGACACTAAACATTTGACTAAGCAAAGAAGTTGCTACTTGACCTACACGAATGAAGAAGTGCATGATATTTTGAGGACGGGCTTCGACCGTTCTCCGATGTATAGTGGTAGAATTCAAGGATTGGGGCCGCGCTATTGTCCGTCCATTGAAGATAAGATACACCGTTTCTCTGAAAGAGAGCGCCATCAGATTTTCGTCGAGCCGGAAGGATGGGATACGGTGGAAATATATGTAAATGGCTTTAGCACTTCTTTACCGGAAGATGTGCAATTGAAAGCGCTACGTAAAATAAAGGGTTTTGAGAAGGTTAAAATGTTTCGCCCTGGCTACGCCATTGAATATGATTTTTTCTATCCACAGCAGCTTAAAAACACTTTAGAGACCAAGTTGGTGGAGGGGTTGTACTTCGCTGGACAAATCAATGGAACTACGGGCTATGAGGAGGCGGCTTGCCAAGGATTGATGGCTGGAATTAACGCGACTTTAAAGGTTCAAGACAAAGCGCCGTTTGTGCTTCAACGCAATGAAGCATACATTGGTGTTTTGATTGATGATCTAATCACAAAGGGAACCAATGAGCCTTACCGCATGTTTACGTCTCGTGCAGAGTATCGTATTTTGTTGCGTCAAGACAATGCGGATTTACGATTGACTCGCTTCGGTCATGCAATTGGTTTGGCTGATGACGAACGTTTGGAAAGGGTATTGGAAAAGGAGCGCTTAGTGCAATTGCTCTTAGCGCAAATTAAAAAATTAAGCATAGCACCTGAAGACATTAACGTTGCTATAGGCGCTAAGGAAGGTTCGCTTTTGACTCAGAAACAAAAATGGTTTACACTTTTGCAGCGACCAGAATTGAATATATTGGACTTTTCTTATCTAGACGAGGTGAAAACTTTGATGGGAAGCAGTTTGGGGATGGATGTTTTGGAGCAAGCTGAAATTCAAACTAAGTACCAAGGGTACATTGAAAAGGAAGAGGATTTAGCGCACAAATTGCAGAAGCTCGACAACATTAAGATGAAGCCAGATTTTGACTATAGCCTTTTGAAATCAATATCAGCGGAAGCGAAAGAAAAATTGAATAAAATTAGACCCGAAACCTTAGGACAAGCATCACGAATTAATGGTGTTACTCCGTCAGATATTTCTTGCATCATGCTTTTTATTGCATAAAAACTTCAATTGTTCCACGTGAAACAAAATCAAAAACCAACAGAAAATCCGCAAACCCAAGTTCAAAAAGCCATTTTCGAAGAAATCAAAAACAAGCTAAAAACAACTGATGTTTCATTGGTAGATGATCTTGCTTTGCTCTTAAGCGTATCAACCGATAGCGCCTATCGAAGAATTCGATGTGACAAGTTTGTTACAATAGATGAGCTTGAAAAAATTTGCAAACACTATCGCATTTCATACGACAAACATCTTGCGCATTTAAACGAAAACAATGTGGTTTTTAGGGTTGCTTTGCAAAAGGACACTTTGTCATTTGATAATTTTTTAGCAGGAATCTTGCATGAATTTAAAACGATTAATGCGCAGCCTGACCACGAGTTCATTTATTCGGCAAAGGACATACCTATTTTTCATTTCTTTCAGATTCCAGAACTTGCGGCCTTTAAAATGTTTTATTGGATGAAGACCGTTTTCCAAATGCCTGAATATGATAATGTTTCTTTCTCAATGGATTTTATTGCTCCGAAGTATATGGAGACGGCCAAACAGATTGGTATAGAATACATCAATACAACTACGCATGAGATTTGGAACTATGAATCAATTCATAGTATTTTGGCGCAAATCGAATTTTATTTCGATTCTGGATATTTAGAAAAGAGCATGGCTTTAACGCTTTTAGACAAGCTAAAAGACTTAATGCTGCATTTGAAAAAGCAGGCTGATTTAGAATTTAAGTTTCCTATTAAAGGAGTGATGCCTGAAAAAAAGCGCAATTATTTTTTATACAACAATGAAATTATTTTGGGAGACAACACCATGTATTCTCGATTTGGAAGTGAAACGCGTTGCTATATTCCGCACGCCATTCTCTATTACATGACCACTTCAGATGAGAAATATTGCGCTCATATACACGATGTGTTTAGTGGTTTAATCAATCGATCAGTAATGATCAGCGGAACGGCAGAACGTCACCGCGCCATCTTTTTTAATTATATTTTGCAGCGCATTGAGGATAAAAAAACGAAACTACAGAGGTAGTGGTTTTTACAATCTAACACCGAACACAAGGATATCATCAACTTGATCGTTGATTCCCTTCCATTCACAAAGGCGATGATCTACAATTTCTTTTTGCACTTCCATGGGCTTTTGTGAGCCATTCAAAAGCATTTCTTTCAAGACTTTCGATTTGAATTTCTTCTTATCTGCACCACCAAATTGGTCAGCATAGCCATCGGTAAACAGGTAAATGCAGTCGCCAGATTTGTAATTTATTTCGTGTAATTCAAAGTCTTTTTCCTGTACTTCAAAACTGCCGCCAAGCGATGTTTTTGTGGCTTTAATTTCGGTCATTTCTCCGTCGCTCACATAGATCAGCGGACGGAAAGCGCCTGCATATTGTACAGTCTTTTTGACGAAGTCGATGGTGATTAGTGCCATATCCATTCCGTCGTTAGATTCAGTGTCACTGTGCTCAAATGCCTTAATAATTCCTCGGTCAATGCGTTTTAGAGCCTCTGCTGGATTGAGAATGCCATCTTTACCAATGATTTCGTCTAACAAAGTCATTCCAATCAAAGACATAAATGCACCAGGAACACCATGGCCAGTGCAATCGCTGATTGAAATAACCATTTTGTCTCCTAAGTATTTGAACCAGTAAAAGTCGCCGCTTACGATGTCTCTTGGTTGATGGTATAAAAAGGCATCTTCTAGATGATGAAGTTCAGTCAGCGGCGGAAAATAGGATTGCTGTATAGTTAAGGCATAACGGATGCTGGAATTCAAGTCGCTATTTTTCTCTTCGATTTCTTTATTCTTTGCAATCATTTCTAAGTTGACGAACTCCATTTGTCTCTTTTGCTCCATCACTTCTTCTGTGCGCTCCTCAACTTTTTGCTCCAATATTTCTCTTTCTTGTCGCAAATTTCTTTCTCTTAATTTAATGTATCCATAAATGGTTAGCGCTATGCAAACAACAGCTAAGATCTTGAACCACAATGTGTTCCAGAACGGAGGCAAGATTGTAAACTGAAATACAGTTGGTTTTTTTTCGAGCTCACCATCTGCATTTTCGGCATACACCATAAATTCGTATTCACCTGGTTCTAAGTTGGTATATATGGCTTCGTGGCGTGTTTCAAAGGGAGTCCAATTGCTTTCGTTGCCGTTGAGTGTAAGGCGCCAACTGTATTTTACTCTTTCAGGTGCTGAGTGATCAATGCCAATGAATTTGAAAATGAGGTTGTTTTCATTGCTCTGCAACACGAGCATTCCTCGCGGTATGATAGTCCATCTTTCAATTGAATCAGTGTATTTGCGCCAATCAATGGTTTGATTGCCTAGTTGAATACTGGTGATGATGACCTTTGGTGTGTAGCTACTGTAGTCGTCGATTTCCGTATTGTATTCCACAACACCTTTAAAGGTGCCAAAGTACACAAGGCCTTCCGGCGCTGTTGAAGAGGCATTGCGGTTGGTTCCCATTCCTAGGAAACCATTGGATACATCGTAGTGTTTGATGAAGTCGATTTCCAATCCAATTTTTTTCTCTACTTGCGGAGGATTAAAAAAGATTTTGTCTACACCGCGCATTGAGCCCACCCAAAGGCAGTTGTTGATGTCGAACTGTAAGAGCGAGATGTTGTTCATGCTCAGTCCTTGTTTAACAGTGAAGACTTTGAAATTATCGTCTTTAAATTTCACCAGACCTTTGTCGGTGCCGATCCACATGGCGTCGTTTGTTCCAGCGACAATGGAGTTGATGACATTTGACGGAAGTCCGTCTTCGGTGGTATAGGTTAAAAATTCTTTGAAATTAAAGCGGTTCAAACCCTCAAAAGTCCCAATCCAGATAAAGCCGTCGGTACCTTCTGCAAGGCTGCGAATGTTGTTGGAGGAGAGGCCGTTGAGTCGACTGTAATTTTGTGAGTTGATGCCATCAAATACAGTGATCCCCGCACGGGTACCAAGCCACAAAAAGCCGCGTGAATCTTCGAAAATACACGAAATATTTTCGTCGATAAGTTCAACACCTGTGGCCATCGTAATTTTACCATTCTCTATTTTCGCCAGACCAGCAGGGGTTCCTATCCATATTGTTCCGTTTGCCGATTGAAAAAGCGAAGTAATTTGATCACTCGGCAGACCATCGGCAACAGTATAATTGCTCAAGGTGTCGTGACGCGTTTTGTACAAACCGCCACCTAGCGAACCATACCAGCGGTAACCGCTTTTGTCTACCAGCACTGCCGTAATGTTGTCAAATTCTAAGCCGTCATCGCGGGTGTAGTAGGTGAAGGCGTGCCCAGAATATTTAAAAAGTCCCGATCCTTTTGTTCCGAACCATGAGTTCTCCCCTGAGTCCATAATAATGACGTTGACTGGGTTGTTTGTGAAACCGCGCTTTGCATCATATAGGGTAAATTGATCGTTCAGCATTTTCGCTGCGCCTTTTGCGGTACCGATCCAAAGCGCATCTTCTTGGTCCTTGGTCAATGACAGAATGATGTTGCTCGGCAAACCATCTTTCACGTTATATACCTTGAACCCGTCTTCTCGAATGAGCGCAAGTCCTGCGTTAGTAGCCACCCATATTTCCCCATCAATTTCGGTAATGTCGTTTATGCAATTGCTTGGTAGTCCATTTTCAGTAGTGAAAGTGGTGATTTTATCATTTTTCAAAACAGACAATCCGCTTTCGCCGCCTATCCACAATTGACCTTTGGAGTCGGCGAATAAGCATTTAATGTTGCGCCCCATTTTGCTATTGAGTGCGAAACGCTGAGAGAATCCATCTCCTTTAAATACGGCCAGTCCGCCTTTTTTTGTGCCTACGAAAAGTTCGTTTTGGTATTCTTCAATGGCGAGTACTTCGTCGTCGGGTAAGCCTTGTTTTCTGCTGAAATTAATGAAATCAAAGCCGTCGTATAAAGTGATTCCTTTTTTGGTTCCAATCCAAATTTTTCCTTGCGTGTCGCGGTAAATGCATTGGGTGTAATTGCTAATTAACCCATCACTTTCTTTGAACTGACGAAAGTCAACGCCATCGAATTTGATGACGCCTTCATTTGGCGTGGCTATCCAAAGGTAACGAAAGTTGTCTTGCAAGATGTCAACGACCTCACTTGAAGGGAGTCCGTCTTCTATGGTGTACTGAGAAAAGTTGTAACGTTGCGCATTGGAAACTAAAGGCAATAAAAGCAAAAGGACGGCCTGAAAAAGCCGCCTTAAGTGTGAGTAGAAAGTTAAGATAGAACTATCTTTTTTCAATAGGAACATATTTCATGTCGGTATCACCAATGTATATTTGACGAGGTCTTCCTATAGGTTCGTTGTTGCCAATCATTTCTTGCCATTGTGCGATCCATCCTGGTAAACGCCCGAGAGCAAACATTACGGTGAACATTTCGGTTGGTATACCTAATGCTTTGTAAATGATGCCTGAGTAGAAGTCTACGTTAGGATAAAGATTTCTTTCTTTGAAGTAGTCGTCGTTCAAAGCGACTTCTTCTAAACTTTTTGCGATGTCAATCAATGGATCTTGAACACCTAATTCTTTTAGAACATCGTCACATGCTTTTTTGATGATGCGTGCACGCGGATCAAAGTTTTTGTAAACTCTATGTCCAAAGCCCATTAAACGGAAAGAATCGTTTTTGTCTTTTGCTTTTTGAATCCATTTTTCAACGTTTCCGCCGTCGTTTTGAATTTTTTCAAGCATTTCAATTACGGCTTGATTGGCTCCACCGTGAAGTGGGCCCCAAAGAGCAACAACACCGGCTGAGATAGACGAATAAAGGTTGGCTTGTGACGAACCTACGATGCGCACCGTAGATGTAGAACAGTTTTGTTCATGATCGGCATGTAAAATCAACAACATGTCAAGTGCTTTGACAACGGCGCTGTTCAATTCGTAACGCTGTGATGGCAGGTCGAACATCATGTTTAGGAAGTTGCCCGCATAATCCAATTTGTTGCTTGGATAAACACGCGGGTGTCCCATCAAATTTTTATAAGCCCAAGCAGAGATAGTCGGCAGTTTACCCATCAAACGGTAAATCGTCAGCATTACTTCTTCTTTACTGCGGTTCGGGTTTTGTGATTCAGGGTAGAAAGTCGACAAGGAACACACCAATGAGGCTACAACGCCCATTGGGTGAGCTTTTGAAGGGTATGCATCAAAAAACTTTCTCATGTCTTCGTGGACAAGCGTGTGTTTTTTGATGTTGTTATTGAAAGCCTCTAATTCGGTTTTGTTCGGCAAATGACCGTGGATCAAAAGATGTGAAACCTCCATAAAAGTAGACTTCTCAGCCAACTCTTCAATAGAGTAACCCCTGTATTTTAAAATCCCTTTTTCACCGTCTAAGAAGGTGATAGAACTTTTTGTGGCTCCAGTATTTTTGAATCCAGAATCCAAAGTGATTAAGCCTGATTGTGACCGCAATGTTGCGATATCAATGGCTTTTTCGTTTTCCGTTCCGGTGATGACAGGGAGTTTGAATGATTTCCCGTTGTACGATACCTCTGCAAAATCTTCCATGAAGACGCTATTTTGGTGGTTAAAAACTATTTTCTGAGTCCGCGTAAAGATAGATAAAAGTCGTTGCCGACCAAACGATCTCTGAGATAAATTTCGCTTTTTTTGAGTGGCTACGGGGCAGTGCTCAATAGCTGTTGAAAATGTATTCGAGCAAATCTTCCGATTTCTCTTTAACAACGCTACTTTCCGCACTGAAGTGGTTGACCATGATCACTACAGCAATATTTTTTCCGGATGCGCTTTTCAGATATCCGGCATAGGATTTAACCCCTGTCATCGATCCGCTTTTTCCTACGAAATGACCCGTAAATTTCCGATTTAATCCAAAGTTTTTTAGCGTCCCGTCGCTTCCAGCAACAGATAAGCTTTCTTTGAAAGGTAAAAAATTGTTGTTGTCGTGATACATAGTTTTAAGCAATAGGGCAAAGGTTTTCGGACTGAAAGCATTCATTGGCGAAAGACCACAAGCATCTTCAACCAAGCTTTCTTCAAAGGCGCAAAGCGGGAAGGTCGTTTCTATTGTTTGTTGAAAATCAGTTTTTTGCAATTTCAACTGAACAGCAGCACCACAAGCCTCTGCGAAGAGATTGTTGCTTTGCTTGTTGGTCACTGAAATTATTTGTTGAAGTGTTGGTGAAAGCTGTTGATGAAAAACATGCAATGGTAAAAATATTTTGTCTCGGGTGCTTTTGTAGGTGCCTTTTACAATGATGCCATTTTTTTTAAGTTCTTCTAAAAATAAATAGGCCAAAAATAGGGCAGGATCGGGAATTGCTCCTTTTACTTTGAACCCACTTTTGTGCGCAGGAATGCTGCCTTCTACAATTTTGTTGAATTCAAGTGGTCCACCAAGTACATATGCCAAATCTTTTTGTTCTATTGAAGCGATTACTTTATTGGTGATTTTTAAGTATGGTATTTGGGGTTGAATGCTGCTTATTGCGGCGCTGCTGCCCGCTTCTTTAGAGTTGAAGGTGAGTGTAAACTGATTGTCGAAAACGTTGAGGGCTCGCGCTGGTGCGCCGTAGTAATTAGAAATGTCACTCCACAGCCAATTGTAAGGTGCTGGCGACGCGCCTAAATAAGAGTCGTTGCCGACCACATCGCCTTCAATACTTTTGATGCCTGCCTTTGCCGCTGCTTGCACCCATTGTTGTAGGAAAGCGCGCGCATCATCGAAAAAATATTTAGAACCCAAGGTTGGGTCGCCAAATCCGTTGATGTATATATTGCCTTTCAATTCACCGTTTACAAGCAGTGAGTCGCAATAGGCCAATTCGGTTTTAAATTGATATTTTGCGCCAAGCTCTTTAATTGATGCCGCGGTGCTGATTAACTTTAAAGTACTTGCACTAACTAGGTTTTTGTTTGCAGCAGTAGCCAATAATTCTCGGTCTTGGTCCAAATCGTACATCATTACACCAACTGAGGCATTGCGAAATACTTTGTTGTCTAGCCAGTTTTGTAAAAAAACATTTTGTGCCTGCGCTGACCATACAATGGCAAGCAGTGCGCATGTGATTTTGTGTTTCATATTTTATTTTTAGCAAGTACCATGCTGAAACATATGCTTGTAGCTTTCGTATGATTCTCAAACCAGTTGAACCAATGAATTGTTTAATCGTTGACGATGATCGTTCTTCGGCTAAATTAATAGAAAACTACATCTCTAAGACGAACTTTCTACATTTATCCGGAATTTGTGGCGACGCAATAGAAGCGACTCTTTTTTTAATGAAGCAGCCCGTTGACCTCATCTTTCTCGACATAGAAATGCCGAAGATGAGTGGTTTGGATTTGGCACAATCGGTGAGCAAGTTGACGCAAATTGTGTTCATGAGCGCACAAGCAAGTTATGCTGTAAAAGCATTTGAAATTAATGTTACCGACTATATTCACAAACCAGTTTCTTACCAGCGTTTTTTAGACTCGGTGCAACGGGCAAAAAAGAATTACGATGCCCGTGAAAAAGTGGAAGAAAAAGATTTTATTTTTGTGAAAACCGATCACCATTTGTTGAAGATTAAATACAGTGACATCAGATGGGTGGAAGCGATGTCGGATTACGTTATGATTTACACCAGCACTGGACGACATATTGTATTGTCTTCGCTCAAAGCGATTGAGGAGAAATTGCCAGCAAAGCAGTTTGTGCGCAGCCATCGTTCGTTTATTGTGAATTTAGATAGAATTACCGCTATTTATGATTCATCAGTGATTGTCGATGAAAAGTCAGTGCCACTAGGTAAGACCTTTAAGTTGAAATTCCTGCAGGTAGTGCGGACCTTTTAGGGAAATCACTTCGCTGTGATTACCTTCGCAAGAAAAATTTCTGAGAAAGAAGATATTAATAGTTGGACAAGGCCTTGCTGGTACAATGCTCGCTTTTGCGCTGCTTGAAAAAGGCTGTGCCGTTAAAATAGTGCACAATTCTACTTTGCCTTCTTCGTCGCGAGTGGCTGCGGGCCTCTACAATCCTGTTGTATTTAAAAGATTATTGCCCAGTTGGAGAGCGGCAGAGGTAGTGCCTTTCTTGAAAAAGAGGTACAGCGAATTAGAGTTGTTGTTGCAAGAAAAGTTTTTGTTTTCTGTGAACATAACCAAAGTGATTGAAAATCAGCATGAGTTGGAAACCTGGGAGAAGCGAGTGTATGCGGAGGACATTCGCGAGTTTATTCTACCCAAATTAAGTCGCCAAAATCCTCAGGGATTTAAAGCCCCCTCTGTTTTGGGTTTTGGAGAAGTAGTGCAGTCGGGATACGTTGATACCACCACATTTTTAAATGCTGCCCATGCGTATTTTAATACCTTGGCTATTTTGCAAAACCACACTTTTGATTATCATGCTTTGGAGCTGTGCGCGAGCGGACTTATTTATCAGAACGAGCATTACGATGAACTTGTTTTTTGCGAAGGGTTTTTCGTGGCGCAAAATCCGTATTTTTCATTTCTGCCTTTTAAGCCGGTCAAAGGAGAGGTGCTTACTGTTCGCATTCCTGGCTTTCAAAGCAAAAATATTTTGAATAAAAACTTTTTTCTTTTGCCTTTGCCCGATGGCACATTTCGTCTTGGCGCTACTTACGATTGGAAGAATTTAAATTTTGAGCCCAGTGTTGAAGCGAAAAACAGTTTGCTGGCGCGATTAAGTGAATATGTTTCTGGAGAGATAGAAATAATACAGCACGACGCGGGTGTTCGACCGTCAAGCGAAGACCGCCGACCTATTTTAGGGCCGCATCCGCGCCATCCACAATTACATGTTTTCAATGGCTTGGGAACAAAAGGAGTTATGCTTGCCCCTTTCTTTGCTGAGCAATTGACAAACTATTTATTGGAAGGCAAGCCGCTTGAAAGTGAAGTTTCCGCTGCTCGATTTTACGATTTACAAAAGGGAGTCTAGCTTTCTTTCCAAATCCTCAATCTTTCTCTCAAGGTTGTGAAGATCCATCTCTGTGCTGTTTTCCGAAGATTGTGCCTTTTGTTGGTTTTTTTTCAAAGCGGCGGTTCTCCCGTTGCCAAAAGCTTCTTTTTGTTTCTGCAATTCAGAAAGCGCTTTCTTCAGTTGTTCAGAAGTAAAAATGGTGCTCATATTCTATAACGAATTGATGACTATTCGACCAAGATACTTAGCGCTTTGCCAATAGGCAAACGGCTTGCTGTGGAAAACTTGCTGGAAAGGCTTAAAATCACAGTGAAGTAGGCAATTCAAGGCGGCTGTCCATGTGGAAAACTTTATGTTGTTCAAGGCAATATTCGGGGAAAAGCATGAAATACTTTGATAATTTGGCATACTTATAAGAAACAAATGATGAACATTCTTGAACCTGTAGCCAAAAAAGTTGAACATATATTGCAACAGCAACAGCTGCGCAACGACCCTTATTATTGGATGAATGAGCGAGACAACGAAGATGTGTTGGCGTACCTTGAGCAAGAAAATTCCTACGCCAATGCGTATTTTAAACCTACAGAAGCACTTCAGCACCAAATTTATACGGAAATAGTGGGCCGTATAGATCAAAAGGAAGAATCGGTGCCGTATTTGTACAATAACTATTATTATTATTCGCGTTTTGAAGAAGGCAAAGAATACCCGATCTATTGCAGAAAGCAGGGTTCGTTAGATGCTACAGAAGAAATACTGCTTAATGTAAATGAATTGGCCGAAGGCAAGGCGTATTGCAATGTCGCCAATGTTGAAGTCAGCGACGACCAGCAGTATGTGGTATATTCGGCCGATTTCGTGTCGCGCAGGCAGTACGATATTTATTTTAAAAATCGAAAGAGTGGCCTTGTTGAAAAGACGGTGGTCACCAATACTACCGGTGAATTTGTGATGGGGAACGACAGTAAAAGTATTTTCTTCACTAAAAAAGACGAAGCTTTGCGACCCTTTCAGGCTTACAGATACCGAATAGGCGAAGAAGAAAGTGCCCAAGAGTTGTTGTTGCAGGAAAACGATGAGTTGTTTGCTTTGAGCGTCAGTAAAAGCAAAAGCGACCGCTACATATTTGTGTCTTCTAATAGTACGCTAAGTTCAGAGTACCACATAGTTTCCGCTGATGAACCAACAGATGCACTAAGAATTTTTGCAGCAAGAGAAAAGAACATAGAGTATTCTGTAGTCCATGGAAAGGGGAAATTTTACCTGCTCACCAATTGGAATGCTGTGAATTTTAAATTAATGGAGTGCGATGAAAAGCAATTCGCTAAAAGTTTTTGGCGAGATGTAATTCCACATAAAGACGATGTGCTGATACAAGACATTGAGATTTTTGATAAATTTTTGGTGGTTGATGAACGTATCAATGGCTTGTCACAATTTAGAATACTGCAATTATTGACAGGACAGTCGTATTATGTTGACTTTGGAGAAGTGGCCTATGCCGCTGGAATGTACGCTAATTTAGAGTTCAATTCAGAAGTGTTGCGCTATCACTTTTCAAGTTTAAAAACACCAACAACGACCATTGATCTCCACATGGGTACGCAGCACAAGGAAATCAAAAAAGTGCAAAAGGTTGTTGGGGGTCATGATTCGGAGCAATATATAACAGAACGTTTGTGGGCTACTGCGCGCGATGGGAAACAAGTGCCAATGTCTTTGGTATACCATAAAAACACAAAGATCGATGGCGCTCAGCCAACGCTTTTGTATGGTTATGGTTCATATGGGATCATCGTTGATCCGCAGTTTTCAGTAGCGCGCTTGAGTTTGCTCGATCGTGGATTTGTGTATGCCATAGCGCATGTTCGCGGCGGACAAGATTTAGGCAGACAGTGGTATGAGGACGGAAAATTTTTAAAAAAGAAAAATACTTTTCACGACTTTATTGACTGTGCCGAACATTTGATAGCAAATAAATATGCGGCTTCAGATCAACTTTTCGCAATGGGCGGAAGCGCAGGCGGGATGCTGATGGGTGGCGTTGTCAACATGCGTCCCGATTTATTTAAGGGACTTGTTGCTCAGGTTCCTTTTGTTGACGTGGTTACAACAATGCTTGACGAAAGTATACCGCTCACGGTTGGAGAATATGAAGAGTGGGGAAATCCCAACGATGCCGAATATTTTAATTATATGTTGTCATATTCGCCATATGACAATGTGGAGCACAAAGATTACCCCGCTATTTTAGTGGAAACGGGTTACCATGATTCCCAAGTGCAGTACTGGGAACCCGCCAAGTGGGTGGCTAAATTGCGGGCTATGAAGACAAATCATACGCCTTTGGTCTTCAAATGCAACATGGAAACAGGCCACGGCGGTGCTTCAGGTAGGTATCAGCGATATAAGGAAATAGCGATAGAGTATTCGTTTTTATTGGGTTTGTGTAAGATTTCAAAGGAGTAGCAGACCTCGTTTTGTTAATTGATTGTTGATAAACTCGAAAAAAGAAGCAGAATATTTTGAATTTGAGCGATAAGATATTATTATTGTAACCTAAATTCAAGGAGTTAAATTCTTGAATAGACACATCGGGCATATATGAAAACATTATTTTTAGGGTTTATTTGTTTCCTTTTCTCCTTTACGGCTGTATTTGCTGAATCAGGAGAGCTTGTTTTAGAAGGCACTTACCAAGGAAAAAATTTGTACGTGCAAAATCCATTTAGCAATTCTGGTGTGGGTTTCTGTGTATACGAAGTTAGAATCAACGATCAAGTAACGACAGATGAGGTGAACTCTAGTGCGTTTGAAATAGATTTTTTAAGTTTCCAGTTGGCAATTGGAACCCCAGTTACAATTAAGATTAAACACAAAGACGGTTGTAAACCGCGCGTATTGAATGCAGAGGTTATTAAACCAAGATCTACTTACCAAATCATTTCTATTGCATCTGATGCTGATGGAAAATTGAATTGGAAAACAAGTGGTGAAATGGGTCCTCTTCCTTTTATAGTTGAACAATACAGATGGAATAAATGGGTGAAGGTTGGCGAAGTTCAAGGAATAGGATCGGAAACGGTAAACAGCTACAACTTTAAAGTAACTGCTCATAGTGGAAGAAATAAAGTGCGTATCAAGCAAGTTGATTATTCTGGTGCAAAAACATCTGCAGACGTTAGTTTCAATTCAAAAGTACCTCCTGTTACTTTCGCTATGAATGCTTCACAAAAGGAAATTGCTTTTAAAAATACAGCAGGACAAGCGGCTGAAACGATGTACGAGATATTCGATTCTTTCGGTAACGCTGTTAAAAAAGGATATGGCAATCGTGTGGATATCGCTTCTTTGAAAGCGGGTGGCGCAATGTATTACATCAGCTACGACAAAAACACAGAGAGCTTTACCAAAACGAAATAGTTTTTCGCTCAAGCCTTTTACTTTCAAGTTTTCAGCATGCTAAAAATTGACCACATCGGTATTGCTGTGCACGATTTAGACGCTGCTGTTGCGCGTTACCAAAAACTCCTCAACTGTACTTGTGATAAAATTGAAGAAGTAACTTCAGAGCAGGTAAAAACAGCCTTCTTTGCTGTGGGAGAAAGTAAAATAGAACTATTGGCTGCCAGCTCTTCAGAAAGTGCAATAGCTAAATTTTTAAGTAAAAAACCGGAAGGCATGCACCACATCGCCTTTGAAGTAACGGACATTTACAAGGAGATAGAACGGTTAAAGGCAGAGGGTTTTACGCCGCTTTATGATGCACCAAAGAAAGGTGCTGACAATAAATTAATTTGTTTTTTCCATCCCAAAGACACCAATGGCGTGCTGATTGAGATTTGTCAGAGCATTGTTTAGCTTATAAGCTGTTTGCTTGAATCAAATCGTGGATGTTTTGTTGTTCTAAGTCGAGCCACAAGGCCTGCAAGCCCACCTTTTGAGCCCCTTTTACATGTTGCGGTGAGTCATCGATGAACAATGTTTCTGAAGGGTTCAGTTGCTGCTCGCGAATGATTTGCAAGAAGCCTTGCGGATTGGGTTTTCGCGCCCCGATTTCGTGCGAGTAATACACTTTTTCAAAGTGCTTTTCAAGATTCAATAGACCATGTTTTTCAAACAACAACCGGTGCACTTCTGCTGCGTGAATTTCATTGATGTTGCTGTATAGAAACAGGCGGTAGTTTTTGCGCAAATCCTTGAGCAGCGTGAGTCGGTCAGTCGGAATATTGAACAGCATTGTATTTAAAGCCCAAACGACCTGTTCTGTTTTAAGCGCCACGGCACTTATTTTGCTCAGCGCTTGGGTGAACTCTTCCGCTGATATTTTTCCTTCTTCGAGTTGGTTGAATAATTCAGACTGCGCCTTTTTGGCAAATATTTGTTCAAAGTCTTTTACGCCAATGCTCGCAAACGCTGCAATGGTAAGGGTATAATCGATATCGAAAAGAACGCCTCCTAAATCGAAGATGATGTTTTTTATAGAATGATTCATAAATAAATGAGATTGTGCTGCGAATAGGGGAACAAATATCAAAAATTAGAAGGGAATTCTTGGTAATGTTGGCTTCAAAAGATACCTTTGCCCTTCGATTTATTTCGAGGGCCTATAGCTCAGCTGGTTAGAGCATCTGACTCATAATCAGAGGGTCCATGGTTCAAGTCCATGTGGGCCCACTTACTGAAACCCTTGTTATTGTTGAAATAGCGAGGGTTTTTTGTTTTGATGGTGGGGTTTGAAAATGTTCATGGTGGGTTTTATATAGTCATTTTCATCAATCACGATGGTGGATAATCATTTCAATTTTATTTTCAATGGTTTCAACGAGATATTGTGTTTATATTTATCTTCATTGCCGCACTAATTATGAATAACTATGAGTTTATCCCAGCTTGTTTACCTGAGTGTTGAAGCAGAGTCTTTCAGCAAAAATGATTTAGAACAGTTATTGATTGGCGCCAGAAAATTTAACAGTGAGCACGACATTAGCGGTTTCTTAGTGTATTTAGACGGAATGTTTTTGCAATGTTTGGAAGGGGATAAAGGATTTGTATGAACACATCAAATGTGATTTTCGCCACAAGGAAGTTCAGTTGGTTTTTGAAAGAGCCATAGAAGAAAGGGTGTTTGGTGAGTGGAGCATGGGTTGTGCACATGCATCAAAAGACGATTTAGAAAAGTACGGGTTCAAAAGCGTGAGCGATTTTGTGACGCAAAATGAAGGGAAAGCGCATCCTGCTTTGGTTTTTATGTCAAGTGTGATAAATAGCAGCAATCGATTTTAATGCAGAACGCTTTGTGCGTTTGTCACATCAGCTGCAGTTGTTATAAAAAGGAGTAAAGACGCATTTTGTGCGTCATGCTTGTATTAGCAGTGTTAACAGCGATCGTTCAAACGCCAACTTCACATTTAACAAGATTTTGTCTCTTTTGAGTTTTTTGTTCCATTCCTTTTTCGCACATTTAAGTTATGATGGAAATAGGCATTTTTGAAGCCCTTACTTTTATTTTACTAAGTGCCGTAAAAATATTATTTACGCCTATCGGCATGATCGCAGGCGGCTATTCTTATTGGACGACAATAGCCATCACTTCTTTTGGTGGTGTGTTGGGTTGTGTGGTGTTTTTTTATTTGGGAAAGGGAATTTCTAAATTGTTCAAAAGCAAAAAAGAGAAGAAAACCTTTACCAAGCAAAACAGATGGATAGTGCGCACTAAAAACAGTTTCGGATTGCTCGGTATGTCGGCAACGATGGGCGTCATCTCGGTGCCATTGGCAACTATTTTGGTGGCGAAGTACTTTGGAAAAAGGAAAATTGCCTTGTTGGTTTTAACGCTTGCGGCTATTTCATGGAGTTTTGCCGTGACTACAGTTTCTTACCTGATTGCTACTTTTTTTAAGTAGCGCTAGCGCAACATACCAATAATCAACTCAGGTAAAATACCAACAGCTATGGTAATCAAAGCGCAGAGCAAAAGTATGTAACTTCTTTTTTGGGAGAAATGGTCTTCGCTCCCTTCAATAGGATCGGCGAACAAAGTAGCGATGATTTTGAAGTAGTAGTAAATACCCACCAAAGAAGTAAGAATGGCGATCAGTGAAATGGCTAAATAGCCATTGCTGATAGCAGTTGACACAATGAAATATTTTGCGAAGAACCCTGCGGTTGGCGGTATGCCTGCCATTGACAACAAAATGATGGTAAACAACACTGCTACAAACGGATTTCTTTTGCCCAATCCGCGCAGACTCTCGATGCTCAATGTTTTGCCGTCTTCTGACAATAAAATCAAAACAGAGAAGGCACCAAGTGATGCAGTGGCGTAGGCGATGGAATAGTAAAATAAAGCGCTTGCAGCGTCTCCTTTTAAAGCGAGAATAGACAAGAGCATAAAACCCGCATTGGCGATGCCAGAGTAAGCCAAAAGACGCTTCAGACTGGTTTGTGCCAAGGCCGAGAAGTTCCCAATGATCAAAGTGAGGGCAATGACTGCGCTTAAAATAAGAGACCATTGTTCAGCTGCGGCTTCAAAGCAAGTGCTGAACAATCGGTAAAATGCGGCAAATGCGGCGATTTTAGCCACTGTCGCCATGAAAGACGTGACAATGTTTGGCGCACCTTCGTATACATCGGGCGCCCAAAAGTGAAAAGGAGCCGCTGAAACTTTAAAGAGTAGTCCCACCATCATCATTAACAAACCGGCGTAAAACAGGTATGGCAATTCAGCGGTACCATTTACGTAATTTGCAATTTCGATTAGGTTGAAGGATCCTGATGCACCATAAATCATGGTAATGCCAAACAACAAGAAACCAGTTGCAAAGGCGCCAAGAATAAAGTATTTAAGGGCAGCTTCATTGGATGCTGAACTGTCTTTAAGGCTTCCAGCAAGGGTGTACAATGAAACAGAAAGCACTTCGATACCAATAAATAACATGGCTAAGTTTGAATAGGAAACCATCATAATGGCTCCAGCAATGGTGAAAACCATGATGCCGTAGTAATCGCCCGTGCTTTTTTCGTCAAAGCTGAATTGGTCTTTCGACAGCAGGAAAACGACCATGGAAGCCAATAGTATCAAGCCAGAGAAGGCCACTGCGTAATTGTCGAAGTTCACCATGTCATTGAAGAAACGCGTGTTTTCGAGATTCCAATTTAGGAAGTTCAATACTAAAATTGCAGCGAGTCCGGCAACGATAACTTGTAGGGAATATTTTCTCAGGGAGTCGGAAAGTCCAACAAACAAAGACAAAAGTCCAAGACAAGAGATTAAAATTAATACGTTCATATCAGTTTCCTAAATGTTTATAAAGCTCAAAATATGTTGCACAGATGGTTCAATCAACTCAAAAAGTGGTTTTGGGTACACGCCAGTAAGAATAACCACAATGGCAATTGGAACGAGTACTGCTTTTTCATTGAAAGTAAGATCGGTAAAGTTGCTGGTAGCGGCAGAAGTTTCTCCAAGCATTGTTTTTTGGTAAGCCATCAACATGTACACCGCTCCTAAAATGACGGTCAAACCGCAAACGGCAGCAATCACATCGCTGAATTCAAAAACACCAATCAACAAAAGAAATTCACCCACAAAGCCGTTGGTGAGCGGAAGTGCGACGCTGCCCAATAAAATAATCATAAACAAAGTAGCGAACCAAGGTGCTTTGCTTCGGATACCGCCGAGGTCTTTCATTTCTAAAGTTTTGGTGCGGTGCAAGAAAATGTCGGCTACGAAAAAGAGACCAACAACGTTTACGCCGTGTGACAGCATTTGCAGTGATGCACCGCGCAAGCCATTGTCAGTGAATGAGAAGATACCGGCGGTGATCAATCCAACGTGAGCAATGGAAGAGTAGGCCAGTAATTTTTTGAAGTCTTTTTGAACGATGGCAATGGCCGAAGCATAAACGATACCAATAGTAGCGAGTATTACAACCGTGTTTGCGGAATCGATGCAGCCTTGTGGAACCACTGGCAACAACCAACGGATCAAACCAAAGAGGCCCATTTTCAGCATAATTCCTGCAAGAAGCATGGTGCCTGGAGTGCTGTTTTCACGGTATGTTGCAGGTTGCCAAGTGTGGAAAGGGAAAACAGGAATTTTGATGGCAAAGGCTATGAAGAGCATCCAAAAAATCCAAGTTTGTGTTTCAGCAGGCAATTCCAAGTTGTAAAAAGCGTCAATGGCAAACGAATGGGTTGGTGTTTGCAAGTACAAATAGATGATGGCGAAAAGCATGAGCAAGCTACCAGCAAGGGTGTACAAGAAAAATTTAAAGGTGATGGGACGTGCATTTTCACCACCCCAAAGCAAAGAGATGAAGTAAATTGGAATCAACGCTAATTCCCAAAAGATGTAAAACAAGAAGGCATCACGCGCCACGAAAACGCCAATCAAGGCCATTTCCATCACGAGGATCAAGGCGTAAAAAGCAAGTGGATTTTTGTGGTTTCTGTCGAAGGTCGATAGGATGATCAATGGCGTTAAGAAAGTGGTTAAAAGCACGAGCAGCAAGCTCAAGCCATCCATGTCTACACTAAAAGAAATCCCCAGTGAAGGAATCCACGCTTGGTTCAAAGCATACTGACCTATATGTGCAGCGTCAAAATTAACCCAGGCGCCAATGGCCAAAACAAAGGGAATAAGTGCAGTTGCGAAAGCCGCTTTTTTAATGGCATCGCCCTTCATCACAAATAGTGAAAGAGCTCCCAGCAGCGGTAAAAGGATTAAAAGTAAGGTCATCATTATCTGAACCAGATTAAATAATTAGCAATTAAAATAACAACAACACCAGTCACAATACCGAAGATGTAAAAACCCGTATTTCCCTGTTGCAATTGTTTTACAAAATTTCCTTTGGCCACAGCCAATGTGCCGAAAGCGTTGACAATAGGGTCGATCAAGCGTTCTTCCATAAAAATGTACAAGGCGTTGCCCAATAATTGAAAAGGACGAATGATGATTTTTTCATATACTTCGTCGAGGAAGTATTTGCCAACGAACAATTTTTGAATACCTGTTACATTGTCGCTCGGCAGCGTTTTTTTCTCTTTGTATATTTTTTTAGCGAGCAACCATGCGCCAACGGCGAGGGCAACAGCGCCCATCATCAAAAATATTTCGCTTTGGTGCGACAACTCAAAGTTGGCATCTTCTAAGTCGGGCAAAAAGTTTTCGAGGAAGTGTGCGTGTTCAATGCCAATGAGTTCCATCGGAAGTCCTAATCCACCGCCAAATGCCGCCAACACTGCCAGAATGATCAATGGTGTGGTCATGCTAGATGGCGATTCGTGCAAGTGGTGTTTTTGCTGCTCGCTTCCTCTGAATCCATTTGAAAAAGTAAGGAAGTACAAGCGGAACATATAAAAGGCAGTAAGGGCAGAGGTAGCAGAAGCAATCACCCATAGGCAAATACTGTCGTTGTAAACGTGCGCCAGCATTTCGTCTTTAGAGAAGAAACCTGAGAAGAAAGGAATACCAGAGATTGCCAAGCAACCAATGATGAAGGTGATGTGCGTGATGGGCAGAATTTTTTTGAGTCCACCCATTTTGCGTATGTCTTGTTCGCCACTCATGGCATGAATCACACTTCCAGCGCCCAAAAACAAAAGGGCTTTGAAGAAGGCATGTGTGAGCAAGTGGAACATTGCGCTTTGGTATGCGCCAACACCAAGGGCGATGAAAATCAATCCGAGTTGACTTACGGTAGAGTAGGCCAATACTTTTTTAATGTCGTTTTGAACAGCGGCAATGGTAGCAGCGACAAGGGCGGTTAAGGCACCTACGCTGGCGATGATCCACATGGTTTCAGGCGCGAGGTCGAAGAGTACATGAGAGCGCACGATGAGGTAGATACCCGCAGTTACCATTGTTGCAGCGTGAATCAATGCAGATACAGGAGTGGGTCCCGCCATTGCGTCGGGCAACCAAGTGAACAAAGGCAATTGAGCGCTTTTTCCGCAGGCACCAATGAAAAGCAAAATGGTGATGGCCAGTATTGCAGGATTGCTTTCTGAGTATTGTGCTGCATTAGCAAACACTTCTGTGTACTGCAAACTGCCAAATTCAGAAAACATAACAAATAAGCCCAAGATGAAACCCAGGTCACCAATACGGTTCATGATGAAGGCTTTTTTTGCAGCATCATTGTAAGCCGGTGTTTTGTACCAAAAGCCAATTAGTAGGTAGGAGCAGAAACCTACACCTTCCCAACCTGTGAAAAGCACGAGGAAGTTGTCGGCCATGACCAACAACAACATAAAAAAGATAAAGAGGTTGAGGTAGGCAAAGAAGCGCGCGAAATTTTCGTCGTCGTGCATGTAGCCAATGGAGTAAACATGTATCAAAAAGCCCACTCCTGTTACCAAACTCATCATGATGAGCGATAGTTGATCTACATAAAAAGAAAATGACAAGGTGGTATCGCCAATCACCAACCAGTCGAAAGCAGTGACTTCTGTTGCCACCGAACCGGCGTTGATGAATTGAACAAACACAACAGCAGTGCATATAAATGCACCTAAAATGGTACCACTTCCAATTAAACCTGAGCTAGATTTTGAAAGATTTTTTCCGAATAAACCGTTGATGATAAAGCCGATCAGCGGTAAAACAGGTATGAGTAAAGCTAATTTCATTTTCGAACTACCATTTTAATTTATTCAATGCATTGATATCAACAGATCCTCTATTGTGGTGTATCATTGTCAAAATTGCGAGGCCAATGGCGACTTCCGCAGCGGCGACAACCATGATAAAAAATACAAAAACCTGACCTTTTGCATCTCCGCGGAAAGCAGAAAAAGCCACCATTAATAAGTTCACGGCATTGAGCATAAGTTCAATCGACATAAAGGCGATGATGGCATTGCGGCGCAGCAGCATGCCCAAAACGCCAATGCTAAATAGCGTAACGCTGAGGAATATATAGTATTCCAAAGGCACAACTTGTATTGTTGAAGTAATTTCGTTCATACTTTTTCTTATTTCTTTTTTGCTAATAGTACTGATCCTGCCATTGCAGAAAGGAACAACACTGAGGTGGCTTCAAATGGAAGTAAATATTCAGAGAACAATACCTTTCCTAAATTTTTAACAGAACCCAAACCAGGCACAACTTCGCTTACCGGCAATGCTACGCTTTCTTTGAATGATGCCACCATCACCAAAAACAGCAAGCCAGCAGAAAGTGCTGCCGCTATTTTTACAATGTGGATTTCGACACTTCTGACTCACTGTTGAGGTTGAGCAACATAATCACATATAGGAACAACACCATGATGGCGCCAGTGTAAACAATGATTTGCACTATGGCGAGAAAGTCGGCATTCAAAATGATGAAATGCGCGGCGATTGAAAAGAAAGTGGCGATGAGGTACAACACGCTGTGTACCGGATTTTTTGAGAATACCATCATCAGCGCTGAGCCAATGGATATTGCCGATAGGATGTAAAAAACGTAGGCTAACATTAGTATTTTTTTTGTCTTTTAGTGATGTCAATTCTTTTGTCGAGCGATTCAACCAATTTATCTTTGCCGTAAATAAAGTCTTCGCGCTCGTAGCTTGTTTTTACAATTTCGTCGGTGAGGAAGATGGCTTCTTTCGGACAAGCCTCTTCGCACAATCCACAGAAGATGCAGCGCAGCATATTGATTTCGTAAACAGCAGCGTATTTTTCTTCGCGGTACAAAGCTTCTTCTCCTTTTTTACGTTCGGCTGCCGTCATGGTGATGGCTTCGGCCGGACAAGCAACAGCACACAATCCGCAAGCGGTGCAGTTTTCAGCGCCTTTTGCATCGCGCTTCAGCACGTGTTTGCCACGGTAAACTGGCGCAAATTCCCTTTGTACCTCAGGGTAGCTGATGGTGGCTTTTCGGGTGAACAAGTGGCTGATGGTGATCATCATCCCCTTGATAATGGCCGGAAAATAAAGGCTCTCCATAAAGGTGAGTTCTTTATTTGATACCATTTTTGATCTATTGGTCAATGCCTTCATTCTACTATAATTTTATTTGGTAAAAATCATTACCGCGCCTGTTATCAATACATTCAGGATGGCCAAAGGAATCAAATATTGCCATCCAAGTTTCATCAATTGATCGTAGCGAAAACGAGGGAGTGTCCAACGAATCCACATAAAGAAGAATATCCCGAAGATAATTTTTGCAAAGAAAGCAACTACGCCGAGTATCGCTACTGCATTGTCTGACAAGCCCAAATCGTGCATGAAAGGGAAGTTGTAACCACCAAAATAAACAGCTGCAATTACACCGCAAGAGATGAACATGTTGATGTATTCTGAGAAAAGGTAAAAACCCAATTTCATAGAGCTGTATTCAGTGTGGTAACCTCCCACCAACTCGGTTTCGCACTCAGGTAAATCGAAAGGAGCTCGGTTGGTTTCGGCCAAAGAGCAAATCAAAAAGATGATGAAGCCCACCGGTTGATACCAGATGTTCCAATTGAATCCGTCTTGTTGTTCTACTATTTCGCGCACGCTCAAAGTACCGCTCATCATCACGATGGCGATCATGGAGAGACCCATGGCCAATTCGTAAGAAATCATTTGCGATGAAGCACGAATAGCGCCCAGCAAAGAGAACTTATTGTTCGATGCCCAACCACCAATCATGATGCCGTAAACACCAATTGAAGTTACGCCAAAGATGTAGAGAATACCAATATTGATATCGGTTCCCTGCAGCATATAGTCAACGCCGTCAATGTTGATGACATCGCCCCAAGGCAGCACCGCGCTGGTCATTCCGGCGGTGAGCATGGCCAAACACGGGCCCAAAATAAACAACCATTTGTTGGAGTGTGTGGGTATGATTTCTTCTTTGAAAAAGAATTTAACACCATCTGCCAAAGGTTGTAGTAAACCAAAAGGTCCAGCTCTATTTGGACCGATACGGTCTTGTAAAAAGGCAGCCACCTTTCTTTCGGCCAACGTTGAATACATGGCTACCACCAAGGTAATCACGAATACAATGGTGATCAGTAGTATTTTAAAAATCAGTGCGAATTCCATTATTTATCCAGCTTTTTGTAATGAGGTTGAGCCAATTTCATGTAGTGGTTTTGAGAGATCACCGATTTGTGATCGATGTTGCGTGGACCTTCAATCACCCAGTCGGTGATTTTTTTGTGGTCAAAACGACAATCGTTGCAAATCCATTCTTCTACTTCTCCCCATTGGTCTTTGCGGCCAGTAACGCGCAATACTTCGTCACCTTTTTCCCAAAGAGTAACTTGTCCTGAACATTTTTTGCAATCTCTGTGTGCATCCATTGGTTTGGTAAACCACACCCTGCTTTTGAAGCGAAAGGTTTTGTCGGTCAATGCACCCACCGGACAAACATCGATCATGTTTCCAGAGAAATCATTGTCGATGGCTTTTTCAATGTAGGTGCTGATTTCAGAAACATCGCCTCTGTTCATCACACCGTGAACTCGTCCGTCGCAAATTTGATCTGCTGTTTTAACGCAGCGGTAGCAAAGTATGCAGCGGTTCATGTGCAATTGAATCTTGTCGCCGATGTCTTTTCTTTCAAAGGTTCTTCTTTCAAAATCGAAACGGGTGCCTTCACCACCATTTTTGTATCCTAAATCCTGCAAGTGACATTCGCCGGCTTGATCGCAAACCGGGCAATCCAAAGGATGGTTGATCAATAAAAATTCTACTACGCCTTTGCGGGCGTCCACTACCTCCGGTGAAGTGTTGTTTTGTACTTCCATGCCATCCATCACCGTGGTACGGCAAGAGGCTACGAGTTTTGGCATCGGACGCGGGTCTTTGTCAGATCCCTTACTCACCTTTACGATGCAGGTACGACAATATCCTCCGCTTGTTTTCAGCTTAGAGTGGTAACACATAGTGGGAGGTGCAACATCACCCCCTATCATGCGCGCCGCCTGAAGGATAGTTGTTCCGTCTGGAACTTCTACTGTTTGTCCGTCAATGGTTACTTTGGCCATTTTTATTTCTTTTAATGTGCTAATTCAGTTTTTGGAATCATGGCTTCAAACTCAGCGCGGAAATGGCGAATGGCACTTGCAACGGGCCATGCAGCAGCATCTCCCAGCGGACAAATGGTGTTTCCTTCGATGCGTTTTTGAATGTCCCACAACAAATCGATGTCGCTTGCTTTGCCATGACCATGCACGATGCGGTGTGCAATTTTTTCCATCCATCCTGTTCCTTCGCGGCAAGGCGAACATTGTCCGCAGCTTTCGTGGTGGTAAAAACGGGTGAAGGTGTAAAGATTTTCAGCAATGTTGGTGTCTTCATCAAATACAATGAATCCGCCCGAACCCAACATTGACCCGGTGGCAAAACCACCGTCGCTCAGCGACTCATAGCTCATCAATCGTGGTTCGCCGGCAGCTGTTTTTAACAGCAATTCCGTTGGTAAAATGGGTACTGAAGAGCCGCCGGGAATACAGGCTTTCATCTTTTTGTTTTTCCAAATTCCTCCGCAGTATTCGTCGGAGTATATAAATTCTTCAACTGGTAAACCGAGTTCAATTTCGTAAACACCAGGCTTGTTGATGTGGCCCGATGCGGAAATTAATTTTGTACCGGTGCTTCTGCCAATTCCGATTTTTGCGTATTCTTCGCCGCCCATGTTGATGATGGGAACAACGGCTGCAATCGTTTCAACGTTGTTGACAACGGTTGGACATCCATACAATCCAGCAATCGCGGGAAAGGGTGGTTTGATGCGCGGATTACCGCGTTTGCCTTCCAATGACTCTAACAAAGCGGTTTCTTCTCCGCAAATGTAGGCGCCCGCACCAACCTGAACGTAAAGGTCAAGATCGTAACCGGTGCCTAAAATGTTTTTTCCTAAATAACCTGCTGCGTAAGCTTCGGCAATGGCGGCTTCTAATATGCGCGCTACGTAAAAGTATTCGCCGCGAATGTAGATGTATGATGTTTTTGCGCCCAGTGCAAAACTTGATGTGATCATTCCCTCGACCAATGCATGGGGAATTTTCTCCATTAAATAGCGGTCCTTAAAGGTGCCTGGCTCTGACTCATCGGCGTTGCAAACCAAATAACGGGCAACACCTTCGGGTTTAGCGAGGAAACTCCATTTCATTCCTGTGGGAAATCCGGCTCCACCGCGTCCTCTTAGTCCTGATTTTTTTACCTCTTCTACTATGGCTTCAGGGCTCATTGTTTTCAGCGCCTTTTCAACAGAGGCGTACCCTCCGTGTTGGCGGTAAACTTCCAATGTGTGAATGCCTGGAACCTTGTCGTTGTGTATCAATAACTTTTTACCCATTACCTTATAATGTGTTTTTGTAATCCATATCGGTATAACTTCTTCTTGTGCCAGCAGCGCGGTAGCTGTCGATCAAAGCATCTACTTTCTCTGGTGTTAAATTTTCGTGGAAAGAGGCGCCACATTGCAGCATTGGTGCGGTACCACAGCTGCCCAAACATTCCACCGCTTTTAAAGTGAACATGCCGTCACTGGTTGTTTCTCCTGGTTTGATGCCCAGGCGTTTGCCAATGTGCGCAATGATGTTGTCGGCTCCTCTCGACCAGCAAGATGATGTACGACAAACATCGAACACACAATTGCCTACTGGTGCCAAGTGAAACATGGAGTAGAAAGAAGCTACTTCGTAAACTTCTACCGACTGTATTTTTAAAACTGAGGCGACGAGATCCATGGTTTGTGGACTCAACCACCCGTCGAAATCAGCCTGCGCAATATGCAGTACTGGGATCAACGCCGATTTCTGCTTTCCTTCGGGATAGCGGCTCATGATGTTTTGGATCAAGGCCAAAGACGCGTCTGAAAATTTTATGTTCACTGGATTACTCATATTTTTTAAGCATCTAATTCTCCTGCAATTACATTTAAGCTACTCAAGGTGATGATGGCGTCAGACAACATAGATCCTTTGATCATATCGGCATAAGCCTGGTAGGCAATAAAACATGGTCTTCTGAAATGCAAGCGGAAAGGATGTCTTCCTCCATCACTTACCAAGTAGAAACCAAGTTCGCCATTTCCGCCTTCAACAGAGTGGTATACTTCGCCAATAGGCACATCCATTTCACCCATCACTATTTTAAAGTGGTAGATGAGGGCTTCCATTTTACTATATACATCTTGTTTTGGAGGCAGGTAAAATTCGGGTACATCAGCATGGTAAGGACCCGTTGGCATTTTTGCCATTGCTTGCTTGATAATGCTGATGCTTTGCCACATTTCTTCACTACGCACCATGTAACGGTCAAAACTGTCTCCGCCTTTTCCAACTGGGATCACAAAATCAAAATCTTGGTATGATGCATAAGGACTCGCAACGCGCACATCGTAATCAACCCCTGCAGCGCGCAAGTTTGGTCCCGTAAATCCATAGTTCAATGCTTTTTCAGCAGTGATAGCGCCAGCGCCTACAGTGCGGTCGATGAAGATGCGGTTTCTGTTTAGCAAACGCTCGAACTCGCCCAATGCTTTTGGGAAATTCTCAACGAACTTTTCAATTTTTTTCCAGGTAACATCGCTGAAGTCTCTTTCAAATCCACCGATGCGGCCGATATTGGTTGTCAATCGAGCACCGCAAATGCTTTCAAATATTTCGTAGATGTGTTCTCTTTCTTGAAAGATGTAGAGAAAACCGGTGAGGGCGCCTGTATCAACCCCAAGGATGGAGTTGCAAATAATGTGGTCGGCAATACGCGCCAACTCCATTATGATAACGCGCATGTAATCTACGCGTTTTGGCGTTTGTACGCCGAGCAATTTTTCTACTGTCATTTCCCAACCCATGTTGTTGATGGGCGAAGAGCAGTAGTTCAATCGGTCGGTGATGGGCGTGATTTGGTTGTAAGGTCTTCTTTCGGCTAATTTCTCAAATGCTCGGTGGATATAGCCCACCGTTGATTCGGCACTCACAATGATTTCGCCGTCCATCTGCAACACGTTTTGAAAAATACCGTGCGTGGCAGGGTGGGTTGGACCAAGATTGATGGTGTTTAAATTGCGCTGGTCGATTTTTTGTTCGATGGGTTCAATCATTGTTTCTAATATTATCTACCAAACATGGAGTCGTTTTTATCTGTGCGTGTGCCATCCTCTAAAGCGTATTCTTTGCGCAATGGGAAATAATCCATTTCGTCCATGTTCAAGATGCGTTTCAAATTCGGATGCCCTTTGAAGATGATGCCAAAAAAATCGTAGGTCTCACGCTCCTGCCAGTTGGCGGCTTCAAAAAGTGAAGTGATGGAGTCGATTTCAGGGTTGCTTTTTGGAAACAATGTTTTGATGCGTATGCGAATGCCGCTGTACATGTTGTGCAAGTGGTACACCACGCCCAGTTGATCAGTGGTGTCGTAGTGCATGCCGCAGAGGTCGGTTAAAAATGCAAAGCCCAAATCTTCTTCTTTTGATAAAAAAGAAATGATGGCAATGATGTCTTTTCGTTCTACTGACACGGTGAGCATGCCAAAAGGTTCAGCTGCATCTTTAATGCTTTCAGCAAAACGCTCTTTCAAGCGCTCTACAATTTTGATGTGGTCGGCGTTATTCGATTCCATAAGAATTCATCAATGCTTTATATTCGGGAGACTCGCGTCTTCTTAAAGTTTCGTTTTGAACCAGGTCTTGAATGCGCATCAATCCGTCAAGGATTTGCTCAGGGCGTGGCGGACAACCAGGCACGTAAACATCAACCGGTATCACTTTGTCGATGCCTTGTAAAACGCTGTAAGTATCAAAAATACCACCGCTCGAAGCGCAAGCTCCTACGGCGATTACCCAACGCGGTTCAGCCATTTGCAAATACACTTGTTTTAGGATGGGTCCCATTTTTTTGGAGATGGTACCCATTACCATCAGTAAATCGGCTTGACGCGGAGAAAAGCTATTGCGCTCAGAGCCAAAGCGCGCCATGTCGTAGTGCGAGGCCATAGTGGCCATAAATTCAATTCCGCAACAAGATGTTGCAAAAGGCAGCGGCCAAATCGAATTTTTTCTGGCCAAACCCACAGCTTTGTCTAACGATGTAGCGAAGAATCCCTCTCCACCAGCTCCCTCAGGAGCCGTTACAATCTGAATATCTGGACTTACTCCCATTTTAAAATTCCTTTTTTAATCACATATACAAAGCCGAGCAATACCACTGCTAAAAACACAAACATTTGTAGAAAGGTCTCCACCATATCGCCGCTCATGTCTTTAAAGTTTACAGCCCAAGGATACATGAAGATGATTTCCACGTCGAAAAGCACAAAAAGTATGGCGACTAAAAAATATTTGATTGAAAAAGGAGATCGGGCATTGCCCACACTTTCGATACCGCACTCAAAAACTTCGAGTTTGTCTTTGGTTTTTCTTTTCGGTCCAAGAAGATGTGTTGCCACAATGGTTAGGCCTACAAAGCCTAACACGACTAGGAGTTGAATGATTATAGGTAGATAGTCTACCGGCGTGCTGTTAACCATTGGCAAAGTCTTTTGAAATAATAATTTGACCCAAGTGTAAAAAAAATCTTCCGCTCTCGCGCAAATATAGTGGATATTTATTCAAGTTGTGCTGTTGAAAAGAGGGAATATTTTTTGCTGCCTAAGCGAGAAAGCTTGAAGTGAGTTCAAAGACAATAGCGGATATTGAGCGAAAAAGAATCGTCAATTGCTTTACGGAAGCTCTTTTTTTGTCGAGCCATGACGGTGCTGGGATTAATTTTGGTTGAAATTCCTTGGCGCGAGCACCAAATTCCCTTTAAAATGAATGGTGAAATGGAAGGGAATTATTGCGCTTTGTAATGATTGATTGGCTGTGTTCTTTGTTAGTACAATGTTGTGTATCGACAATAATGTTGCTGTTGTTTTCAAGTATTTTTAAAAAGTATTATTTCTTTTTGGGACCAAAACGTACACTCTAAAAAATGGAATTACCTCTTCGGTACCATCGGGGAAAAGACATCTAATTTTATAGAACCACATCATTGCTCCGTCTTGCAAGGTATTGGCGTATTTGCGCATTGGCGTGCTTAATGACGCGCTATTGGAGCTAAGCAATTCGGTGTCGGATTGTACTTCAAAGGATAGTATTTGAATGGGTTTTCCCAGTTCATAGGACGTGGCATTGAGGTTGCCCAAAACCAATTTATTGCGCGTAATGGCATAATCTTTTTGAACGCCCATGATGGAAATTACAGGCGAAGGGATGACTTGGTATTTGACTACTTTGGCGATGAATTCGAGTCCGCTCGGATTTTTTGCATACACATTCACCATGATTTGTTCGCTTTGTGCGGGGGAGATTTTGTAGAGGCCGCCTTTTTGCGCCTCCACCGATCCGCCGGCTACTTCAACGCGCGAAACAGCATTTGATCCCCCTGCGGTAATGCGAAAGGTTTTGCTTTTACCGAGCAGCAAAAAAGAGGTGCTTGGTGTTATTTTGATGCTGCCATTTCCTTTGACTTTAAAAACCAAATCTTTTGAATCTTTGCTTTGTGCTATGCCCAAGCTGCTCAGCAAAACCAGTAGCGCTAAAAGGATTTTGTTTTTCATAGAACTAAAAATTAAAGTATTTTTTTATTTCAGCAACAGTTCGGAGGCCATTGTTTACTGGGGTCATTTTAAAAGCATATTCATTGTCAGCAGTTTTAATGTTGCTGAAATTATCAAAGTAATATACTTGACCAATGGAATCAACACTGATGATTAAATTTGAATTTTTTGGATTGAAAGGAAAGTTTTTAAAATAGGAATTGTAAATCGTGAACATTTTTTTTTGATTTCTTTCTACTAAATAAACTTGATTCAAGGTGATGTTATTTTCTTTTGTTTTGAAACACGCTTTTACTATTTGCTCTGTGGGAAGTAATTGCGGACAATCGCAATTGTAAGTTCCGAATTTACTTACTGAAAATGCGCGGAGAACGTTGTGCTCGGCTTCGCCAACTATTTTTTCATCTATAGCATACAAGGGTTTTTCTTTTACTTGAATGGCAATTATTTCTTCTGTTTTTTTCTTTGCCGCTTCCAATACAATTGTTTTTTCTGTTAGTGCTTTGGTAATTGAATCCATTCTTCTGTTGTAGGCGCTAATGCCAAAATCAAATTTGCGTTTTTCAGCGCTGTAATTTTTTTCGCTGTACACTGGAAATCCTTCGACTTCGTAATGTGTTGCGCCTTTGAAGAAGCTAAGAATGTATTTTTCTTTTTCTTTTTTCACCGTGGCGTAGTCCCATATTATATTTGCTTTTCGCGCGTCAAAGTTCGTGGAGGGAAGCACTTCAAATTTCAGGTTTTGAAAACTAGCCAGTTCTGGAATTTCTGTGGCATCAACATCTATACTTACTCTAAATTTATTTTGATCCTCTTCTTTAGGAACTATCGGTTTGGTGCACTCTATGCGTGTTTTGAAAGATTGAGCTGCGCTGCACTCTGTTTGAGCACTTGTTGTTTTGGCAGCAAATTCATCGTGTAAATTTTTGAGCGCCTTCTTTCTATTGTGATCGGCGGGGGTGTTGTCTTTAGATATAAAATCCCAATTCTTTTTTTCCTTGTTGTATGAATAAAGATTGTAGTGCGTTCCGTTTTTTTGTGAATTGAGGATGACGCGCAGCGGTGCATCGGGATTGATTTTTACGTTTTGATCTACAGCATTTATTTCAAACATACCCGCTGATTCAAAGTGGTACTGCACTCCAGCTGAGTCGTACGTCATTGGAATACCAGAAATAATTTGATCTAAGGGGTTGTGGTGTTCTTTGAAAGATAGGTCGACAGTGCCTTTAATGACTTTGCCGTTTTGATCTACAAAAGAATTTTCATCGATGACCAACAGGCTGCCGCTGGCAGTTTCTATTACTGAGTTGTTGGCGACTGTTAATTGCTCGGCGGCAGGCGTTATCTTGGCTATGGTGAGTAGCTGCGCGTTTGTATGTTGCTCCATTTTTTTTGGCGCGGAGAAATAGAGGATTGCTGCTGTTGACGCAAAGAGCACTGCCGACAGTGCACCAATCCATTTAAAACGCATTCGGGAGGTCGCTTTTAAAAGTGCCGCTTTTTGAAGTACGCCGTCGAAGTCTTTGTATTTCAAAACCTCGTTGTCGGCGATTTTTTTAGTTTTGTTTTCTATTTTCATTTGCCATTCATTTTATTGACGGTTTCTTTAAGTTTTTTAATCACGCGGAAGGTGCGCACTCTTGTATTTTCTTCGCTGATGTTCAGTAGTACGGCGATTTCGCGGTGCGATTGCTGTTGAAAGAATTTCATTTCCACCAATTCAATTTCTTCGACCGATAACTGTTCTAGGGCTGTTTTCATTTGTTCAAAGAGCACTTCTTTGTTGTCGCCTTCGAGCTCTTCGCTAAAGTTGCGCAGTTGCTCTTCTTCCAGGAAAACAAGTACTTCTTTTTTGTTTTTGCGAAAGTGCTGCAATAGCTCGTTGCGCGCAATGCCATACAACCACGATACAAATGGAACTTGCCTAAATTGGTATTTGTTCAGCGAACAAAGGGCCTTGGCAAAGACATCAGAAGTCAGTGCTGCTGCGTCGTGTTCTTGGCGCACGCGGTTAAAAATGTATTTGAAGATTTGCAAAAAATAGCGGCTGTACAAAATCTCAAACTGGCGGGGATCATCAACGGCTATAGCAATTAGCTCGTTTTCTTCCTCCATTGTATGCCTGCTGATCCGCCTGTTTTTTTCCTGCATATACATTTGTTTCTGTAGGTAATAGTACAGAAGAATGTATTCGTTACAAGAGAAGTAAAAATATATTTTACTTCTCTTTGTGCCTTCTTTTAAAAGAAGCAAATCGATACTTTTTGTCTTGAAACAAAAAGTATCCAAAAAATTCAAGAGCCTAGAGATGCTGCTACCGCGCTAAAACCTTTCGCGCGCCCGCCTCTTGGCTCGGGCCTTCGCACGAAGTTAGTGATGCTATCGTAAGGACATCCTAATCCCGCATTGCCCTAACAACACTGACTAAAAATGGAGAGGTAACAAAGAGCATTAATAAAGCTCCGAATAGACCATATACACCCATGCTCTCAAATAAAATTGTGGGGATGCCAATAAGTATAAAAAGCGCCAGCGAAATACAAAGAGCCCATACTGTTTTTGGAAATAATTCACCTATTCTGAATAGGCCACGACTGTAGATAATGCTTTCAAAGTCGCTATCATAGCGCATTTGTGAATATTGAAACGCTCTTTCCCGTGCTTTTTTCTTTTCAGCTTCTGTCCATTCCCGTGTTCTTGTTTTTGATTTTTTCTTTTTTTCGGCGCTCTGAAATTTTTGACTTTGATCGCTGTAAATCTTCCCTGTTTTTTCTTTTACCAGAAATTCATACGCTTCGTTGATCTCAATGAATTGTTGTTGTGCGGTGGGATTATTATTGACATCAGGATGGCTTTCTTTGGCTTTTAAGCGATAAGCTTTTCTGATTTTTTCCAAATCAGCGTTGGCAGCAAGGCCCAATATTGTATATGCCTGTGCGGAAGTCATTTTTTATTTACTTCTTTTTGAAAACCGGAACAGTGCTACAAGCCTCGCCAAACATTAAGCTTTTCACCACCGGCTGAAGCTTTAGAGTAATTGACATGTAAGCCGATTCAGGAACGGGCAATTTACCACAGCCTTTTACTATGACGCGTGTGTCGCGAAAATCTTCGGCGTTTATGTTTTCAATGGCGACACGGAGCAGCGCACCTTCTAAGTGGGATTTGTTGCCACGGATCAATATTTTTGCATAGGGCTGCAAGGCCGAAGCCAACAACATGTAGGCCCACAATGGAATAATGGCATCGGCAGTATTGGTGAGCGCAACGAATTTTTTTTGGTATGTCGACCAATCGGTATTGGCAATTTTATCGCGAAAGTCTTTTTCGCGCAGCATCACGCCCTCGTATAAAAAATCCTTTAAATCAACTACAACACGCTCGCCCTTCGGGATATAATCCTGAAGATCCAATTGAATCAGTCCGCTGCTGTCAATTTTATTTTTGATTTCTTCCATCTCGCTAACTTTTAACATTGAACTAATTTCATATCATGCCAAGTTCAATTTGCGCCTCTTCGCTCATCATACTTTTTTCCCAAGTGGGTTCAAAGGTGATTTCTAGGTCGAAACCCTTTACTTCTTCTAAACCTTTTACTTTTTGTTCCACTTCGGCAGGAAGAGATTCGGCGGCCGGACAATTGGGCGACGTTAATGTCATGATGATTTTGACTTCGAATTCGTCGGAAATTTGAATTTCGTAGATCAGTCCCAACTCATAAATGTCGACTGGAATTTCCGGGTCGTACACGGTTTTGAGTACTGAAACTATTTTATTTTCAAGGTCTTTCTTTTCCATCTCTATTTCGCGCTAAACGCTTGTGCGTACAGTTTCATTTTTTGTATCATACTCACCAAACCGTTGCTCCGGTTGGGAGAGAGGTGTTCTTTCAAGCCTACAGTATCGACAAAAGTCAGTTCGTTTTTGGATACTTCTGCCGCGGGTTGATCCGATAAAACTTTGATCAGCATGGCGATAATTCCTTTAGTGATAATGGCATCGCTGTCGGCTGTAAAAACAATGTTGTCGCCTTTTTTTTCTGCATGTAGCCATACCCTTGATTGGCAGCCTCTCACTAAGTAATCTTCTGTTTTGTATTGATCGGAAATCAAAGGCAATTCTCTTCCCAGTGAGATGATGTATTCGTACTTGTCTTCCCAGTCGGAGAAAAGCGCGAAGTCTTCAATGATTTCTTTTTCGTTTTCAATAATCGTGTTCAATGTTCAATGTTTAAAGTTCAATGTTAGCATTAACGTAACATTTTGATGCATTTTTTTAGTGCATCAATAAATATTTTAACCTCTTCTTTGGTGTTGTAAAAAGCAAAGGAAGCGCGGGCGGTTCCAGTGATGCCAAAGCGCTGCATGAGCGGCTCCGTGCAATGGTGGCCTGTGCGGATGGCGATGCCCATTTGGTCGAGTAAGGTGCCAAGATCGTAGTGGTGAACGCCTTCAATGACAAAGGAGATTACGCCAGCTTTGTGCCCCGCTTCTCCAATGATTTTAAGGCCTTCTATCTGTTTAATTTCTTCAGTGGCATAAGTGAGTAAGCCGCGCTCGTGATCAGCAGCCCAAATCCAATCAATGCTGTTCAAATAGTTGATCGCCGCCCCAAAAGCAATGCCCTCTGAGATAGCAGGGGTGCCTGCTTCAAATTTGTGCGGTAGGTCGTTGTAGGTTGTTTTTTCAAAAGTGACCTGCTTGATCATATCGCCACCTCCTTGATAGGGTGGCATTGCATTGAGTAATTCTTTTTTGCCGTATAGCGCACCAATGCCTGTTGGACCGTACATTTTGTGTGCAGAGAAAGCGTAAAAATCGCAATCCAGTTTTTGTACATCTACTTTCATATGTGGCACAGCCTGCGCGCCATCGAGTAATACTTTAACGCCGAGTTGATGTGCTAAGGCGATGATTTCTTCAACGGGATTGATGGTGCCGAGTGTATTTGAAACATGCGTGATGGCAACGAGTTTGGTGTTGGCAGATAGTTTCGACTTGAAATCATCCATATCTAACTCTCCATTGTCTTTCAAGTTCACCACTTTCAAGTTCACTTCGGCGAGTTGCCAAGGTACAATGTTAGAGTGGTGCTCCATGCCTGAAATGAGCACTTCATCGCCCTTGGTTACAAAGGAGTGTGCCACAAGGTTAATCGCTTCAGTGGTGCCGCGGGTGATGATAATTTCTTCGGAATGAGCAGCGTTAAAATACCGTTGAACAGCTACTCGCGCGTCTTCATATGCCTGTGTGGCACGCTGACTCAAGGTATGCACACCGCGGTGGATGTTTGCATGCATGGTGGAGTAGTAGTTGCTGATGCTGTCGATAACCGCTTGTGGTTTTTGAGAAGAAGCGCCATTGTCAAAGTACACCAAATTTTTTCCGTTCACTTGCGTGCTTAAAATGGGGAAATCTTTTCGAATATCGTGTACTGAATTTTTCAAGGTTGCTCGGGTATCAAAACAATTTGCGTTCAATTTTTTTCTCAATGAATTCGCGCACTACGCCGTTTTCAACTTTGTCGAGCACTTCGGCAGCAAAGGCATTCAGCAGCATTTTTCGTGCGGTAGATTCTTTGATGCCTCGGGCACGTAAATAAAAAACAGCTTCCTCATCAAATTGTCCGGTGGTGCTGCCGTGACTGCATTTCACGTCGTCGGCATAAATTTCTAACTCAGGTTTAGAATACGCCTTAGCATCGTCGGTGGTGATGATGTTGGCATTGGATTGGTAGGCCAAAGTTTTTTGTGCGTCTTGGTGCACCTTGACCTTGCCGTTGAAAACACTAACGCCATTGTCGTTCACAACACTTTTGTACAGTTCTGTTGACAGGCAGTTGGGCTTCATGTGTTCTATGAAGGTGTGGTTGTCGAAGTGTTCATTTGCGTTGATGTAGTTGAGTCCAAACAATTTGGCTTCAGCGCCAGGTCCGTCGAGTTGCACATGTACATTGTTGCGTATCATTTTTCCAGAAAGGGGAAAAGTATTGATATGGAAAACGCTGTTTTTGTGTTGGTACGCAGAGTCGGTAGAAACATGGTAAGTAGAGTCGTTTTCGCACTGCAATTTGTTCACTGTCAATTGACCGCCCTCGAGCACAACGTATTCAGAAATAACGTTGGTGAGTGCATTTTGCGCATCGATCGTGTCGTAAGAAATCAATATTTCGGCTTGTGCATTTTTGCCAATAACGATGAGGTTTCTAGGCTGTGATGCAACGTTGGTCCCCTCATTCAAAAAGAGAAAGTGTACGGGCTTGTCGAGTTTTTTGCCTGGCTGTACATGCAAGTACACACCGTCTTGCGAATACGCGGCATTGAGCGCATTGAAGGCGCTGAATTTGGCTTTGGCTAAAACGCCAAAGTACTGCTCCATGAATTGTCCGCGTTTAACTTTCGCCTGATTGATGTTCATGAGAAAGAAATCACCAAGTTCGTCTTCTTGTATATCTGAAAACAAGGGGGCGAAAAAGCCATTGATAAACACCAGTTGGTAGGCATCAAGGCCTTTTATTTTATGCGCGTCAATGTGTGGATTATTGATCGATGTTTGTGGTTTAAATCCTTCCTTGAGCAAGGCGGTCAACGAGGTGTATTTCCACAACTCATCCTTGGCGGTAGGAAACTCCACTTCTTTTAAATGTTCGAGCGCAACTTCTCTAACTTTGATAAAGTTTTTTCCTTCTTTGGAAAAATCCTGACCTTCAAAGTTGATGAGGAAGCGTTCTTTTTCTGATACTTTAAAACTCATAATTTCTATGCTGTTGCAAACTCTTTAATAATCCAGTCGTAGCCTTTTTTCTCGAGCTCAAGGGCTAATTTTTTGTCTCCTGATTTCACGATTTTGCCGTCATACAATACGTGTACAAAATCGGGAACGATATAGTCCAACAATCTTTGGTAGTGGGTGATAACGACAAAAGCATTGTTTTTTGTTTTCAATTGATTCACGCCATTGGCAACGATGCGAAGTGCGTCGATGTCAAGTCCAGAATCGGTTTCATCTAAAATACCCAATTTTGGATTGAGCATTGCCATTTGAAAAACCTCATTTCTTTTTTTCTCGCCACCACTAAATCCTTCGTTTACCGAGCGATTGGCGAGTTTACCATCGAGTTCAACAAGGGCCTGTTTTTCTTTCAGAATCTTCATAAATTCTTTGGTTTCCAAAGGAGGAAGTTTGTTGTATTCACGCACTTCATTCAGCGCTGTTTTGATGAAGTTGATGTTGGAAACACCTGGAATTTCTACTGGATATTGAAAAGCCAAAAAGAGTCCGGCGCCCGCTCGTGCTTCAGGAGCAAGATCTAAAAGATCTTTGCCATCAAAGGTCACCGATCCACCTGTTACTTCATAATCTTGTCGGCCAGCGAGTACAGAGGCGAGGGTGCTTTTGCCTGAACCGTTGGGGCCCATGATGGCGTGCACTTCTCCTGCTTTTACTTCGAGGTTTAATCCTTTTAAAATGGCTTTGCCGTTGATGGAAGCCTTGAGTCCTTTGATCTTTAACATAATATAGGTTCAATGTTTAATGTTCAAAGTTCAATGTTAGTTGAATACTTTGAACCTTTTAGTTCTGTTGTTTTTAAATATTTAATTAATCCTGCTATTGTTTTGCTAATGTTTAATACGTCCAACTTTAATTTTTTAAAGCTTACTTTATCAATATAATTAAGATCTAACGCAAGATAAAGCTGCGATCTAACTTCGCCTGCCGATGCTTTCGAATACTTAAAAACTGAATAAATTCTTTGTTTCCGTCTCGCTCAAACCCTTCTGCGATATTTCTGGAAATAGATATTACAGCTCTTCTTATTTGATCTCTCAAAGCATAATCCGTGATGAAGGGTTTTTGGTCGCTGAGCACGCAGATGCCCAAAGACAGCTGTCTTGCCATCTTCCACGCCTCTATTTCCTCGAACGATTTAAATCCACTCATTTTTTTGTTTTCTAACTTTAAACATTAAACTTTGAACTTAACCTACACTTCCTTCCAATGAAATTTCGAGTAGTTTTTTCGCTTCTACTGCAAACTCCATAGGAAGATTGTCCATTACATTTTTACAAAATCCGTTGACTATTAAACTGATTGCTTTCTCTGTTCTGATGCCGCGTTGGTTGCAATAAAACAATTGATCTTCACCAATTTTTGATGTTGTTGCTTCGTGTTCTACCTTCGCCGATTTGTTGTTGCATTCGATGTAGGGAAAAGTATGTGCGCCGCATTTGTCGCCCAAAAGCAATGAATCGCATTGTGAAAAATTGCGTGCATTTTCGGCGCCTTTGTTGATTTTCACCAAACCTCTGTAGGAGTTGTTGCTTTTGCCCGCTGAGATTCCTTTGGAGATGATGGTGCTTTTGGTGTTTTTTCCAATGTGAATCATTTTGGTGCCGGTGTCGGCCTGCTGAAAATTATTGGTAACCGCTACAGAGTAGAATTCGCCCACGCTGTTGTCGCCTTTCAAGATACAAGACGGGTATTTCCAAGTGATGGCCGAACCGGTTTCTACTTGTGTCCAAGAGATTTTAGAGTTTACGCCAGCACAAATTCCACGTTTGGTAACGAAGTTGTAAATACCACCACGCCCTTTGCTGTCGCCAGGATACCAGTTTTGTACAGTGGAGTATTTGATTTGTGCATTGTCAAGCGCGACCAATTCTACAACCGCGGCGTGCAATTGATTTTCATCGCGTTGTGGCGCTGTACAGCCCTCTAAATAGCTTACGTAGGCGCTGTCCTCGGCAACAATCAGGGTGCGTTCAAACTGACCGGTGTTGGCTTCATTGATGCGGAAATAGGTGGACAATTCCATTGGACAACGAACGCCTTTTGGAATATAGCAAAATGACCCGTCAGTAAATACCGCACTGTTTAATGCTGCGTAGTAATTGTCGGTCATTGGAACCACAGATCCCAAATATTTTTTGATCAGTTCAGGATGGTTTTGTACCGCATCGCTGAACGAACCGAAGATGATGCCGAGTTCCATTAGTTTTTCCTTGTAGGTTGTTTTCACGGAAACCGAATCCATCACAACGTCTACAGCGACACCCGACAACATTTTTTGCTCTTCGAGTGGAATGCCTAATTTGTTGAATGTTTTTAAGATTTCAGGATCAACTTCGTCTAAACTATTCAGCACCTTTTTTGGTTTGGGCGCTGAGTAATAGCAGATGTCTTGAAAATTTATTTCAGGATAATGGATGTGCGCCCAAGCCGGTTCGGGCATTGCTTTCCAAATGGCAAAAGCTTTCAGGCGCCAATCGAGTAACCATTCTGGCTCATTCTTTTTGGAAGAGATGAGGCGGATGATGTCTTCATTGAGGCCCAAAGGCGCTTTGTCGGATTGCACGTCGGTAACAAATCCATATTTGTAATCGCCACTGGTGGCGTCTTTGATGGTGTCTTCGCTCTTGCTCATAATCTACACTGCAAAGCTTTCTCCGCAGCCACAGGTACGAGAAGCATTAGGGTTATTGAAATTGAATCCTTTGCCATTGAGGCCACCTTCGAATTCTAAAGTAGTTCCTGCCAGATAGAGCAAGCTTTTTTTGTCGACTACGATTTTTACGCCGTTGTCTTCAAATACTTTGTCTTCAGGTTTAAGGTCTGTATCGAATTTTAAATCGTAAGACAAGCCTGAACAGCCACCGCTTTTCACGCCTACACGAATAAAACTTCCAGGTGCATTGCTGCCATCGCTGAGCAATCTCTCTACCTGATTTTTTGCGCTCTCACTTACGTTAATCATAACTTTCTTTATTTAGATTAATTCTAAACAAAGCAAAAATACCTAAAAAAGGGTATATGAACAATAGAATAAATGAATTAGCGCATTAAAATAATGCGATACAACATTTGCCATTAAAAATAAGCACAAGTTAATTCGCTTAAAAAGACAATTAATGGTTGGTGTTAAAACTCAAAAGTCTCCAAAAACTTCGTGGTGATTTCACCATTGATGAAGGTTTTGTTGTCCATGAGTTTGATGTGAAAAGGAATGGTGGTTTTGATGCCTTCGATCACAAATTCTTCCAGTGCGCGCTTCATTTTAGCGATGGCTTCTTCACGCGTTTGTGCAACGGCGATCAACTTGCCTATCATCGAGTCGTAGTTTGGAGGAATGGTGTAGCCTGCGTACGCGTGCGTATCGATGCGAATGCCATGACCGCCTGGAGAATGAAAATTGGTAATGGTTCCAGGAGATGGACGGAAATCGTTGTAAGGATCTTCAGCGTTGATACGGCACTCAATGGCGTGCAATTGTGGCTCGTAATTTTTACCTGATATTTTGATGCCGGCAGCAACTTTAATTTGCTCGCGAATCAAATCGTAATTGATAACTTCTTCTGTGATGGTGTGCTCTACTTGGATACGTGTGTTCATCTCCATAAAGTAGAAGTTGCGGTGTTTGTCAACCAAAAACTCTACAGTTCCAACACCTTCGTAATTCACGGCTTTAGCAGCCTTGATGGCAGCATCTCCCATTTTTTTACGCAATGCTTTGGTCATAAATGGAGAAGGCGTTTCTTCTACCAATTTTTGGTGACGGCGTTGCACAGAACAATCTCTTTCCGACAAGTGACAAACTTTTCCAAATTGGTCGCCAACGATTTGTATTTCGATGTGGCGTGGATCTTCAATAAATTTTTCGAGATAAAGAGCGTCGTTGCCAAAGGCAGCGCCAGATTCTCTTTTTGCGCTTTCAATGGATTCTTCCAATTTGGATTCTTCCCAAACCACACGCATACCGCGACCACCACCACCTGCCGATGCTTTAACAATGACAGGGTATTTGATGTCTTTCGCAATTTTTTTTGCTTCAGCAATCGATGTAATCACGCCAACAGAACCTGGGATTACAGGCACCTTGGCTTTTTTCATGGTTTCTTTGGCTTGCGCCTTGTTGCCCATTGAATCAATCATTTCAGGAGAAGCGCCAATAAATTTGATGCCGTTTTCTTGACAAATGCGCGAGAACTGAGCGTTTTCAGAAAGAAAGCCGTAACCAGGGTGAATGGCGTCTGCGTTGGTGATTTCTGCTGCTGCGATCAAACGCGGCATTGACAAATAAGATTCTTTGCTGGCTGCCGGCCCGATGCAAACTGCCTCGTCGGCGAAGCGCACGTGCAAACTGTCTTTGTCGGCTGTAGAGTAAACGGCAACGGTTTGAATGCCCATTTCTTTGCAGGTGCGAATAACGCGCAATGCAATCTCTCCGCGGTTGGCGATCAATATCTTTTTAAACATAATAAGTCAGTGCTTAGTAAATACTATTAGCTCGGGTCAATGACGAACAAAGGTTGATCGTATTCTACTGGAGAAGAATCTTTCACCAATATTTCAACGATTCTTCCAGAAACTTCACTTTCAATTTCGTTGAAAAGTTTCATAGCCTCTATTACGCACAATACGGTTCCCGCTTTAACCTCGTCGCCTACTTTCACAAACTCTGCTTTATCAGGAGATGGTTTGGTGTAGTAAGTCCCGATCATTGGAGATTTAACAGTAATGTATTTTGAATTTGTTTTGGCAACTGGCGTTTCAATCGGTGCAGTAGGCGCAGCCTGTGATTGTGGCGCAGGGGCAGAAGCTGGAATGCTTTGTTGAAACACTTGTTGCATTGGCGCAGCAGTTACATATTGTGTTTCTACTTGCTTGTTTTTGATGATTAATTTGAAGCCCTTTGACTCCAATTCAATTTCACTCACATTTGATTTAGCGACAAATTTTATGAGATCCTGTATTTCATTTAATTCCATAGTGACGCATTAAAATAGTTGATGACTAAAGTATATTTTTTTTATGAATTGTAAGCCCATTTAACGTAAACAGCTCCCCAAGTAAATCCACCGCCAAAGGCAGCGAAGACCAAATTGTCACCCTTTTTGAGTTTTTTCTCGTAGTCCCACAAACACAATGGAATGGTTCCAGCGGTTGTATTGCCGTATTTTTCAATGTTGATCATTACTTTTTCATCTGGTAATCCCATCCGGTTTGACGTGGCGCTTATGATGCGCAAATTCGCTTGGTGCGGCACCAACCAGGCAATGTCGTCGGCAGTCAATTTATTGCGTTCCATAATTTCGGCAGAAACATCGGCCATGTTTGACACTGCGAATTTGAAAACGGTTTTTCCTTCTTGGTACACGAAGTGCTTTCCGGCATCAATGGTTTCATGACTTGCTGGCATCAATGATCCGCCGGCTTGCTGAAACAAAAAGTTTCTACCTGACCCGTCGCTTTTCAACACAGAGTCCATTACCCCAACATTCTCTTCAGTAGGCTCTAAAAGCACGGCCCCTGCGCCATCACCAAAGATGATGCAGGTTGCGCGGTCTTGGTAATTCATAATAGCCGACATTTTATCAGCACCTACAACGACTACTTTTTTGTGTTTTCCAGATTCAATAAAACTTGTGCCGGTTGACAGCGCAAATAAAAATCCAGAACAGGCTGCGCTTAAGTCGAAACCCCAAGCGTTTTTTGCGCCTAATTTGTCGCAAGTGATATTGGCTGTTGATGGAAAGGGCATGTCAGGTGTTACCGTTGCAACAATTACCAACTCTATTTCTTCAGGAGAAATGCCTCTTTTTTTACAAAGTTCTTTCACGGCTTCAACGCACATGTCAGAGGTGGCTTTTCCTTCTCCTTTAAGGATTCTTCTTTCTTTGATGCCGGTGCGGGTGGTGATCCACTCGTCCGTGGTATCTATCATTTTTTCCAATTCCGCATTGGTCAAGATATATTCTGGAACATATCCTCCTACGGCGGTGATGGCAGCGTGAATTTTACCCATTTAGTTAAATGCTTCTTTGATTTTATTGCTAAGATTAGCAGCTGCTACTTCATGTGTTAGAAGTATCATGTTTTTTATGGCAATTTCATTGGAGATGCCGTGTCCTACTACTGCAGTGGAGTTGATTCCAAGTATGGGACTGCCGCCATAAAGTTCGTAATTGAATCTTTCAAAGTAGGAATCCACCAAGCCTCTTTTTTTCAAAAGATGGTAAAAGCCTTCTCCTTCTTTGATCACAATATTTCCGGTGAATCCGTCGCATACGATGACATCACAGTTGTCTTCGAAAATGTCGCGTCCTTCGATGTTGCCAACAAAATTAAAGTCTTTGCTGTCTTTCATTAAACCGTATGCTGCCTGCGTGTTGAGGTTGCCTTTTTCTGCTTCTTCTCCTATGTTCAATAAGGAGACGCGTGGATTTTCACATTTCAAAATCAACTTGGCATAAATTGAACCCAAAATGCCAAATTGGTACAAAACATCTGGCTTACAGTCGGCATTAACGCCCACGTCAAGGATAACATTTGTGTTGCCGTTTTCTGTAGGAAGCAGGGAAATCAGTGATGGACGAATCAAGCCCGGAACGGTTTTAACAGCGTACATTGCGCCAACCATCATTGCGCCAGTATTTCCAGCACTTGCAAAACCATCAAGTTCTTTGGTGGCAAGCATTCTGTATCCGATGGAAATAGAAGAGGCTGGTTTTTCTTTGAATGCTTTAACGGGGTGTTCACCCATTGAAATCACTTCTGTGCTGTGCACAATAGTAAAATCACTCTCTTTTCCGCCGTATTGAACCAATTGCTCGCGGATAAGAGAGGTGTCACCTATTAAAACAAGTTCAACGTCGGCAGGCAATTCTTTTCTTGCCTGAACCGCTCCGCCTGTAGTTGTTTTGGGCGCGTAATCGCCACCCATTATGTCAATACCAATACGCATGTTGAATGCAGGTAAGACTAAATTAAGCCGTTACAGCTTGTTCTACAGCTTGTTTTCCTTTGTAGTATCCGCACTCACCACAAACTCTGTGGTAAAGTACTGCTGAATTGCAGTTTGAACATGTAGAAAGAGTAGGAGCAACTGCTTTGTAAGTAGTTCTTCTTTTGTCTCTTCTTGTTGTCGAATGCCTTCTCTTTGGATGTGCCATTGTTATTTAATTTAATTGCTAAAACTTTTTAATATGTCCCATCGGGGATCTGTCTTGTCGTTGCTAGAGTTTGATAATTGCTCTAGTTTTTTGATGATTTCTTGGTTGCACGTACTTTTTCCAGATGCGTCATCGGGATGTACTATTTTCAATGGTAGCGATAGTTGCAGTGTTTCGTAAATAAAGTGCGTGAGATCCAATTGGTATTCTCCAGCAGCTAAAAACAAAACCTCTTCCGTTGATTGACCTTCTTCTCCTTTTCCGCCTACTTTCACAACAAGTTTGTCTTGTTGGTCAATAGGAAAATTAAAGTTGTCGGCACAACGGTCACAAGTAACTTGTATAAAACCCTTGAACGTAAAATTCAAAATCATCATACCCGGTTTTTTTTCAAGGATCAAATCAACTGCGACTTGTCCCTTCGGAATCTCCGAGTATTCAATGCTTTCAAAGAACTCATCAGTTATTTCAAACTGAAAATCATGTTTCCCTTCTTGCAGCCCTACAAAGTTTATTACTAAATCCTTCATCACAAACTATTAAAGAAAGGTCGCAAAGATAACAAAAAAATGAATATTGCAAGTGTTTTCGTGAATTGTATTAGCGGACAGCGCTTATTGATGGTTGCTAATCAATAATTTTTTGCGCGACGAAGCCTTAGTTCTGGCGCTCACCATGGAGAAAGCTGTTGAAACCGTTATTGACTTCAACTGAATGGGGACTGCTGTTGTTAGCGCAAATGGCGCCTAACACAGTTAAATTTTGAGAACGATTAGGCACAGAAGTGTTGTTGTCGCAATTCACAGCACTCTTGATATTAAGGATGCCGCCGCTAGCAACTATTGCGTTGTTTGAAATAGTGTTGTTAGTGGAAGTATAGGGCATACGAGTGATGTGCATATGTTCTGAATGAATAGGGCGCAGCTGCCAGGTTAGAGTGCTAGTACTTATTGTTTTCCAGTGTTCGTCATTTGCGCTTAGTGGCAAATCGATTGGACCTCGTAATAGCTGCTTGCAAATAGCTGACTTTTATTAGAGATATTTTGACCACAATTGTTGCTTAAGTTGGTGAGCGGCTCCTTTTTCAAGCCGCGCGAAAGATGGTGGCGAAAAACGGTGGACTATTCATTAATGTAAATCTATGGTATAAAGTACGACACGACAGAACTGCAATAAAAAAGCCCGATTCATGTGAATCGGGCTTTTAAAGAATTCTTGGGTTATTGCTTAGTCAACTCTTGACACCATCAATTTCTCGTGGTAAGAGTTTCCGTTGCAAATAGCGTTTACTACATACATTCCAGATGCTAAAGACGAAGCGTCAAAATTATTGTAAGTTCTTTCAGATGATGTAACACTTGTATTAGCGTATACAACTTTTCCAGAAATATCAGTTATAGTAACATTAAGCAAAGATCCTTTGTCAGCATTTACAAAAGAAAGATTTACTGATCCTGATGCAGGGTTAGGAAATACCGCCAATTCAGCACCGGCTGTCTCTGCTGATGCAATTGCAACAGGGTATGAATACGTTGCTGTGCCGTCAAAATCAACTTGTTTCAAGCGGTAGTAAGTTACTGATGTTGAGCTTCCGTTGTCAACAATTGCATAGTTGTTAGCGTGGTTACTGTTTCCAGCACCTGCTACTTGTTCAATTGTTTCGAAGTTTGCTCCATCAATGCTTTTTTGTACAATGAAGTAATCGTTGTTGATTTCAGATCCAGTACTCCAAGATAGCGTAACACCTGTTCCGCTATTGTTGGCAGAAAAACTAATTAATGTAACCGG
>Ga0114969_10000027_pt1 | contig 105439 bp, 95 predicted proteins | sample M_130807_MF_Meta_FD_87316 | JGI IMG/M metagenome (GOLD analysis project Ga0114969, IMG submission 87316) | Freshwater microbial communities from Lake Montjoie, Canada to study carbon cycling - M_130807_MF_MetaG | ecosystem: Environmental > Aquatic > Freshwater > Lake | place: Lake Montjoie... | reverse complement strand
TTTTATATTTTATAAAAAGGAAGTTATAGAAACAAAATACCCCCGAGTTCGGGGGTATTTTAAAAATCATTAGAGGATAATTCAAAGCCCATAAATTCTTCGAATTTGGGCTGTAGAATTATCAAGCAACGGCCTTTTTCACAAGTGCTGCTGCTTCGCTCAATAAAATAGCAGATTGAACTTTCAATCCACTTTCGTCTATTAATTTCTTTGCTTCTACCGCATTCGTTCCTTGTAAACGAACAATGATAGGAATATTGATATTGCCCAATTTGTTAAAAGCTTCAATGACACCTGCCGCAACGCGATCGCAACGAACGATACCGCCAAAGATGTTAATTAAAATTGCTTTTACATTAGGGTCTTTCATAATAATTCTAAAACCAGCTTCCACAGTAGCTGCATTGGCAGCACCACCTACGTCTAAGAAGTTAGCAGGCTCTCCGCCGCTTAATTTAATCATGTCCATTGTAGCCATTGCTAATCCGGCACCGTTTACCATACAACCAACGTTACCATCTAGTTTCACAAAGTTTAAATTGTATTCACCAGCTTCTACTTCGGTAGCATCTTCTTCTGTAACATCACGCATTGCTAATAAATCTGGATGGCGCATTAATGCACTATCATCAATATTCATCTTACAATCTACGGCGATCATTTTGTCATCTGATGTTTTGAAAAGTGGGTTAATCTCTAACATACCACAATCTAATCCAACATAAGCGTTGTATAAATTAGTGACGAACTTTACACAACTTTTTAAAGCGTCTCCACTTAATCCTAAGTTAAAAGCAATTTTTCTTGCTTGAAAACCTTGTAAACCACCACCAGGGTGAATCCATTCTTTAAATATTTTTTCTGGGGTATTGTGCGCTACATCTTCAATATTCATTCCACCTTCTGTGCTATACATAACCACATTCATACCTTTTGCACGATCCAGTAATATAGAAAGATAAAATTCTTTAGTAGGTTGAGGGCCTTCGTAATAAACGTCTTGGGCAACTAAAATTTTAGAAACCAATTTACCTGCAGGGCCTGTTTGGATGGTTACCAAAGTGCCTCCTAAAATATTCTTAGCAAATTTTTCGATATCGGCAGCAGATTTACCTACAGCAACACCTCTTTGTTCAGAACCTTGGATATTTCCTTTTCCGCGACCACCCGCATGAATTTGAGCTTTTACAACTGCAAATTTATTGTTGGTTTCGGCTGCTATTTTATGATAGGCAGCAACAGCAGCATCAACCGTTTCAACAGCGACACCTTCTTGAACAGGAACATTATACTTTTTTAGTAATTCTTTTGCTTGGTATTCATGCAGATTCATACAATCTAAAATTTTGGCGAAGATAATAGATAATAGGCATAGAATAAGCCTAAAAATTAATTTTGTTGTTTAAACATTGATTTATATCTTTACATTGTTAAAATTGATCATTTGAAAAGGACTTAATCATCTAATAATATGGAGAAAGTCCTAATTCTATGTATTTTTATCACCTAATAATTTTACAATTAAACAATTAAACAAAAATCAAATATGAAAAAAATCATCTTATCGATCACTTTAATCTCAGCGTCGATTTCTCTAATCTCTTTCATGCCTAAGCAAAAAAATGCTGATGCGGTTACTTTTACTGTTACTGCTCAAAAAAGTAAAGTAGATTTTACTGGCTCTAAAAAAAGCGATTATCACACTGGTTATTTTCCTATTAAGTCAGGTTCAGTGAAAATTGACGGTGGAAAATTAGTAGGTGGTAGTTTTGTCATTGATATAGCAGGATTGAAAGTAACAGATGACAGAGGTGGTGAGCGTTTACAAGGCCATTTGGCTACTGCAGATTTCTTTGATATTGCAAAATTTGGAGAAGCTACTTTTACAATCACTTCTGTAGAATATACAAAAGCAGATAGAGCCACTGTTAAAGGTGACTTAAACTTAAAAGGAATTAAAGCGCCAGTAACTTTTACAGCTGTAATTAGAAATGCAGATGATAAAGGTTTCTTTGCTGAAGCATTTATGCCTTTTGATAGAACTCTTTTTGGAATCAACTATGGTATTGGTATGGTAGATTCTGAAGTGCAATTAGCTATACATATTTACGGTACAAAGTAATTGTAAACTAATTCGTTTATAGAAAAACCCTCTTCCGAGTCATCGAGAGAGGGTTTTTTATTTTGTTCCTAATGTTCCTTTAAAATGATTAGTAGAGATTACAAGCTCTGTTATTCAAAGAATAGAGCGTAGAAAATTATTTAAATGGAGTAACGCTCTTTTAAAATATGCAAATGATGTAGGGCATGGCCAAAAATAATAAAACCTAAAGCGTTTACGGACATTGGGTTTTCGCTTGCAATACCTTTTTGTTTCCAATCTTCTTCTGTAAAAGAAGCAAACAGCATATTAGTTGATTGCCTTACTATTTTCCATTCTGCTATCATGTCTTTCCAATTGCGATGAGCAGCTGTTGCATTTTCGGCATATTTTTTTTCATCAAATCCGGGAATAGAAATTTTTTCTTTTCTAGCAATGGCTAAGGCGCGATAAGCGAATATTCTTTCCGTATCAATTACATGCTGAAACATTTGTTTTATCATCCACTTGTCAGGGGCGTAGGCGAAATTTATTTTTTCCAAAGGAATGGCACTCCATGATTCAATAATACGATCATTGTATTGTTGCTGTAAAATGGAATAGTCTTTCCCACTTGTATAATTAATATATGTTTGGTAATAGGGGCCGTATTCAGTTGCACTTGGTCTTGGCATAATGTATTTTTATTCGGTAAATATTGAATTAAATTCTTAATTAATTGTTCTTTTTTTTCTTGGCAGATTTTGCAACATTTTTTGGCGAGCTATTTTTTGCTACTTCTATAGCCATATCCAATGCATTAGAGGCATTTACAATCCCACCAGTATTGCATATTTCCAGTAATGACTTACTAAGGTCTCTGTTAGGGATTGCATTTTTTTCATTTGCATTGTTTGGCTTCCAAACACTATTTAATAATATTGTTTTTACTTCTACTGCAGTTAATTGTGGAAAATAAGATCTAATCATTGCAGCAATATGACTTACAATGGGAGCTGACATACTGGTGCCACTTATAAAAGCATATTTATTGCCCGAGGGTACCGTGGAATAGATTTTATCGCCTGGTGCTAATACATCTACAAATTTTGCTCCATAATTCGTGAAATCTGTTAATAAGCTTGATCCAATAATAGGGTCGCTACTTGCAGCTACTGTAATGACATTATCCACTTTATTATGAAGGGAACTTGAATAGGGTGTAGGGAACACTTCTTTTTGGTCTAAGTCATAGAATTCATTGCCTGCAGAATGAATAATTAATACATCTTTTGAAGCTGCATATCTTATAGCGCTATCAACCCATATTTGTTCTGGAGAATAGGATTTCCCAAAACTCATATTAATAATTTTAGCACCATTATCAACGGCGTATCTAATTCCTAATGCAATATCTTTATCATATTCATCTCCATCTGGCACTACTCTTACGCTCATTATTTGAATAGGAGGGTATAAATTATTTATTTGCCAATTACTATCTGGGATACTTGCCACTAAACCTGCCACATGTGTGCCATGTCTTGCATTGGGGCCTGTAACATCTTTATTACCATAATGACTATCTGCAAAATCAAAGTAATTGTCTTTGATTATTGATTCTCTAATGGCAGAAGGTGCTTGTTCTTTTGCATTGGCTGCTATTTCCTTTCCTTCAATGTATTCATTTAAATCTTTTATAACATCTAGGTAGCTCATTTCTCTTTCGATACCTAAAATACGAACTGTTCTTAAATAGGCATTTTTGGAATCTAGCGTATTGCGTCCTAAGGGCTCGTAGTTTTCTAATTGTGTAACGGTAAAACTAGAATCTCCCATTTCCTTAAGGATACTAATGGCAATTTTTTTAAGGGCATTGGTAGCCATTTTAATATATTGTAAGTTGGCTGCATCTTCTGGAGAAGTTTCAATTTCTGCAGCGGTTCTTTTCCACATTAAATATTGTTTTTTTTCTACCAAGCTTAAGGTAAGGGTGTCAATATTTTTATTTTCGTATTTGTTTTTATATTGATGATAGATTCTAGATTTTTCTGCGGCTGCCTTATCAATATTTTGTCCATCACGTCCTCCTAAAAAATTCCAACCATAATAGTCGTCAACATAACCGTTATGATCGTCATCTATATTGTTATTAGGAATTTCAGCTAGATTATGCCATAGCACTTTTTGTAAACTAATATGATTGGTGTCAATGCCGCCATCCAATACAGCTACTACAATTGGAGTGGCCTTGGTATGGAGCGTACTTATTTTTTGATATGCTTTGTGTAAGCTTATACCATGTATAGTGTCTTGTGCGAAATCCTTCCAATGCCAATTTTGATTTTTTTGTGCATACAAATTGTTTTGCGCAAAAATAAATTGGCCAATGAAAATTAAAGATAGAAATAATAACCTCAATGAAGTATTTCGAATCATATTGTTAATCAATCGGACTAAATTATAAATCAAATTGAATGCCTTGTGCTAAAGGTAGATGAGTACTCCAGTTAATGGTATTGGTTTGTCTACGCATATAGGCTTTCCAAGCATCGCTGCCGCTTTCTCTTCCTCCACCTGTTTCTTTTTCACCTCCAAAAGCGCCACCAATTTCTGCACCACTTGTACCAATATTTACATTGGCTATTCCACAATCGCTTCCTTGTTGAGATAAAAATAATTCAGATTCTCTCATATTTAAAGTCATGATGGCCGATGATAAACCTTGAGGAACGCCGTTTTGAATGGCAATGGCTTCTTCTAAGGTTTTATATTTCATAACATATAAAATAGGGGCAAAAGTTTCATGTTGCACAATGGCATAATGGGGGAGTGCTTCTGCAATACAAGGTTTTACATAACAGCCACTCTCATATCCAGCACCTGCTAGTACACCACCTTCTACTAAAAATTTACCACCTTCTTTTTTACAGGCTTCAATAGAATCTAAATACATTTTTACTGCATCTTTATCAATCAAAGGCCCCATGTGATTTTTGGTATCTAATGGATCACCAATTTTTATTTGCTGATAAGCCTTGGTTAATTTCGCTACAAAACTTTCATAAACTTTTTCGTGTATAATTAGACGTCGTGTGCTGGTACATCTTTGACCTGCGGTTCCCACAGCTCCAAACACAGCTCCAATTAAAGACATGTCTAAATCGGCGTGTTCTGAAATGATGATGGCATTATTGCCTCCTAATTCTAAAATAGTTTTTCCTAATCTTTCTGCCACTGCAGCATTTAATTGTTTTCCCATTCTGGTAGAACCTGTTGCAGATACCAATGGAATTCTTGTATCCTTCGTCATCCATTCACCCACTTCACGACCTCCTTGAATTAAATTATTTACACCCTCAGGAACATTATTCTCTTTGAAAACTTTTGCAATTATATTTTGAATAGCATTTCCACATAAAGGAGTTTTTTCACTTGGTTTCCAAACGGTAACATTTCCACATACCCATGCAAGTGCTGCATTCCAACTCCATACAGCTACTGGAAAATTAAAGGCAGAAATAATACCTACTATTCCTAATGGATGCCATTGTTCATACATTCTATGTGATGGTCTTTCGCTATGCATGGTTAATCCATATAATTGTCTTGAAAGTCCTACGGCAAAATCACAGATATCAATCATTTCTTGTACTTCTCCTAATCCTTCTTGTAAACTTTTTCCCATTTCATAACTTACCAATTGACCCAATGCATGTTTGTCTTTTCTCAAAGCATCTCCCATTTGTCTAACAATTTCTCCTCTCTTAGGGGCGGGCCAATTTCTCCATGCTACAAATGCAGTTTGTGCAACAGTAATTATTTTTTCATAAGCTTCTTTATCTGTACTTATGACTGTTCCAATTTCTTTATTATCAACGGGCGATGAAGAAACAATTACTTGTCCTTTGCTTGCTTGCCATTGTGTACCTGTAGAACTACCTTCATTTTTCTTTTGTAATTGAAGCTGTTGTAAAAATTCCATATTTATCTATTTTATAAATGCAGTTATATTGCTATTCCTAGTTACTCTTTAATTTTATCTATAAGACTTGTTGTAGAAAAGCCTTCTACCATTGGGTTTATAACGACTTTTCCCCCGTTTGCAATTACTTCTTTACCACCTACTATTTGATCAATGGTATAATCCCCTCCTTTAACAATTACATCTGGCAATAAAGTGCTTATTAATTCTAAAGGTGTTTCTTCTTCAAAAATTACCACAGCATCTACTACAATTAAATTGGCTAAAACGATGGCTCTACTTTGTGTAGTATTGATAGGTCTAGTGGGGCCTTTTAATTTTCTAACACTGGCATCACTATTTAAACCTACGATTAAAAAATCTGCTTCATTCGCCGCTTGCGCTAATGAAAATAAATGTCCTGGATGTATAATATCAAAGCATCCATTGGTAAAGGCAATCTTTTTACCATTCACTTTTAAAGCGGCAATCATTGACTGCGCTTGTGTTACTGTCATTATTTTTTTCTCGATGGCATCGCCCGTTCTCATCTTACTTTTTTTGTTTATTGATAATGGGAAGTATGATTAAACTTAGACCTCCTAACACTAAAATGATTATAAATTGACAAAACCATTGTAAGGTACCATTGGCTAAACCAAGGGTATAATCAACTCCATTTAATTCTAGCACTTTTGCCATAAAGTAGGCATAAGCGCCAATGCCACCTGGAGTAATAATCATTCCAATACTTGCAAAAGCTAAACAACTTATTGCTGTTTGAAAAGAACTTTCTGTACCTGCTGTTGCGTATAAGCCAACATAAGTGGCAAGTAAATACAAAAACCAAATGGCAAATGAATAAAAGAAAAATAAATTATGTTTTTTTAATTTAGTAGCACTCGTTATGCCTTCCCAAACCCCCCATACAATTTTTTTGAAAGTAGCAATTGCATTTTGCATTTTTGATTTAAATAGAAAAAATACAATAAGAAGTATGGCTACTACTATTCCCATAATAATATAAATAGGATGTATACCTTGGGCTGAATTATCTACAGGCGTTGTATAAGATTTGAATTGATTCCAACCAGCTTCTACTACACTAAATTGAAGCGTTAGGGCTAATAAAAATACCACTCCTAAACTAAGTACATCAAAAGCTCTTTCTGCTACAATGGTTCCTACAATTTTTTCCGCAGGCACTTTCTCATATTTTGAAAGCAGGGTGCATTTTAGCACTTCCCCCAATCGAGGGACAGCCAAATTGGCTAAATAGCCTATTAAAACTGCTAAGAAGGTATTAGCAATAGAGGGCTTATAACCTAGTGGCTCCATAATCAAACGCCACCTTAAAGCACGCATTAAATGAGATAGGCCTAAAATAATACCCACTGGGAAAATGAACCAAAATTTTGACTTACTAAGGGCAATGGTAAATTTGTCCCATTCTTGAGGGGGTATTTGGTGTAAACTCCACCAAATCAACAAAATGCCTATGAAAAAGAAAAAGGCTATTTTTAAAAATTTACTCATTTAGTATGCTATTTAGCAATCCTCTGCAATTTACAACCAATTGTCTATAATTGAGGAGGTGAGATCGTATTTATTACTCTTTTTTACTGTTTCTTAAAGTCCTTACAATTATGTACCTTTGCACACTCAAACTTAGAATTGAGTTAAACCCAAAAGGAATGTCTGAAAAAAAACGAATCTTATATATTGCCACAGAAATGTCGCCCTATTTAGAGCTGACCGAATTTGCTGAGGTAATTAATAAGCTCGCCATAAAAAGCAACGATAGTGGATTAGAAGTTCGTTGTATTATGCCTCGTTTTGGCGTAATTAACGAAAGGAGACATCGTTTACATGAGGTGGTAAGGCTTTCTGGAATCAATGTTCAATTAGAGGGGGATGATTACCCATTACAAATAAAAGTGGCTTCTTTGCCCAATGCTCGTTTACAGGTCTATTTTCTAGAAAACGAAGATTTTTTTAAGCGCAAGCATATTTTTCATGATGAAAATGAGAAGTGGTTTGACGACAATGCCTTGAGAACTATTTTCTTCTGTAGAGGGGCCTTGGAAACTGTCAAGAAATTTGGATGGCCTCCAGATATTATTCATTGCAGTGGTTGGATGACTGGTTTAATTCCAGCTTATATTAAACACGCTTATAAAAAGGAGCCTGTATTCTCGAATGCAAAAGTTGTTTTCACTATTGGACAAAACACTTTTGAAGAAAAATTCAATAAAGATTTGTTAACAAAGGCAATTATAAATACAAATATTAAAGACAAAGATTTAGAACCCTTTAAGGATTTAAATAATGCGGCTTTATTTAGAGGTGGTGCTACATATGCTGATGCGATTACTTTTGGTTCAGATGTAATTGATAAGAAATTAGTATCAGAATTTACAGCTGTCAAAGGAAAAAAAGTAATTCCATTTAATGGTTGGGACTCCGATTTAACAGAGTATTTAGATTTATACAACGAACTTGCATCTAAGTAAAGACAAATTTAATTCATGGCATCAAATAACACAGTAAGGATATTTTTTATATTTCTTTTTTCAACTTTAGTTTTTTCGGCTTGTACAAGAATTGCTAGTTCTGAATTGGGCTTAGGTTTATTGCCTTCGATTGATGCTTATGATACAAGAGACACGATACTAGATGTTATAACTGAAACAGTTGATAGGCCAGATTCATTAAGGATCTATGCTTCTGACAATCATATCCTTGGTACAATAACTAATGACCCAGCTTTTGGAAGTACCACAGCTTCCATGTACTTTCAAGTGAAGCCTAGTTTTTTCCCATTTTTTATTCCAGGTAGTAAAGACAGTTTAGTGGTTGATTCTGCTATTTTGATATTAGCATATAAAGGGTATTATGGCGATACTTCAAAACCTGTTAAAGTACAACTGAAAAGAATTAGTGCTTCAACTCCATTGGATCCGTTAAGAGTATATCCTACTAATTTTCCCGAACTCTTTGATATTAAAACTGATCAAAATTTAGGGGAAACGATGGTAGATTTTGCAAAAGTAGGAGACTCACTTATTACTCGTTTTGAAGCCTCTACAAATACTATCAGAATTCGTTTAACCAAAGCATTAGCCACTCAATTTTTAAGAGATTTTGATTCTAACAATGCTTATAGAAGTGATACAACTTTGCAAGCCTATTTTCCTGGTTTTGCATTAAGTACTGATGCGTCGACGAATAAAAATGTACTACTTAAAATTAATTTATTAGATACCAATACTAAACTTGCACTTTATTACAATATTAATACAACAGCTTTTGATGTAGCTCGAACTAGAGATACTACAGTTGTTAATTTTAAGTTTAGTATGTACAATAATGTAGATATAAATTTTATTAAAAGAAATAGGGCAGGTTCTGAAAGCGCTAATCATATTAATAAAGTAGCGAATGATTCCTTGGTATATGTTCAAACTAGTCCAGGCACAATGGTGAAGATAAAAATACCAGGCTTGAAAAATTTTGCTAATAAAATAATTCATAGAGCTGAATTAATTGCGGAGCAAGTTCCAGCAACACCTGGTGTCAATAGTCTTGAATCTCAATTATTGCCCCCTAGGTATTTGTTTTTAGGAACTTATGATACATCCACTAAGTTGATTCGTAATGTACCCAATGATTTTACAGGAACGACTAATGCAACCTCCTTTAACCAGTTTGGAGGTAAGTTACAATACAGGTCCATTAATGGCTATGATAATGTAGCTACTTATAATTTTAATGTTAGTAGGTATGTTCAAGGGGTAATTTCCAGAACAGACTCTTTATTTGACTTTAGAATCATCGCTCCAGTAAATGACTCCATTTTACTTGTTCCGCCTTATCCTTATAATAAACAGGCTGCAACTACTGACTATTTAACCACTTCATTGGGCAACCAAGCGGCTATTGGACGTGTTGTTTTAGGGGGTGGAAGTCGTTCTAAATTTAGAATGAGGCTACATATCTATTATTCAAATCTATAGTTATATCTTTCATTTGATTCAAATTGTTTTTATTAATATATTTGCACCTTAAATACTAATCTATGCCATATTTATTTACTTCAGAAAGCGTTTCCGAAGGACATCCAGACAAATTAGCCGATCAGATTTCTGACGCCTTAATTGATAACTTTTTAGCATTTGACCCACAATCAAAAGTGGCTTGTGAAACTTTAGTAACTACTGGTCAAGTAGTATTAGCTGGTGAAGTAAAATCTAAAGCTTATTTAGATGTACAAACTATTGCACGTAATGTGATCAAGAAAATCGGTTACACGAAGAGTGAATATATGTTCGAGGCGGATAGCTGTGGAATTTTATCTGCTATACATGAACAATCTGCAGATATCAACCAAGGGGTGGATAGAAAGAAAAAAGAAGAGCAAGGTGCAGGTGACCAAGGGATGATGTTTGGTTATGCAACCAATGAAACAGACGACTACATGCCATTGGCTTTAGATTTAGCGCACAAAATTCTAATTGAATTAGCTGCATTAAGAAGAGAGAACAAGGCTATCAAATATTTACGTCCAGATGCAAAATCTCAAGTAACATTAGAGTACAACGACAAAAACGAGCCAGTGAGAATTGACGCGATTGTAGTTTCAACGCAACACGATGATTTTGATGCAGAAGCAAAAATGTTAGCGAAAATCAAAAAAGATATCGTTGAAATCTTAATTCCAAGAGTAAAAGCAAAATATAAGAAATACGCTAAGTTGTTTAACAACGACATTAAGTACCATATTAACCCAACAGGTAAGTTTGTAATTGGTGGTCCACATGGCGACACTGGTTTAACAGGCCGTAAAATTATCGTTGATACTTACGGTGGTAAAGGTGCACACGGTGGTGGAGCCTTCTCTGGTAAAGATCCTAGTAAGGTTGACCGTTCTGCTGCTTATGCAACACGTCATATAGCTAAGAACTTAGTAGCTGCTGGTGTGGCTTCTGAAGTATTAGTGCAAGTCTCTTACGCGATTGGAGTTGCTAAACCAACTTCTATTAACGTAAACACTTACGGTACTGCAAAAGTAAAATTAACGGATGGTCAAATTGGTAAATTAGTAGAAAGTGTTTTTGATATGCGTCCTTACTTTATCGAGCAAAGATTAAAGTTAAGAACTCCAATGTATAGTGAGACTGCTGCCTACGGACATATGGGTCGTAAGAATGAAGTAGTTACTAAAACATTCACCACTCCAGATGGTAAATCAAAAACAATGAAAGTTGAATTGTTTACTTGGGAGAAACTAGATTATGTAGCCAAAGTGAAAAAAGCTTTTGGTTTAAAATAAATTGTTTGAAATAACAGCATCCCTTTCCGAATTTCGGGAAGGGATTTTTATTTAGCGGCATATTGAATAAGGGTATGGCTAAATCGCCTAACTTTGAAACCTATGGAAGAAAGACAATCAAGATCAGACAGGCCTTATAAACCAAGGCCTAGGTTTAGTTCGGATCGGGCACCCGCCACCGAACGTAAATTTATTATTGGTCGTCAGCCATTGTTGGAAGCTTTTGAATCAGGTACCAATATTGAGAAGATTTTAATTCAAAAAAACGCACAAGGAGAAGGGTTAAGTGAAATAAAAAATGCAGCGAGAGATAAAAATATTCCCATTCAACTTGTTCCCATTGAAAAGTTAAATGGAATGAGTAAGGCCAATCATCAAGGTGTATTGGCCTATATTTCGAAGGTTAAGTATTTGGAATTGCAAGAAGTAATAGATTTTGTAGTAGCAAAAGGGGAGACACCCTTATTTTTAATGTTAGATGGTGTAACAGATGTTAGAAATATTGGTGCTATTGGAAGAAGTATACATTGCTGTGGGGCACAGGCATTAATTATTCCAGACAAAGGAGTGGGAGCCTTAAATGAAGAGGCTTTTAAAAGTAGTGCAGGCGCTTTAGAGCATATACATATAGTGAGAGTGAATAGTTTATTAAAGGCAGTTGATTTGTTGCATCTGAATGGTATACAGGTTTTTACCAGTGAAATGCGCGCCGATAAAAATATTCACGAATTAGATTTAACCATTCCTTCTTGTATTATTATGGGAGATGAAGGAAGAGGCGTGCAGCCATACTTAGCCAAAGCGGCAGATTATTTCTTTAAAATACCCATGGCTACAAATTTTGATTCTTTTAATGTTTCAGTGGCTGCTGGTATTATTTTATATGAAGCAATGAAACAAAGAATGTTTTCTTCTAAATAAGTAAAGTAAAAAATTAAGCAAAGTGTTATATGAGTCCATTGAAATTTAAATTAACGCTTCCTGCTAAACGATCCGAAAGCCCAATGGGGTATCGTGATGCCATATTCTTAATTGGTTCCTGCTTCTCTGAAAACATTGGAGCAAAATTAACGACACACTTATTTAAAGTTTTTGAAAATCCACACGGCATTTTATTTAATCCTATAAGCGTTACGCAATCTTTATCGGATTGTATGGTTAATAAGCAGTATGTGGAAAGCGATTTATTTAAATTAAATGAAGTATGGAATAGTTGGCATCATCACAGTCGCTATTCGGGAATCACTGCGGCAGAAGCGGTAGAAAAAATAAATGATTCCATCAAAAAGGGTCACGCATTTTTAAAAGTGGCCGATCATATTGTTATCACACTTGGCTCTGCATGGGTGTATCAATTAAATAATCAATCGACACACACAGAAGGTCAGGTGGTGGCTAATAATCATAAAGCACCTGCTACTTGGTTTGATAGAAAATTAATGAAACCTGATGACCTAGTTGTTTTATTAAAAAATACCATTCAACAGCTGCAACAATTTAATCCCCACCTTAATATTATTTTTACCATTAGCCCAGTGCGTCACTTAAGAGAAGGGCTTATTGAGAATAATAGAAGTAAAGCTGTTTTAATACAAGCGGTACATGATGTTATAGAATTCTCTGATAAGACGGCCTATTTCCCTTCTTATGAATATGTAATGGATGATTTAAGAGACTATCGCTTCTATGCAGAAGACTTAGTACATCCTAATTACGCCGCCTCTAATTATGTATGGGAGAAGTTAGTGGAAACTTATTTTAACGAGGAAACGCAGCAAATAATGAAACAAGTGGCCGAATTGCAAATAGCAATGCAGCACAAACCCTTTTTTGCAGGATCGCTTCAACACCAAGAATTTTTACAAAACTGTATCGCTAAAACTGAACGTCTTTTGGCCTTATATCCTTATTTAAAATTAGATGACCAACTTCAGTCATTTAAGCAACAAGTTGCCAAATAAATTCTTAATTTAGTTGTCTAAATATTTGTTATGCGTTTACTGCCATTTTTAACATCGGCTATAGTTACTTTATCTTTAGTGACCGTACTGAATACTCAACTCTCTATTGGCCCCACAAAGTCACCAAAACTGGGTTATTTTTTATCGCCTCAACATGGCTTTTGGAAAAACGCCGAAAAGGTAAATACTAATTTTGATGCCAGCATCGTGGCCAATGAACTAAAAGGTAATGTAGATGTTTACTTGGATGATCGATTAGTGCCACATATTTATGCCGACCACGACGAAGACGCCTATTTCGTTCAAGGATATTTGCATGCCAAATTTAGATTATGGCAAATGGATTTTCAAACAAGAGTAGCTTCTGGTAGATTAAGTGAAATAGCAGGAGCAGATAAATTATCTATAGATCGTTTTTTTAGAAGATTAGGAATGGTATATGGCGCTGAACAAACAGAAGCTGCTATTAATGCCAATAATCCAGAGATGAAATCTACGGTGGATGCTTATACCGCTGGTGTGAATGCTTATATAAAGCAATTAGATCCAGCAGACATGCCTTTTGAATTCAAGTTAATGAATTACGCGCCAGAAAAATGGACGCCCGCTAAAACCTATTTGTTTTTAATGTTCATGTCTTATGATTTAACGGGGAGGTCTGCCGCTGCTGATTTACAGTTAACCAATACACGCGATTATCTTGGCTATGAATTATTTGATAAATTATACACTAATCATCAGGATTCACTAGATCCCATTATACCAAAGGGTACCGTGTATCAAAAGCCATCTATAATTCCTATTAAGCCTGCTATTGCAGATTCTGCCTATTTGCATCAAACAACTGCAGTTGCCTATACTAATGTAGAAACACCTGAAGCACCCAATGAAAATAACGGGAGTAATAACTGGGCTGTTTCTGGAAGTAAAACAAAATCGGGTAGACCTATTTTATGCAGCGATCCACATTTAGGATTAAACATGCCATCTTTATGGTACGAAGTTCAAATTACAACGCCCACTCATAGTACTTATGGTGCGAGCTTCCCGGGATCTCCCGCAGTTATTATTGGATTTAATGATAGTTTGGCATGGGGCGTAACAAATGCAGGTCGTGATGTTTTAGATTTTTATGAAATTAAATTTAAGGATACTACCGAAAGTGAATATTGGTTTAATGGAACTTGGAATGCAGTTACAAAAAGAACAGAAGTTATTAAAGTAAAAGATAGCGCTGATGTAGTGGAAGAAATACCTATGACACATTGGGGTCCTGCTATGTATGACGCACATTATCAAAATCCACAATCAAAAGGGCGTAACCTTGCTATTCAGTGGACAGCTCATACTTCTTCAACAGGGGTAGAAACTTTTTATAGATTAAATCGTGCTAAAAATTATGATGATTATATAAAGGCCATTTCATTATGGACCTGTCCTGGACAGAATTTTGTATTAGCAACAAAGTCTGGTGATATTGCCATTAAACAACAAGGTGCTTTTGTAGCAAGATGGGAACGTCAAGGAGATTTTATTATGCCTGGGGACGATTCTACTTATGCTTGGCAAGGTATTATTCCCAATGAGGAGAATCCAACCATCAAAAATCCAGAAAGAGGTTTTGTAAGTAGTGCGAATCAAAAATCTACAGACGAGACTTATCCCTATTATTTAGGTACTGCAAGTTCTTTTCCATTGTATCGTGGTATAAGTGTAAATAAACATTTAATAGGCATGTCTAATATTACACCAGAAGACATGCAAGCTTTACAAACAAATAATTACAATGTTTTTGCAGCAACTGCAAGGCCAGCATTGATGAAATATCTGCAAGTTGAAAAATTGAGTGAAGATGCAAAACGAATGGTAACGGAGATGACAAATTGGGATTTATTTAATAGTGTAAATTCAAAAGGCATTACTGTATTTAAAATAGTTTGGGATAGCGTGGAGCAAGCAGTTTGGGGAGATGAATTAGCAGGCTCATCCATTCCGCTCACAAAGCCTGATGCTTTTGTTTTGTTAGACCAAATGTTAAGAGATTCTAATTGGTCTGTAGCTGATGATATTAATACAAAGGATAAAGTTGAAACCTTACAAGATCAAGTAACCTTAGGTATAGAAAATGCCACTCAAAAATTATTGGCTTTAGAAAAAGAAAATAAGTTAGAATGGTCTTTGTTTAAAGCAACTAAAGTTTTACATCTTACTAAAATGCCTGCATTAAGTAGGTTGAATTTACCTATTGGTGGAGGGGTGAATATCATTAATGCAACCACAGAAAATCATGGTCCAAGTTGGAGAATGGTGGTGCATTTAACAGATGAAATTGAAGCCTATGGTTTATATCCAGGAGGGCAGAGCGGAAATCCAGGCAGTCCTTATTATGACACGTTTGTAGATTATTGGGCCGCAGGTAAGTATTATCGTTTGTTGTTTTTAGCGAAAGAAAAATTAATACAACACGAAAGAACCAAATGGCATATTCAATTTAAAACTGCCTAACCCTTAATTATTACTTCTCAACTATTATTTATGAAAAATAAAATAACGATAAACATAAAATTCATTACTACCATTTTAGTAGCTGCATTATTAGCCTACGCCATTGGTATTTACAGTATTTTGCCTTGGTGGAGTTTTGTAATAACTAATGTAATAGTAGCTATTGCCATTCCTCAAAAACCTTTAACAAGTTTTTTTTCTGGCGCATTGGCAATCGGTTTATTATGGGCTTGCTTATCTATGATTATTGACCAAAGCAATCATCATATTTTATCCACTAAAGTAGCTACTATTTTGCCGCTTAAAGGCTCTTATATTACATTGATTATTGTTACTAGTATTATTGGCGCTATAGTGGGAGGTTTGGCGTCTTTGACTGGAAGCTTTGCAAGAAAAACGAACTGATTTTTGTCAGCTCTTCTTTTTACTTATAATAAAAGTTTCTTTTTATCTTTGTATTGAATTTCCCCAACCTGTAATTGGGATAAAAATTTAATTTATGTCAGTGCTGCACAATCGAATCTCCAACAAGGAGTTGAAAGACAAACTATACCAGGAAAATTTTCCTCGTACAACCATCAGTTTTTATCGGTATTTCAATATTCAAGACCCTACGCTTTTTAGAGATGATCTTTATAAAGGATTCAATGAATTACAAGTATTCGGAAGAATTTATGTCGCCACTGAAGGAATCAATGCGCAGATAAGTGTTCCTACTCATTTATTTGAAAATTACAAAGCCTACTTATATTCTATTCCTGGCCTGGATGGGGTGAGACTAAATATTGCAGTGAATGATAACGGAAAAAGTTTTTGGGTCCTACGCATTAAAACGCGTAATAAAATTGTGGCAGATGGCATTGAAGATGCCTCATTTAGTATGGAAAATAAAGGGAAGTATGTAAATGCAGTTCAAATGAATGCGTTGTTAAGTTCACCAGAAACCATTGTGATAGACATGCGTAATCATTACGAGTATGAAGTGGGGCATTTTACCAATGCGATAGAAATTCCTTCAGATACTTTTAGAGAACAATTACCAATGGCTGCAGATATGATGAAAGAACAAAAGGATAAAAATATTATTATGTATTGCACTGGAGGTATTAGATGTGAGAAAGCAAGTGCCTATATGTTACACCATGGCTTTAAAAATGTTTTCCATTTAGAAGGCGGTATTATAAATTATGCCAATCAAATTAAAGAAGCTGCTTTAGAAAGTCAATTTAAAGGAAAGAATTTTGTGTTTGATGATAGGCTAGGAGAGAAGATTACAGAAGATATTATTTCAAAATGTCATCAATGTGGTTCGCCATGCGATACGCATACAAATTGCAAAAACGATGGCTGCCATTTATTATTTATACAATGTCCAAGTTGTGCCGAAACCTATGCTGGATGCTGCACACAAGCCTGTACAGATATTGTACATTTGCCAATTGAAAAACAAATTGAACTTCGTAAAGGAATAGACAAAGGACAGCAAATTTTTAATAAAAGCAAACAACGTTTGAGACCCAGGTTAGGAATAGATATTTAAATCCGTCTCATTTAACTCAATTTCTCTAGCGCATTGCAAACCGCTTGATAGGTTTCTTCGACTGATAATTTTTGCGGAACAAATTTTTCGCCAATCACTTGCTCATACAATTCAATATATCTTTTAGAAATTGTATCAATCCATTCAGTTGACATGACAGGAACAGTTTGACCTTCTTTGCCCATAAAATTATTTTCAATCAGCCACTCACGTACAAATTCTTTGCTTAATTGTTTTTGTTTTTCTTTGTTGGTTTGTCTTTGTTCAAATCCTTCAGCATAAAAATATCGAGAAGAATCGGGGGTATGTATTTCGTCCATTAAATAAATGGTATCTCCAATTTTTCCAAATTCATATTTTGTATCCACTAAAATCAATCCTTGTTTGGCAGCAATTTCTTTTCCTCTTTGAAATAAGGCTAATGCATATTTTTCCAAAATAGCCCAATCTTGGGCAGTAGCTAAACCCGTTTTAATAATTTCTTCTTTAGCAATATCTTCATCATGTCCCTCGCTTGCTTTAGTCGAAGGGGTAATAATGGGGGTAGGGAAAAAATCATTTTCAGCCATCCCTTCGGGTAAGTTTACACCACATAAAATTCTACCGCCGCTTTGATAGGTCCTCCAAGCATGACCCACTAGGTTACCTCTCACCACCATTTCAATTTTAAAAGGGTCGCATTTTTTCCCAATGGCCACATGAGGAGCAGGGGTGTCAAGCAGCCAATTGGGGCAAATATCCCTAGTAGCTCCCAACATATAGGCGGCAATCTGATTTAAGACCTGCCCCTTAAATGGGATAGGATTGGGCAAAATGACGTCAAAAGCGGAAATTCTGTCACTTGCAATCATTACAAGTAATTGATTATCAATGTAATAAACGTCTCTCACCTTGCCGTGGTACTCATTCACTTGATGGGGGAAGGGCTTCATATTCATGCTACAAAATTAATTTTTTAAAGATACAAATGATAAATTTTTTCTAAATGCTTACAAAATGTTAATTTGTACTACGATTCAAATAAAAACAATAATTTATGAAAAAATGTTTAAGCCATTTTGCGATCCTTTGCCTATCTACTTTAATAGTATTTTCGGCAAATGCTCAAAATGCAAGTAGTGTTTCAGGTACTGTAAAAAATTCAAGTACGTCAGAAACAGTAGCAGCAGTTTCAGTAACCTTAAAGGGGAATAATTCTGGAACTTTTACTGATGACAAAGGAGCTTTTAAATTAAGTGTGTCTCAAAAAGCACCTTATACTTTAGTTTTTTCTTCAGTAGGTTTTGCTACTAAAGAGGTGGTTGTCAATGGAAATACTGGAAGTCTTAGCGTAAGTCTAACACCAGCTTTCGTGTTAGGTTCTGATGTGGTTGTTTCTGCATCAAGAGTTCCAGAAAAAATTCTTGAATCACCTGTGACTATTGAAAGAATTACGAGTGCTGCTATCAAAAGTGCACCAGCTTCTGGATATTACGACATCCTTGGAACTTTAAAAGGAGTAGACGTAGTTGCTGCAAGTATGCTATTTAGAAGTATTAGTACAAGAGGTTTTAACGGAAGTGGTAACACACGTGTGAATCAATTAATTGATGGAATGGACAACCAGGCGCCTGGTTTAAATTTCTCTGTGGCTAGTATCGTAGGATTGACAGAATTAGACGTTGATAATATTGAATTATTACCAGGTGCTTCTTCTGCATTATATGGCGCTGGTGGTATGAATGGAACTGTTTTAATCAACAGTAAAAATCCTTTCAAATACCAAGGTTTAAGTTTTCAAGTTAAACAAGGGGTTAACCACGTAGATGGTTATGAGCGTCCTCAAGCTCCTTTTATGGATTATACAGTAAGATGGGCTAGCAAAATTGGCGATCGCTTTGCTTACAAAGTGAGTGCTCAATATACAGAAGCTCAAGATTGGTTACCCAATAATGTTGGCAACTACTTAAGAAATTCAGGAAATGGTAACGGTTCAGCTATTGCTGGTACACGTTTTACAGACCCTAACTACGACGGTATTAACGTATATGGTGATGAAACAACTTTGAATATTAATTCAGGTTTAATTGCTCCTGTTAAAGCAGGTATTTTAGCTCAATTAACTGGTGCTTATGGTGCTGGAGCAAGCACAGTGTTAGCTAATTTACAAGGTGCTTCTGCTGTTTATAATACATTGGCTAAGTACTCAGGTTTTTTAGCTGCTAGTCCGGCAACTGCTGGTTTAGTGCCTTATGCGCCTTTCTTATTTGGAGATGCTAAAGGATGGTATAAAGACTTGAATGTTAGTAGAACTGGATACAATGAAATTGACATTATTGATCCAACTGCTAAGAACACAAAAATTACAGGATCTATTCACTATAAAGTAAACGATAAAACGGAAGCTTCATTTAGTGCCTACACTGGAAGCGGTAATACTGTTTATTCTGGTAGTGATCGTTATTCTTTACATGATTTACGCATGAGTCAATTTAAGTTTGAAGTAAAATCTAAAAACTGGACTGTAAGAGCTTATCAAACACTAGAAGATGCGGGTAATTCTTATAATTCAACTATTACAACTCGTTTATTTAATGAATCATGGAAGCCAAGTGCTACATGGTATCAACAATATACTGGTGCCTATACACAATATAGAGATGCTGGCTTAGATTTCCTTGCTGCAAACAATGCTGCTCGTTTAATAGCTGATGCTGGAAGACCTACAGGACATATTGGTAACAATTCATTGTTCCAAACAATTGCAGGTACACCTATTTCTAAAGGTGGTGGAAAGTTCTTAGATAAATCAACATTAAGTGTTGCAGAAGGTAGTTTGAATTTAACAGAAATGTTAGATTTAAATAAATATGATATTGATTGGTTAGTAGGAGCAAGTTCAAAAACATATTCATTAAATTCTCAAGGAACTTTATTTGCTGATACAGCAGGTAGAATTAACATTAATGAAATGGGAGCATACTCTCAAATTTCTAAGAAATTCTTTGGTGATATCTTGAAATTATCATTCTCTGGTCGTTACGATAAAAACTCAAACTTCAAAGGTAAATTTACCCCAAGAGTTTCTGCAGTGATAAAAGTTGCTGAAGATAATAATATACGTGTTTCTTATCAAAGTGCTTACCGTTTCCCTTCTACACAAAACCAATGGATTAACTTGTTAGTAGGTGGTGGTACTCGTTTGATGGGTGGTTTACCTCAATTAAGAGATTATTATAATTTCAATACGAATCCTGCTTATACTTTAGCTAGTGTAACTGCATTTGGTGCTTCTGCAGCTGTAGGTGCTCCGAATCCATCTTTGTTAAAGCAACAAGTATTTGGTGAGTTTAAGCCAGAATCAATGAATTCATTTGAAGTTGGTTATAAAACTTTAATTGCTAAAAAAATAATGATCGATTTCTATGTATACACTGGTCACTATGAGAATTTCATAAGTGGTGTAACAGTTTTACAATCTAGAAATAATGCTGCTCCTAGTGTAGCGGATGTATTAGATGCTAACAAGCGTGTTGCTTATAGTATTGCTACTAACTCAACTGCAAATGTTTCTACTAAAGGTTGGGGTGCTTCATTAGATTATTTATTACCTAATCGTTTTGTATTTACTGCAAGTTTATATACAGACGAAATTGGTGCATTACCTGCTGGCTTTATTTCTTATTTCAATACACCAACATGGAGAGCTAACTTTGGTTTTAGCCATCCTGGATTATTGTTAAAGAATAGATTAGGCTTCAGTGCAAACTTACATTACCAAGATGAGATGGTTTACGAAGGCACATTCGTAACTGGTCAAATTCCTTCTGTAAATACTTTAGATGCGGTACTTACTTATAGAGTGCCTAAATACAAGTCTTTAATTAAGGTTGGTGGTACTAATATTATGAACAAATATTACAATACTTCATTTGGTAGTCCAAAAATTGGAGGACTATACTATGTAAGTTTTGCATATAATATATTGTAATTCTTTTTAGGGTGGGTTAGATTTTAGATCCCCTCCTCCTGATTAGTCAGGCGGAGGGGATTTTTTTTATGAGGATAATTACTTTTTTCCTATATAAATCTCTATTTTTGCAACTCAAATTAAATAGTTATTCATGCGATCAATTGCCTTAAGAGAAGCCATCAGGGAAGCCATGAGCGAGGAGATGAGAAGAGACGAAAGGGTCTTATTAATGGGAGAGGAAGTAGCTGAGTACAATGGCGCATATAAAGTGAGTCAGGGTATGTTAGCCGAATTTGGGGCTAAACGTGTTATTGATACGCCTATTTCAGAATTAGGCTTTACTGCGGTGGCGGTAGGAGCTGCTCAAAATGGGTTGCGTCCTATAGTTGAATTTATGACATGGAATTTTGCGGTATTGCCTTTGGATCAAATATTAAATACGGCAAGTAAGATGCTAGCAATGAGCGGTGGTCAAATTGGTTGTCCTATTGTCATGAGAGGGCCTAATGGAAGTGCTGGTCAATTAGGAGCACAACACTCAACAGCTTTTGAAAGTTATTTAGCGAACATACCTGGTATTAAAGTAGTATCTGTGTCTAATGGATATGACGCAAAGGGATTATTAAAGCAAGCCATTAGGTATGAAGAAGATCCTATTATGTTTTTAGAGAGTGAAGTGATGTATGGCGATAAATGTGACGTACCTGATGAAGAATATTATATTCCACTTGGAGTGGCGGACGTCAAGAAAGTAGGTAGGGATATAACCATTGTTTCTTATAGTAAAATGATGAAAGTGGCATTAGGTGCTGCGGAAGAACTTGAAAAAGAAGGTATCAGTGCGGAAGTGATTGATCTTAGAACGATTCGTCCTTTAGATTGGCTGACTGTTTTAGAAAGCGTTAAAAAAACCAATAGATTAGTCATTGTAGAAGAGCAATGGCCATTCGCTTCTGTTTCTTCTGAATTAAGTTATCGTATTCAAAAAGAAGGCTTTGATTATTTAGATGCGCCTATAAGAAGAATTACGAGTGCAGATGCCCCAATGCATTATGCGCCTAACTTAACAGCTTTAGCTATACCAGACATTTCTAGAACGGTTAAATTGGTTAAAGAAGTAGTACAGCAGTATAAGTAGATGCTCGGTAATCCTTTATAATAGCCATTCACATTAAATATTAGCTAATTCTACAACTTTTTACAAATATCCCCTTACAAAGGGATATTTTTGTTATCACAATAATTTATTATTTATGGGTATCGCATTTTTAATTATTTTTTGGCTGGGTTGGCATATTGGTATGTATAGTATGTTACTCAAAGCAGGTGTAGCAAAAAGCAAGGCCATTATTCCTATTTATAATACTTGGGAAGTGGTTAGATTATGTGGTATCCCCAAAATTTGGTTTTGGTTACAATTGATTCCCATTCTAGGGCAATTTATTAGCTTATGGATTTCGATCATTTTTGTAATGCACTTCAAAAAAGTCAATGTAATTCAACATACTTTAACTGTCTTCGTTCCTTTTATTTATTTGCCCTATATAGGGTTTTCTGCAAATGAAAAATGGCATGGAGCACAAGCTTTAGTGCATTATCATAAACCTGCAAATAGGGAATGGATTGATGCTGCTGTTTTTGCAGTAGTGGCGGCAACTTTAATTAGAACTTTCTTATTTGAAGCATATGTTATTCCAACTGAGAGTATGGAGAAAACTTTATTGGTCAATGATTTCTTATTTGTAGATAAAGTAACCTATGGTGCCAGAGTTCCTCAGACGCCAATTTCTTTTCCTTTTGTACATAATACTTTACCAGGTGCGCCTACTACACCTTCTTATGTAAAGTGGGTTCAACTAGATTATAATAGACTTCCTAAAGTAAGAGACATCAACAGAAACGACGTAGTGGTATTTAATTTTCCCGCTGGAGATACAATTATTAATTTACCAGAATTTGGAAGTAAATATCCTTATTACGATGTTTTAAGAACGCCTGAATATAATAATAACAGAGAAAAGCTTCAAGCAGATTATCCTATACTAGTACATCCTATAGATAAAACAGATAATTATATTAAAAGATGTGTGGGTATTCCTGGTGATTTGATTCAAGTGAAAGAAAGTCAATTGTGGGTAAATGGTCAACCGGCCTATGTTGCAGCTGCCGCCCAAACGGAGTATGTAGTCATAACAGATGGCACACCCATTCCGGAAAGTTTTATTGAAGATACTATTGGCATCAATACCACAGAAGCAACTAGTGATTTTAAAATAATGGAAGGCAAGCCTAATACCTATGTAATTAATATGACCGCAGGGGCGGCGGCAAGTTTACGTAAACTTCCACAAGTAAAAGAAGTTAGTTTTTATGTAGATAATTTTATTGGCAATACATTTCCAAATGATGTGTTACACGCACCCTGGTCGGTAGATAATTTTGGAGCGCTTCGTATTCCTAAAAAAGGAGATATTATTTCTTTGAATGATTCTACCATTGAGATGTACCGTAGACTTATTACCAATTATGAGCACAACAGTTTAGAAAAACAAAATGGTAAGTATATTCTCAATGGGGTAGCTGCATCTACTTATACTGTTAAGTTAAATTATTATTGGATGATGGGAGATAATCGTCATCGTAGTCAAGATAGTAGATACTGGGGCTTTGTTCCAGAAACACATATTGTAGGAAGAGCAGCTTTAATATGGTTTAGTTATAGTAAAGCTATTAGATGGAATCGTATATTTAATCTAATTAAATAAAATGCATGCATCATAAATTTGAATTCGAATATGATTTGTTAGACGATTCAAATCAACTTTCCGTTGTCGATCAAGAATTATTGCAAGCTGCTATAAAAGCAACCGAAACAGCTTACGCCCCTTATTCTAATTTCAAGGTTGGAGCGGCGGCAAGATTATCCTCCAATGCTATTATTATTGGGTCTAATCAGGAAAGCACTAGTTTTCCAGTGGGTATTTGTGCCGAACGAGCCTTATTAAACAGTGTGGGAAGCCAATTTCCCCTCGAAAAAATACAAACCATTGCCATTAGTTATGAACCGCTAGGGAAGCCCTCTATTGAGCCTATATCGCCATGTGGGATGTGTAGGCAATCATTATTGGACTATGAAAACAGGTTTAAGGCTCCTATTAAGATTATTATGGCGGGCAAATCGGGTAAAGTGATGGTGGTGCAGTCTGCAATGAACCTATTGCCCTTTGGATTTGATGGATCTATTTTATTATAATGGGTATGCTTTAAAATAGGGTTTGTACACCCAGGGCTAATCTAAATTCGTGTTGCAAGAGCCATTTTTTTCTGGCTTTCCCCCAGGCATAACCTACCAAAGACCTATCTGCTCCAACAATTCTATGACAGGGTACTATAATGGCTATCTTATTTTTGCCATTTGCAGCAGCGGCTGCTCTAACTGCAGTAGGATCGCCCATTTTTTTGGCTAGTTCGCCATAACTCAGGTTTTTTCCAAAAGGCACTTCGTATAATTCTTTCCAAACTCTTTGCTGAAATTCTGTTCCCTCCTGATTAATGGGCACTGTAAAACTTCTTCTTTTACCCGCAAAATATTCTAAGAGTTCGTCTATGCATTGCTGAATTACTGCTGGAGAATTTTCGGTAATATTTATTTGTGCGACAGCGGCATCTTCCACAAAAACAAGTTCCTCAATACAATATTCAGAAGCGACCATTTTAATGACACCAATAGGGCTATGATAAATTTGAGTGTATTTAGTTTCCATTAACCAATAGGTTGACCATTATTCACGGGTTGTGAGGGATGTAATAATACGACTTCGTGATTGGAATCGTAAACGCCTAACACTAAGCACTCGCTCATGAAATCGGCTATTTGTTTGGGAGGAAAATTAACAACGGCAACTACTTGTTTGCCGATTAATGATTCCATAGAATAGTGATGCGTAATTTGAGCTGAAGATTTTTTAATTCCTAAGCTTCCAAAATCAATACTCAATTGATAAGCTGGTTTTTTGGCTTTTGGAAAAGCTTGTGCCGACAAAATAGTGCCACAACGAATATCCACTTTTGTAAAATCATCCCATTGAATCATAGTTGTTCATTTACAACGTAAAAGTACAACGCTTAGTCCAATAATTGAGCTAAATCTGTAAGGTCCTTTTGTTTGTATTGTAAGGTGGGACTCTGGAAACATTTAGCAAATTCTAATAAATGTTTTTTTATAATTTTAACATTAGATAAAGGCTTGTAATAACTATTCTTCGGTTCGATATTAGATCTGATCATATATTGATCTAAATCTTTTTGAGAAAAGGCATTACCGGTGGTGCCTTCTACATAAAATTGAATAAACTCTTGTGGGTTAGATACAATTTCTTCGGGATCCCAATCGGAAGCGTAAAAAGCAATGATACATTGCTTAGGGATGTTGATGAACTGCGCTTGAATTTCTAATTGCTGACACAATTCTGCATATAGTAATGTATTGGCTATAGCATTTCCTTTTTTTGATTGCAGCGGAGCTGAAATCAAAAACTCTTCTGGTTTTTCATGATTAACTTCGACGCCTTTAATTTGGTAATAATTAAATAGAATATTCCTAATAACATTCGCTTGTTCTAAGGGGGTTAAATAGTTATTAAGTTCAAGCCAAATATTGCGTCTCATTTTTTCCATTTGATGACGTAAATTATCAATCGCCATTTCAGGGTATTGGAATTTAGTCACTAATAATGCGCCTTCGAATAATGAAGGGTCGGGTTTTGACTTCCAGGCTAAAAAGGCTTCTTTCAAATCTTGCAAACGCAATTTGTAAATCATAATTTCTATGCGTTCCAAAGTAGCTTCGTCCAAGGTATTTTCCCAAAGATGTTCTAGGTCAGGGATGATAGGGGTGCCATAGTTTAATAACCTATCTGCAATGGTATTAAATACTTCTTCATCTGGGTCGTCTATTAGCTTAAATAAGGCACTAATTTCGGCTTCTTTTTGCATAGGTAAACTAATGTGTTGTTTCAATTATTATTCAAATCAACGCAAAATATTGAAATATATCATTTTTACTTATCCCATCTATGTGGATATATTTAACAATTGTTTACATAATAAATAGAATTATTAAACGTTCGGGTAAATAATAGTCATTAAAGCCTAGTCTTAATGCAATTTGTCTTTTCTTTGTATATTATATCAAATCACTATTGTATACCATAAAGATTTACTATGTCAAACATTAATGTAAGCACTCCTAAATTTCCTGTAATGGCTAATTCATTACATGCAGAATTAAAAAGAAGAGTAAATCTTTATTTAGAAGAACATGCTATAAAATCAACAGGGAATTTTAAACTATTTTCTAAAGCGATTATTTTAATGAGCTTATTTATTGTCACCTATATCCATTTAATATTTTTTACGCCTCCTGTATTTTTTGCAATTTTAGAATGTGTTTTATTTGGGGGGTTGATAGCAGCAATTGGATTTAATGTAATGCACGACGGAAGTCATGGTAGTTTTAGTAAATACGCTTGGTTAAATAAATTAGCTTCTTCTTCAATTAGTGTTTTAGGAGCCAGTCGTTTTATGTGGGCTATGAAGCATGTGACTTTGCACCATACTTTTACAAATATTGATGGGGTTGATGATGACATTGAAGTGGGAGTATTAATGAGAATGGCACCTACGCAAAAACATTATTTATTACACCGTTTTCAGCATATTTATTTTTGGGTTTTATATATGTTATTGTATATTTTTTGGATATTCTTTGCAGATTATAAAAAGTATTTTTCCAAAAAAATTGGTTCGGTAGAAATCAAAGAAATGACATTTGCCGATCATTTCGAATTTTGGGCAGTTAAAGTATATCATGCATTTGTATTTGTGGTATTACCTATTTATATGTTAGGCTGGGTGAGTTGGTTAGTGGGTTTCCTAGTAGTAGGTTGCTTTGCGGGTTTCATTTTAAGTATTGTTTTCCAATTAGCGCATACAGTGACAGAAACTGAATTTCCTATTGCTATTCAGCCAGAGAATAAAATGCCTGACGAATTTGCTGCACACCAAATTCAAACAACAGCCAATTTCGCTACTAAAAGCAAATTAGTAAGCTGGTTGGTAGGAGGGCTTAATTTTCAAATTGAACATCACTTATTCCCGAAAATCTCACATGTTCATTATCCAGCTATTTCAAAAATAGTTAAAAAGACTTGTGCCGATTTCAAGTTAAAGTATATTGAATATCCAACTGTATTAAGTGCCATTAAAGCGCATGTTCAATATCTTAAGTTAATGAGTAAGCCTTTGATGCAATAGGCTTATAAACGTATTTAAATACCCTTTAAGAGATATAAAAAAAGGCCCCGATTATTCGAGGCCTTTTTTATTGATAAACTTTTTATTAGGAAGCTTTTTTCTTCCTAGCCATTTTACGTGGAGGGTTTGCCTTCAATTCTGCAATAGTAGCATTCACTTCTTCTATCGTCAAGGTTTCCACCTTTTCTTGTTGCTCTTTGCTTAATTTGAAATTGCGTAATCCTTGTTTTATATAAGGTCCGTAAGGGCCTCTTAATAATTGGATCTTCTCTTTTTCAAACACTTTAATGGTTCTCTCGTCTTTTGCTTTACGCTTTTCTGCAATCATAGGAGTTAATTCCTCCAAGGTTACTGTATAAGGGTCCATTTCTTTGTTTAAAGAATAAAACTTCTTAGCATGCGCTGCATAAGGGCCAAAACGACCAATATTTACCGAAACATCTTCTTCTTCAAACTGACCTAACATACGAGGTAGTTTAAAGAGTTCCATGGCTTCTTCAAAACTGATAGTCTCAATACTTTGAGAGGCTTTCAATTTTGCAAATCTTGGTTTCTCTTCTTCATCTTGGTGTCCAATTTGAACCATTGGTCCATATCTACCCATACGTGCAATTACTTTTTTACCAGAAACTGCGTCAAAACCTAATTCTCTTTCGCCTTTTGCTCTTTCAGCTGTTTCTAAAGTGTGTTCTATAGTAATATGGAAAGGTTCGTAGAAAGCAGTTAACATATCACTCCATAATAACTTTCCTGCGGCAATTTCATCAAACTCCCCTTCAATTTTAGCCGTAAAGTTAAAATCCATCACTTTAGAAAAATGGAGCTTTAGAAAATCAGTTACCACTAAGCCTAAATCGGTAGGGGATAACTTATTTTTTTCAGCACCCGTTATTTCAGAAGCTTCTGCTTGCTTAATTTCATCTTTATTAGTAAGCGTCAAAATTTGGTAGATCCTTTTAATGCCTTCTTTTTCTCTCTTCTCTACATAGTTACGTTTCATGATGGTAGAGATGGTTGGGGCATAGGTAGAAGGGCGACCAATACCTAATTCCTCTAATTTTTTTACCAAAGAAGCCTCTGTGAATCTTGCAGTTGGTCGACTAAAACGTTCTAGTCCTGTCATTTCTAAAAAGTCAAGTACCTGACCTTTTGCTAAAGGAGGCAATAAACTTTCTTCTCCTTCTGCGTTCACATCTTCTTCGTCCTCTTCATCATTACTTTCTAAATATACTTTTAAGAAACCATCAAACTTCATCACTTCACCACTTGCTGTTAAAGTTTCTTTATTCGTAGATATTTCAATTTTTGCAGTTGTTTTTTCAAATTGCGCATCACTCATTTGAGAAGCAATGGTTCTTTTCCAAATCAATTCATATAATCTATTCAAATCTGCATCGTCTACTTTGCTTTCATTCATGTATGAAGGACGAATGGCCTCATGCGCTTCTTGCGCATTTTCGTTTTTATTTTTGAATTTACGTGGTTGATAATATTTGTCACCAAAGCTTGAATTAATTTCTGCTTTAATGGCATCCACTGCTGTTTCGCTTAAGCTAATACTATCTGTTCTCATGTAAGTGATCTTACCACTTTCATATAATTTTTGAGCTAGTAACATTGTTTTACTAACACTATAGCCTAATTTTCTAGAAGCTTCTTGTTGTAGGGTAGATGTTGTGAAAGGCGCTGAGGGCGTACGTTTTCCGTCTTTTACTGCAATATCTTTTACCGTATATTTTGCTCCTTTACATTGTTCTAAAAACTTTTCTGCCGAAGAAGCAGTGGTCATTTTTTGCGGACCTTCCGCTTTAAACTTAACTTTCTTTTTATTAATATCTGGTGCTGTAAATAAAGCAGATATTTTAAAAACGCTTTCAGGTAAAAATTGATTAATCTCTCTTTCTCTTTCTGCAATTAATCTTACTGCAACACTTTGCACACGACCTGCACTTAAACTTCTTTGCATGCCAATTTTGCGCCACAATACTGGGCTCAATTCAAATCCAACAATGCGATCTAATATTCTTCTTGCTTGTTGTGCATCTACTAAATCCATGTTTATAAAACGTGGATTGGCTACTGCTTTTTTAATAGCCGGTGCTGTAATTTCATGGAATACTATACGCTTCGTTTTTTTAGGATCTAAGCCTAATACTTCCGCTAAATGCCAACTAATACTTTCTCCTTCACGGTCCTCATCCGATGCAAGCCATACTTCTTTTGCTTTTTTGGACATGGACTTTAATTCTTTCACCACTTTTTCTTTTTCACTTGGAACAGTATATCGAGGGGCGAATTTGTTTTTTAAATCAATGCCCATGTCTACTTTTTCTAAGTCACGAATGTGACCATAGCAGCTTCTTACTTCAAATTCATCCCCTAAAATCTTCTCTATCGTCTTGGCCTTTGCAGGCGACTCCACAATTAATAAGTTTTTTGACATAGTTGCCTTCCGCTCCTACGGGTATTTTAGAAATTGAATATCAATTAATTATGAAAAAATAAAACCACCTCTATTATAAGGTGCTCTTGTTTTCTCGCGATGCAATATTAGAGCTTTCGCCTAAAAAATAAAAATTAGCTATTCTATAGGGGTTAAAAAAGCCATTATTTTATCAATAATTTCGGGGGTTTTGTATACTTTATTATGACCTAACCCATTGGTTATCAAGAACTTTATGTTTTTTGGTGCTTTTTTTTCAAAATCAACTAAATCTTCATAGGGACAAACCAAATCTTCTTTATCGTGCACCCAAAGTAGGTCTCCGCCATAGTTTTGAATGGCCCTGTCTGCTTCAAAATAGGTTATAGGGTGGTTGGTGCGTTTGCGTAATTCCTCTAAAAATGCTGTTCTTATGGCTGGACTAAGGTGCATCATAGTAAAGTAATTATTAAAAGTACTCGTGGTTTTAGTAGCGGGTGCAATTAATACAAATTTATGCTTCGCGGGATTTTCTATGGTTTCGGCAATCATGGCAATTGTGATGGCCCCTAATGAATGGCCTATAAAGTGGTCAATAGGGCCTGCATGCTTCATTATCTGCTCAATAGCATGTTGGTAGATGATTATATTAATATGCTTGCCTTCGCTTAGCCCATGTCCTGGTGCATCAAAGGCTAGTACTCTATACCCTAATTTTAATAAGGGTTGTATATATTGTTCAAATTTATAGGCAAAGCTGGCATAGCCATGTACTATTAATACAGTTTGACCATTAGCTACAATAGGTTTCCATTCAAAACCATGGATATGTATTTTACCTGTTTCTTTAATTCCGTTTCCAATAATGGATAAATCTATTTGTTTTGCCTGATGAAATACAGCAGGGGCTTTTCTTTTCTTATATTTTGGGTAAGGGGTACAAAATAAGTCGAAAGCCAATTTTCCAGCAACCTGTGGCGAAACCATGCCCAATGTGGTAAACTTTGTTCTCAAATATTGTAAATACATCCTTTCTGAGAACCCATGCTTGGCCATATTGTTAAAATTAGACTGCAAAGATAAGTGTGCCTAATGGTTGCCCCTTATTTTTTTTGTATTTCGACAAAGAAAAATATAAATGAGATAGAGGCATTGGTTGATTACTACTATTTTTGCAAAAATGTATGAACATCTTATGTATTCAATAAAAATAAATTTTGAGCAAAAGGGATTGGAGCCAGTTACTTTAAATAATATCAAGCCAGATCAGAGCTTGTTAGAAGTTATTTTAGATGCAGGTATTAATTTACATCATAATTGTGGAGGTGTTTGTGCATGTAGTACTTGTCATTTATACATCCAAAAAGGGGCACAGTTTTTACAAGAATTATCAGATAAGGAAGAGGATTTTATAGATCGTGCTGTGAGTCCGCGCATAGAATCAAGATTAGGATGTCAATGCGAGTTGTTAGCAGGCGGCGGAGAAATAGAGGTAATATTACCCGACCAAACACAATTTTTAGGAGAATAAAATTACATATATATGTCTCAGTTTGAACCACCCATACATTGGAATGATCATGAAGATATCGCTCAAAAATTATACGAAAAGTTTGGCGATGATTTTACGGAGTCTAAAATATATAGAGTTCGCTTTACCGATTTGTTAGATTGGGTATTGTCACTTCCTCATTTTGAGGGCAAAAAAGAGGAGTCAAGTGAGGGGCATTTGGAAATGATTCAAAGTGCTTGGGTTTACGAATGGCGTGATAATCAAAAATAAGCTTACTTTTATTGTCTAAATAAAGATGCCTTGTTAGCTACTTTCAAAAATATATCCTGTTTTGTATTTGATGTGGATGGTGTTTTAACCAATGGCAATTTATTGGTAATGCCCAATGGTTTAATGGCAAGAACCATGAATATAAAAGATGGGTATGCTATTCAGTTAGCTATTAAAAAAGGGTACAAGGTTTGGATTATTTCTGGAGGCAATTCTGATGAAGTAAAAGAGCGTTTGCAAAAGCTAGGAGTTACAGAAGTGTTTATGAAAGTAGCTGATAAACGAGTGCTTTTGGAGGAGTTGTCAATTTTACATGCTACGCCCTTAGAGAAAATCTTGTACATGGGTGATGATATGCCCGATTATGAGGCAATGAAAATAACTGCCATAGCAGCTTGCCCCAATGATGCTGCCATAGACATTAAAGCCATTTCCACTTATAAGGCTGTTGCAAAAGGCGGAGAAGGCTGTGCGAGAGAAGTAATTGAAAAAGTTTTAAAGTTGAATGATCATTGGGATATAGAAGATCATATTCAGTCAAAATAAATAGACAATTTGAAATTATTGATTCACTTTTTAAGGTTGGTACGTTGGCCTAACTTACTTTTTATTGTATTGGCAGAATGTTTATTGCACTTTTGTATTTACAAACCTTTATTCCCACTTTCTGATAGTAGTGTTGATCTTCGTTTTTATTTTTTGCTCACAAGTAATATTTTAATTGCTTCTGCAGGGTATATGATTAATGATTATTTCGATGTCAATATTGATCAAGTCAATAAGCCAGACAAAGTTGTAGTAGGGGCATTTATAAGTAGGAGAATGGTAATTTTTTGGCATCTTATTTTTAGTGTGTTGGGTATGTATATCTCATCCATTGTTTTCCCTTTCCAAACGTATTGGCATATTCATATTACGAATCTATTTGCTATTTTATTGTTGTGGTTTTATAGCACTACTTTTAAAAAGAATTTTTTAGTAGGTAATATTATTATAGCAATACTTACTGCATGGTCAATTGCGATAGTGTATTTTTCTAAGTTCCCGATTCAAGAAATCATGCACCCGCAAGTTACTAATGGAGCGGTCTTAAAATTTGCGAAGCTTACTTTGCTCTACAGCGCCTTTGCTTTCATTCTAACTTTAGTAAGAGAGGCATTGAAAGATATGGAGGATATGGAAGGTGATCAAAGATATGGTTGCCAGACCATGCCTATTGTGTGGGGGTTAAAACCTACCAAAGTGTATTTAGCTGTTTGGATTATCGTTGTAATGGCCATGTTATTAATTATTCAATTATATGTAATACCTTTTGGTTGGTGGTATACTGTTTTATATTGTGTTGGATTCATTATTGGCCCTTTGGCGATGGTATTATTTACATTGCCAAAAGCATTTACACATAGCCATTTCACGAAATTGAGTGCCTATATAAAATTTTCAATGTTGGCAGGCATTCTTTCTATTGTGTTTTTCTATTTTTTATTTTAATTCTTACTCGATATTTTCATGCAGCAATTTATTTTAGCTTCTCAATCACCAAGGCGTAAAACATTGTTAGAATGGGCCGAACTTCCGTTTCAGGTAATTGTTTCTGCTTCTGACGAAGCATATCCTGAAAGTATGCCAATAGAAGAAGTGCCTGTTTATATTGCTAAAAATAAAGCCCTGGCAGTAAAGGAAATGATAAAAAGCCAGCCTGCATTAGGTAGCCCATGTATTATTGCAGCGGACACCGTGGTGGTATTACATGAAACTATTATTGGCAAGCCTACTAATAGAGAAGAGGCTATTATTTCTTTACAACAATTGTCTGGTCAAATTCATAAAGTAATTACGGGTGTTGCATTATTATATCAAGACAAAGAGAGTACATTTAGTGAAATAACTTTAGTAGAATTTCATGAATTAACGAATGCGCAAATTGAATTTTACGTAGATAAGTACCAGCCCTATGATAAAGCAGGGGGCTATGCAATTCAAGAATGGATTGGGGTAGTAGGTATCAAAAATATTACCGGTGATTTTTATAATGTCATGGGACTTCCAGTAAGTAAGTTGATGCAAAAAATAAAGCAACTAGGTATTAATTAATTGCTTTATTTTTTTAGGTTCAGTTTTTTTTATTTTTATTGCCAATTAAATGCAATATCTAATTCCACCTCTGGATGTAAACTTCTTTCAACGGGACAGGTTCTCGCTACTCTTTCTAATATTTCTTTTGTTTTATCATCAAGATGTAATCCTGATGGCATGGTTACATGTGCAATAATTTTACCAATTCTTCTTGGATCTGATACCATTATTTTAGTGACTTCTACTTTGGCACCATCTAAGGCAATTGACATGGTTTCTGCTTTAATGCCCATGGTGGTAATCATACAAGCACCTAATCCTGTTGCAATTAAATCGGTGGGTGAAAATCTTTCGCCTTTTCCTTTATTATCGGTTGGTGCATCGGTTTCAATAGCAGAACCACTTTGCAAGTGCAAGCAAGTAGTTCGTAAGTTGGATTCGTAAGTAACAGTAGCTGTCATAGTATTATTTTAGGGTAAATTTTATGAATGAATTTGAATGAGTGCTTTATCTTGAAGCTTGCGAGTAAGCAAGCCAGTAACAAGTAAGGATATGATAAAATAAGCCATCATTATTTTGCTTAAAGGAGCAAAAAGTTTGTCAGCGCCAAACCAATCGCCCATCATTAAAAGAATAGTAAAACCATAGAGGGCTTTGCAAATTTCCCATCCAAGCGCATATTTATTGCCATCCATAAAATCGGTTAAGGCAAAAATGTAAATAAAAATAAAGCCACCATAAATAAAAATAGAAGGCACTCCAATGGCTGCAATATTGCCTAATAGATAGGCTACAATTATAAAAATGAAGACTATTTGTATCCAAGTCCATATATAAAAAGCGGTAGTTCTTTTAGGAGCGTATTTTTCAAAATGATAAACGTCTTCAATTTTAAATACTGGTTTTTTTGCTTCTACATCAGCTGGTCTCCAGCCGGTAGGCTTAAACCATATTTCAAATTTGTCTTTTATTTTATGGGCTTGCCAAGCATCTGTAATGAGCAGCCACATATGAATAAAATTTATTTTGATAGGATTCCAAGTTCTCATAGGTCGTGTAATACCATAGACAGGAATGATGTCAGCTCTTTCTTCTTGAAATGTTCCAAAGAGTTTGTCCCATATAATAAATATTTGAGACATATTTTTATCCATATATTCTGGATTGAAAGCGTGATGCACTCTGTGGTGTGAAGGGGTTACTAAAATGTATTCTAAAAATCCCATTCTGTTTATATATCTAGTATGATACCAGAATTGCGCAAAAAATTGAATAGGAGTAACGGTGGCAATGACAATAGGTGAAATACCTAGTAAGGCTGCTGGCAATAAAAAAATGGAAAATATTTTTACAAAAGAGGATATAGGTTGTCTTACAGCGCAAGCCAAATCAAATTCTTCACTGCTGTGATGAACGATATGACTATTCCAGAAAAAATTTATTTTATGATCTATGCGGTGTATCCAATAATGTGAAAAATCTAAAGCCACAAATGCAATGAGATAAGTATACCAAGTAGTGGGAATATGCGTAAGGGCTACATGCGCTTCAATCCATTTATAACTTAAAATGGTAAAACTTAGTCCTAATACGTTTTTGGTAACCATGGTGATAGCCGAACTTAGGCTACTCACTGTATCCATAGAATTTGTTTTTTCTTTTTTAACATACCAGCCATATAATTTTTCTAGAATAATTAACAAGAAAAATAGGGGCATTACTATTAACAAGATCTTTCCGTATTTGTCCATAATGGTTTACATTTTAAATTAGCTACAGGGGTTAATTTTAAGCTGCATGAAGATAAGGTTTAATATTTGTCATTTATGGAAGCTTGTTTATTTTTTGTCGACTCCATTTATAACATATAATATATTGCAAATCAAATAGTTATGGGCTTTTAGAGTTTCTATTGTACTAGTTAATTTAATATTTATTATTAAAGACAAGTCATGTATTTTTGTGGCTGATTATAGAGAAAGATTTATGCAAGAATTACCTATTGTAAGCCCTGAAAAAGATACTAGAATAAAAAAGCCAGATTGGTTAAGAGTTAAACTTCCTATCGGAGAAAGTTATAAGCATGTGCGTGGGTTAGTAGATACACATAAACTTCACACCATTTGTGAAAGCGGTAATTGCCCAAATATGGGAGAATGTTGGGGAGAAGGGACTGCTACTTTTATGATCCTTGGAAATATATGTACAAGAAGTTGTCAATTTTGTGCAGTGGCTACAGGACGTCCTAAGCCAGTGGAATGGGATGAACCACAACGTGTGGCAGAAGCTATATTACTTATGAAAGTAAAACATGCGGTGCTTACTAGTGTTGACAGAGATGAATTAGCCGATGGTGGTTCTATTATTTGGTCAAATACCATAAAGGCCATTAAAGCATTAACGCCTGAAACAACTTTAGAAACTTTAATCCCAGATTTTAGAGGCATTCAAGAACAAATAGATCGAATTATTGAAGCAGCTCCTGAAGTAGTAAGCCATAATATGGAAACAGTGGAACGTATTACCCAAAAAGTAAGAGTGCAAGCAAAATATCGCAGAAGCTTAGGCGTATTAGAAGCTTTAAAGAAAGGGGGTATGCGAACTAAAACAGGCATTATGCTAGGTATCGGAGAACAAAAAGAAGAAGTGATCCAAACAATGAAAGACCTTGTGGCAGTGGGAACAGATGTGTTAACATTGGGTCAATATTTACAACCTACTAAAAAACATTTAGTGGTGCAACGTTTTGTGCATCCAGACGAATTTGCAGAACTCAGACAGATAGGCTATGAGCTAGGTTTTGACTATGTAGAAAGCGGCCCCTTAGTAAGGTCTTCCTATCATTCAGAAAAACATGTTATTGCAGGATGGGGAAGAAATAAATGGATGGAAGAATTGTCCATGAATAAATAATAGAAGAATATTTAATCCTTCTATTTAATCCCACATTAAAGCACTTGCTCCTAATATAGCGGCATCCGATTCTTTTAAATGACTTACTAGTATTTTAATTTTATTTTGGAATACTTCAATTAAGTTAGCTTCCATGTGCTCACGCGTAGGCTTTAATATTAAATCACCTGCTTTTGTCAATCCGCCAAAAAGAATGATGGCTTCTGGACTGGAGAACATTACAAAGTTAGCCAATGAAATACCTAATATTCTTCCGGTATATTCAAATACTTCTTTAGCAACTTCATCGCCCGCTATGGCAGCTTCAAATACAGCTTTAGAATCTATGGTATCAATAGGTGTATTTCTTAATAAACTGGGTCTATCAGTATTATTTAAAATTTCTACTGCAGATTTTGCAACACCAGTTGCTGATGCATAACTTTCTAAAGAGCCTTTTTTTCCAGTACCAGGATGCACGCGACCATCAGGTATAATAATAGTGTGACCTAATTCACCTGCCATTCCATCGTGTCCATATATTAATTCACCATTGGCAACAATCCCACTTCCAACACCGGTGCCTAAGGCGATTAAAATAAAATCTTTCATTCCTTTGGCAGCACCATACGTCATTTCACCAACTGCTGCAGCATTAGCATCGTTGGTTAATTTTACAGGCAACTTAAATTTATCTTGAATTAATTTAGCCAATGGAATAATGCCTTTCCAAGGTAGGTTAGGAGCGTATTCGATAGTACCCGTATATACATTGCCATTTGGGGCGCCCACACCAATACCTTTAATGCGACCAACACCACCTACTTTATCAATAAGGATCATTAATTTATCATGTAGCTCATCTATATAAGCATGTATATCTGCATGTCCTCTTGTAGACATTGTTGCAGAAGACAATACATTTCCTAAATTATCAACGATACCAAATTTGGTGCCCGTCCCGCCTATATCCACACCCGCTACAAAAGAATCCATGCTACTTTATTATTTAATTATTTATATATTAATGACCTGCTACTGCTTCTGTTTCCTCGTAATTGATTCCTTGCTTCTTTAAAATTCCTTTAACTGAAATGGCAAATATTAATATATACGCAAAACAGAATACAGGCACCCAGAATGAATTGTGTATGCCATATCCAGGAGTATCTAAATGTGCAGATTGTAAGAAGTCTGATAATTTACCTTGAATAGGAGGGATAATGCCACCACCTAATATCATCATAATTAAAAATGCAGCACCTTGTGTAGTATATTTTCCAATACCTGCAATAGATAATGCAAAGATAGAAGGCCACATAATAGAACAAGCAATACCACCTGTTAAGAAAGCATAAATAGCTAAATCTCCTTTAGTTAATACACCTATAAGCATTGAAATAACGCCAATCAAACTAAATATTAACAATGTTTTTGCTGGTTTATCTTGACTAATAAAGAAAGCTACAATTTGTATAAAAACACAAACCACATACATATATAATGGGCTCATATCATATTGTGCAATACTATTAACACCAATAACAATTCCAAATGCGACTAATGGAACTATAACTGTTAAGATTTGTTTTGTTTTGCTTTTAAATTCAAAAGCAGAAATAGCACCAGTCCAACGACCAATCATCATACTGCCCCAATACATAGAGATATATGGTGCAATTTTAGAAGAAGGAATGCTTCCGAAATCTGCTTGTTTTAATAATTCCCCTAAGTTTGAGCCAATTGAAACTTCAGCGCCCACATACACAAATAAGGCAAGCATACCCAACACTAATTGCGGGTATTTCATGGCGCCCCATCCATTTTCATTTTTTTGCGCTTTGAAATTTGCATATAATAAACCCACTACTACTGTAGCTAATGCACCAAATAACCATTTTAAACGAGTGGTTTCTAATTCATGTTTGCCTGCATCGGTTAAAGTGGTAGGATCAATTTTATAACTACTAAAAATAGGTACAAACATAATGACCAATACACCCGTCATAATTAATAAAAGAAATAATGCTTTATTAGCTGGTTCAATTTTTTCTTCGGAAATGCCAGGAGGTACTTTTTTCGAAAAATGGAACATGGCGGCAGCTGCTAAAAACAAAATTCCAACTGCTGTATATAATATCACAACTTTACTTAAACTTAATGCAGCAATTTGATCATCTGTTATAGCGGCAGCACTTCCAAACAAAGCAAAGGCAACAACAATGGGCCCTATAGAGGTTCCAAAGGAGTTAATTCCACCTGCTAAGTTCACACGACTTGCACCTGTACTAGGATCACCTAATGCAATTGCAAATGGCTGCGCTGCTGTTTGTTGTAAAGAGAATCCTAAAGCAACAATAAATAAACCTACTAACATCCCTGTAAAGGTATTAGCGTTCACTGCTATAATCATAGCAGCAGCACCAATTGCTGAAAACAACAATCCATACACAATACTTTTTTTATAACCCCATTTGCCTACCAAGTCTTTACCACCAAAAGCACCATATGCAAATAAGCCTAATGCGCCTATATAATAAGCTAGGTAAAATGCAAAGTCAACCAATTGACTCTGAAATTGGTCAAGGTTAAATTTATGTTTACAAAATGGAATAAAGACGCTATTGCTTGAAGCAATAAATCCCCAGAAAAAGAACACGACTACAAGTGTAGACAATGCACCAGAATTGGTTGGTTGTTTGGTTTGGCTCATAACATTCGTTAGTTTAATCGTTTATCGTTATTCAATCAAACGGTATTCGTTTAATCGATTCCGTAAAATACTTAAAATTATAATTCAATGTATAAAAAGGCAAAAAATCTATCTACAAATTATTAGAATTAAGTGCTCAAAAACAAGGAGTTTTAAGCACAATGGAGTATATTGAATCAAATTAAAACGGCTCATGGTGATTGTACATGTTAGTGCAGAATGTTACCCAATGGCTAAAGCTGGAGGACTTGGTGATGTGGTAGGGGCTTTGCCTAAATACCAAAATAAACAAGGAGATAAAGCTATGGTAGTTATGCCTATGTATCGAACCCCTTTTTTGGAACAAAATAAATGGGATGTTCACTATAAAGGCAATACCAATTTAGGCAATTGGTTTTTTGATTTTACAATCATTAAGGAATCTACAGGCAAGTTAGGCTATGATTTATACTTAGTCGATATCAATGGTTTATTAGACCGTCCTAAAATTTATGGCTATCCAGATGATATAGAAAGATTCATTGGATTTCAAGTAGCAGTAGTTAATTGGTTAAGTCAATGGACAGCACTTCCTTCCATTGTTCATTGTCATGATCATCAAGCGGGATTAATTCCATTCATAATGCAGTATTGCTTTGATTATCAAAAATTGCAGTTTGTCAAAACGGTATTGAGTATTCACAATGCGCAATATCAGGGTGCGATGGGTTGGGATAAAAGTATGTTACTTCCAAGATGGGATACATCAAAGAAGGGATTATTGGAGTGGGGGGACGGAATTAATTCATTAGCGGCTGCTGTAAAATGTGCTTATAAAGTAACTACAGTGAGTCATAGTTATATGAAGCAACTTAGTATTCAATCCAATGGATTAGAATCTTTATTTCAAAAAGAACAAAATAAATGTGTGGGTATTTTAAATGGAATTGATAATGAAGTATGGAATCCAGCTACCGATAAAATGATTGCATTTAATTATACCCTTGCCACTGTAAATGAGGGGAAGCGGAAAAATAAAAACGCATTATGTGCAAAATATAATTTAAATCCAGAAAAGCCATTGATTGTATTTATTGGTCGATTGGTGGGGGAAAAAGCAGCAGATATATTGCCAGGTTCCATTCAACATGCTTTAGATAAAACAAATGGCGGGGCTAACTTTTTTATCATAGGAGCGGGTGATACGGCTACCGAGTCTGCATTGAATTATTTAGTACAATTGTATCCAGGCGATTATAATACATTCATAGGATATGATGAAAAAGTGGGTCATGAGGCATATGCAAGTGCCGACTTTTTACTAATGCCAAGTAGAGTAGAGCCTTGTGGGTTAAATCAATTATATGCATTGCGTTATGGAACCATTCCGATGGTAAGAGATACAGGGGGCTTGCATGATACGGTCGTGGATATGGGAGATGCGGGCGGTTTCGGAATAAAATTTTTACACGCAACAGAAGCCGATATTGTGTATTCCATTGAACGTGCCATAACTGTATACAAAGATAAAAAGCAAATGAATACGATGATCCAACATGCCATGCAGATTGATCATAGTTGGGAATCGGTTATAGCATCTTATAAAAAAGTGTATGAATCAATATGAATAGTAATATAGATAACAATATTAAATTTTAGTGTATGGCTATGTATGCAAAAGAAACCGTTTCAATAATTTTAGGGGGTGGTGCAGGTTCTAGATTATACCCACTTACTGCAAGCAGATCTAAACCGGCTGTACCCATTGGAGGGAAATATCGTTTAGTGGATATTCCAATCAGCAATTGCATTAACAGTAATTTGAATAGAATTTTTGTTTTAACGCAATTTAATTCTGCTTCTTTGAATCAACATATAAAAAATACCTATCATTTTAGTGCTTTTAGTTCTGGTTTTGTAGATATTTTAGCGGCAGAACAAACACCAGACAATCCAGGATGGTTTCAAGGTACAGCGGACGCTGTAAGACAATCCTTAAGGCATTTAGCAAAAATGGATTTTGAATACGTGCTTATTTTAAGTGGAGATCAATTATATCAAATGGATTTTAGTGCAATGATTGATGCGCATAAAAAAAGTGGTGCAGCTTTAACAATTGCGACGATTCCGGTGGGAGAAAGAGAAGCGCCTGAATTTGGCATTTTAAAATCTAACAATGAAAATGTAATTACTTCTTTTGTAGAAAAACCTACAAAAGAAATTTTGAAAGAATGGGTAAGTGATACAGGTGCTCAAATGCAGTCGCAGGGAAGAAATTATTTGGCTTCTATGGGTATTTATGTTTTTAATAAAGAAATACTCTACCAATTTTTAAATGAAGTACATCCTAATGCGACCGATTTTGGAAAAGAAATTATTCCAGACTCTATTGCACATTATAAAGTATTGAGTTATCAATATGATGGTTATTGGACAGATATTGGAAATATTTATTCTTTTTTTGAAGCCAATATTTCTTTGACAGAAGACATGCCATTGTTTAATTTATTTGATAGTGCACAAACAGTATATACAAGAGCTAGGATGTTGCCTCCTGCTAAAGTGAGCGGTACAATTATCAATAAAGCGATCATCGCCGAGGGTTGTATCATTCATGCCAAAGAGGTAACTAATGCTGTTGTAGGTATTAGATCAAGAATAGGCAAGGACACAATTATCAATAATACTTATATTATGGGTTGCGATTATTATGAGAATATAGAGCAAATAAATGAAAAGAATAAAAAAGGGTCGCCCATTTTAGGTATTGGAGAACGTTGTATTATTGAAAATGCGATTGTAGATAAAAATTGTTCTATTGGGAATGATGTGATCATAAAGGGAGGAGCACATTTGGAGAAAGTAGATCATCCTTTATATACCATAAAAGATGGTATAGTAGTAGTGAAAAAAGGGGCGGTTATTCCTAATGGGTATATCATTTAAAATTTAAAATCAAGCTTCATGAATACAGCTTATACAGGTACTAAAGTCAAACTAAGTTTTTGGCAAATTTGGAATATGTGTTTTGGTTTTTTTGGCATTCAATTTGGATGGAGTTTGCAAATGGGCAATATGAGTGCTATTTATGAATTTTTAGGAGCAACGCCAGAACAAATTCCTGGCCTTTGGTTGGCAGCGCCTATGACTGGTTTATTGGTACAGCCTATTGTAGGCTATTTAAGTGATCGAACTTGGCATCCAAAATTAGGAAGAAGAAGACCTTTCTTTTTAATTGGAGCCATACTTAGTTCGGCTTTATTATTTGTTATGCCTAACGCTAGTTCCATCTGGATGGCCGCCGGTGTATTGTGGATTTTAGATTCTAGTATTAATGTAACCATGGAACCATTTAGGGCCTTTGTTGCAGATAATTTAGAGGAGGATCAACGTTCGTATGGATTTGCGATGCAAAGTATGTTCATTGGATTAGCTTCTTTTATTGCGGGATACTTACCACAGATTTTGGTAAACTGGTTTCATGTATCAAGAGAAAAAACAAATGGATCTATTCCTCAAAATATTTTAATGTCATTTTATATTGGGGGTGCCGTTTTTTTAGTGTCGGTTTTATATACTGTTTTTAGAAGTAAAGAATATCCGCCTTCTGCAACCATTTCCAATGATTCTGAAGAAAATAAAACAAGCATCGTAAATGAAATTTACCAATCATTGGTGAGTATGCCTATACAAATGAAAAGATTAGCACTTGTTAATTTTTTAACTTGGCCTGGTTTGTTTTTAATGTGGTTTTATTATAGTACTGGGGTGGCGAGTCAATTATTTCATGGAGACCCCATTACGAATAGTAATGTGTATACAATGGGTTTAGAGCACGCCAATACCACTTCTGCAATTTTGAATTTAGTCACATTTGGTTTTTCTTTTACCCTCCCTTTTTTAGTGGGAAAACTGGGAAAGAAAATGACCCATACAGCATGCTTACTTATTGGAGGTCTAGGATTAATTTCTGTTTATTATGTGCAACAACCTAATTTATTATATATCAGTATGGGATTAGTGGGTATTGCATGGGCTTCTATTTTATCAATGCCTTATTCCATGTTGTCTGGTTTTATCCCTGCACAGAAAATGGGTATTTATATGGGAATATTCAACTTCTTCATTGTCCTTCCAGAAATTATTGCTTCTATATTTTTTGGCAAGATTATGTCCACCTTTTTACATAATGATAGATTAATGGCTGTTCAAATAGGAGGATTTTTATTGATTTTGGCTGGAGTAGTTTGTGCCATTATTATAAAAGAAGATAAAAAATAAAATTATGAATCGTATTCGTTTTTATAACAAAAGTGTATGGATTGGATTAGTGCTAAATATATTTTTTGCTTCTATGGTTTATGGGCAAACTATTGAAACGTATCCATCGAATTGGTTTACGCAAATGAAATTAAATAAAGTGCAAATTTTATTTAGAAGTACCGGTCTTGATTTTTCTAGATCAACTGTTCAAGCAAATTATCCTGGTGTAACCATTGTGGGAGTGCATCATTTTGACAATGGTCATTATATCGCGGTAGATGTGGCTATTGCCCCAGTAGCTAAAGTGGGCAATGTTCATTTTGTCATTACCACCAAAGGGCAACAATATCAACAAGCATGGGCATTATTGCCAAGAAGGGCAGGGAGAGGGTCAAGCTTTGCACAAGGCCTTAATCCATCCGATCTTATTTACTTTTTAATGCCGGATCGATTTAGCAATGGAGACCCTTCCAATGATCGTATAGTTCATCTAAAGGATCAAACATTAAATAGAGATTCTATTTTTTTAAGACATGGTGGAGACTTGAAAGGGGTAACCAATCATTTGGACTACTTTCAAAAATTAGGAGTCTCTACTTTATGGATGACACCTGTTATTGAAAATGATATGCCAGATAGAACAGAGCATGGCTATGCAGCTACCAATAATTATGCAATTGAAAAGCGTTTAGGAGGCGATAAGGCCTATTTAACTTTAAGCGATAGTTTACATAAAAGGGGGATGAAATTAATTCAAGACATTGTTTACAATCATTTTGGTCGTTTTCATTTTTTAGTGCAAGACGCACCTACAAAAGATTGGCTACATCAATGGCCTGCTTATACACAAACTCATTACAGAGAGCAAGCTATATTTGATCCGCATCATGCGTCAGTTGACGTGGAGAAGATGATCAATGGTTGGTTTACAACGGAGATGCCAGATGTGAATCATGAAAATAGTTATGTAGAAAAATATTTGACACAAAATGCAATATGGTCGGTAGAAACTTATGGTATCGATGCTTTTAGAATTGATACTTATAAATATTGCAATGTTGAAGTCATGAATCGTTTAAACCAAGCATTAATTAATGAATACCCAAAAATATTCAACTTTGGCGAGTGTTGGGTAGAAGGAGTGGCTTCTCAGGCTTATTTTGTGCGCAATAATTTAGACATTCCATTTAAAAGTAATTTACATGCGACTTCCGATTTTAATTTATTATTTTCTGGCATTTTACCCGCTTTAAATGAAAAAAATAGTTGGAGCGATGGGGTTATAAATTTGTATACTACTTTGAGTAATGACTATTTGTATAAAGTGCCAAGTAATAATGTCACTTTTTTAGACAATCATGATATGACCCGCATACATTCTGCTTTAGGAGAAAGTATTCCCAAAACAAAAATGGCCTATGCGTGGTTAATGACTTGTAGAGGCATACCTCAAATGTATTATGGCTCAGAGGTATTAATGAAAGGTATCTCCAATCCGGATGGTTGGGTGCGACTTGATTTTCCAGGAGGCTGGGAGGGTGATCAGAAAAATGCTTTTACAGAAGTGGGATTAACAGATCAAGAAAAAGATTTCTTGCATTATACACAGCTATTAGGAACCTACCGAAAAGGATCAGCAGCATTACAAACAGGCGACTTAATGCAATATGTGCCAGAAGATGGTTTGTATGTTTACTTTAGATACAATAAAGGACAAACTATTATGTGTGTTATGAATACTGATAACAAAGAAAGAAAAGTTAATTTTGACAAATACCTAGAAAGAACTAAAGGGTTTACAGGTGGAAAAGATATTGTATCAAGTGCTACAATAAGTACTCAATTTTCAATTCCTTCTATGATGATGCAAGTGATTGAATTAACGAAATAATTATGCCAAAATACGAGGAAGTACATTTTGTTGACACGAATCAAAAAGTTTGGAATTATTCTTTATTTACAGATGAGGATGTACAAAATTTTCAAAATGGAACTCATTATTCCTTATATGAATTATTTGGCAACAAACAATTAGAAGTGTCTGGTAGCAAGGGTACTTATTTTGCAGTTTGGGCACCCAATGCAACAGCCGTTTTTGTAAAAGGCAATTTTAATGATTGGAATAATGAAACCCATGCTTTAAAGGTTAGAAAAGATAGTTCGGGTATTTGGGAAGGTTTTGTACCTAACCTACTACAAGGTGAAGTATATAAATACCATATTCATGGATATAAAGGGGTCAAATTAGACAAAGGAGATCCATTCGCACATTATTGGGAATTAAGACCATTAACAGCTTCTATCACCTGGCAAACAAATTTTACATGGAAGGATACAAAATGGATTGAGCAAAGAAAAATTAAAAATAGAACCGATCAGCCTTATTCGGTTTATGAAGTGCATTTAGCAAGTTGGATGCGCCCAGATAAAAACAATGAAAATTCTTATAACTCCTATACCCAATTAATTACTTTATTAGTACCCTATGTGAAAGAAATGGGATTCACACATGTAGAATTCATGCCCATTATGGAGCATCCCTTTGATGGAAGCTGGGGCTATCAAGGTGTTGGATTTTTTGCACCTACTTCTCGTTTTGGTAATCCTCAAGAATTTGCCGCTTTAGTGGAAGCATTTCATGCAGCAGAAATTGGCGTGATTGTAGATTGGGTGCCTTCTCATTTTCCTTACGATGCACATGGTTTATTTATGTTTGATGGGGCGAATACCTATGAGTATGCAGATATGCGTAAAGGGTATCACCCCGATTGGAATTCTTATATATTTAATTATAAAAGAGGGGAAGTGAAATCTTTTTTAATTAGCAGTGCTCGTTTTTGGTGTGATCAATTTCATATTGATGGGTTAAGAGTAGATGCGGTAAGCTCCATGTTAAGACTAGATTATAGTAGGGAAGCTGGCCAATGGGAGCCTAATGAATTTGGGGGCAATGGAAATATAGAAGCAATTGCTTTTATAAAAGATTTAAATGAAACTTTATACAGAGACTTCCCTTATATACAAACCATTGCAGAAGAAGCTTCTGATTGGCCAGGCATAAGCAAACCTACTTTTATGGATGGTCTTGGATTTGGGATGAAGTGGATGATGGGATGGATGCATGATACTTTAGATTATTTTAAATTAGATCCTTTATTTAGGCCCTTTCATCAGGACAAGTTTTCTTTTTCTATGATGTACTTTTATGATGAAAGTTTTATGTTGCCATTGAGTCATGATGAAGTAGTACATGGCAAAAGTCCGTTAATCTATAAAATGCCAGGTGATGATTGGCAGAAATTTGCCAATTTAAGATTGCTATTTACTTATATGTTTATGCATCCTGGTGCGAAATTATTGTTTATGGGCAATGAGTTTGCAGCAACCAAGGAATGGAATTATACAACAGAACTACAATGGGATTTATTAACTATAGCAAGTCACGCAGGCATGCGCAAATGTGTACAATCTTTAAATGAAGTTTATAAAAACAATCCTGCATTATTTGAATTGCAATTTGATCCAACAGGGTTTGAATGGGTTGAAATAAATAAAAGAAGCGAAGCGGTGATCGCCTTTAAAAGAAAAGGTAAAAATTCACAAAAAGATATCTTAGTGGTAATGAATATGACGCCTGTTCCAAGGCATGATTTTCCTATTCATGTTCAAGGAAAAAAAGAGTGGAAAGAAATTTTCAATAGTGATGCTACAATATTCTGGGGGGCGGGTGATTTAAGTAATCCTGCAATTGTTTCGCTTCCACAAGATGAAAAAGGGGAATGGCATCAGCTTTTAGTAAACCTACCTGCCTTATCTGCTATTGTGTTGGGTTAATTAACTAACTCATTTACAATTCCTTATTGTCAATTTGATGAATCTTAATTGTCATGTGAACATTTTTTGTCAAGTTTTCCACATTTAGTAGAAGATGACTATTGTTAACAATTAGGAAACAATTAGTTATGAACTTCGTTTTTGTAATCCAACTAATAAAAAACATGAAAGCAACTAACAAAGCAATGTTGTATGAAGCCGTTTCGGAATTTATACAATTGCACGCCTTCGATCATTTATTGGACAACGAATTAGCACAGTTGAAAAGCTTATTAAATGCATGGACATTATCTGAAGAGGGTAGTGAAATGCAAGAGCTCACTGGCAAATTAATTCCTTTGTTAAGCAAGGTTAATTTTTTTGTAGAGTCAATTTCTCCTGCCGCTATTCAATTATGGTTTTTTGCTTTATCCTACAATGAAATACCTATTGGAGGTATGATGCAGGATTTAAGTAGTACCAATGAATTAGTGAATTAATTTTCGATATTGTCTCTCAATATTGAAATGGTATAAAAAAGAAAGGCCCTCCGTTTATCGGAGGGCCTTTCTTTTGGGTTGAATCTATTTAAAACTACTTATTGATTAGAATAAGCCTTTCTTTAAAGTTGTTTTTCCTTCTCCAATTTTGAATCCATTATGATAAATTTCTACTAAATACTCACCTTCAGTGAATTTAGCATTTTTGATATCATAGCTTACAGGTAATTCTTTGTTTTGTTCGTATTGAACAGCTAATTTATTAGCATAAGCTTTAGATCCATCTTCTCTAGTATTGATTTTGCCATTTTCGTTGAAAGCTTTACCGTCTGGACCAGTAATACATACAAATAGTTCTTGTGCACCAGTTGGGGTGATTTTATTCTTGTCAATTTGGAAAGACAAACGAATCGTATTAGCTCTTTTAGTATTATTTGTCATTTTCTCAGTACCATCTTCTTTAATCAATAAAGATTGAATACTAAAGGTAGAAGCGTGCAGGGTAGAACCGATATCTTGTAATCTTTCTTTCTCTTTCTGAGTAGCTGTTAAATTAGTATTTAAGGTAGTATTAGTAGTAGTTAAAACTTCATTTTTCGCAGTTAAGTCTTTATTTTCTGCTTGTGCTTTACTAAGGTCTGCAAAAAGTCCAGATACTTTACCATTTAAATCAGTAATCAAAGATTTCGCTTCTGCTAATTCTTTGTCAGTAGCATCCTGCTTGCGTAAGATATTGCTGATATTAGATTTTAATTTTTGAATTTGTGTTGACTTCTCTAACAAATCACCTTGTAGGGTGGTATTTTGTTGCGTTAAAGAATCTGCTTTAGCGGAAACTTCAATAAAAGAAGCTTGAATTTGAGCTTTAGCACTATCAATTACGGCTACTTTATTATCGTAAGTAGTGATAATTTCTGTTTTTGAACTATTGAAATAAATCCAAGAACCGATTAGGGCAACCACTAAAATCCCAATGATTATTTTACTGCTATTGCCAGATGATTCATTACTCATAAAAAAATATTTTAGTTAATTTTGGTAAAGATACAAAAAAAGGTACACATTCCTATTTTTACTAATTTATGTTACTATACAATTGATTTTTAATCAATTATTTAGAACTTTATTATCTTTAAAGTGCTGTTAATCTTTATATTTGAATATGCCTACTTCTAAAATAATTGCGAACTGGAAAAAGAATGTTTTCGATGCCATTTATTGGCTAGAAGGAGAGGAGGCTTATTATATAGATCAAGTGGTAGAATATGCAGAAAAACAGCTTTTGCCTGAAGCAGAGCAAGCCTTTAATCTTACTATTTTTTATGGGAAAGATGCAGAATGGACGGATATTATGAACGCTTGTAAACGTTATCCGGTTTTTGCGGAGCGTCAAGTAGTCATTATCAAAGAAGCGCAACACATGGGTCAAATAGAGAAGCTAGAGGCGTATGTAGAAAAACCTTTATCCTCTACTATTTTAATTGTGGCGTATAAAGATAAAAATGTTGATGGGCGAAAAACTTTTGGTAAACTATTAAAGGCAAAAACCACTTTCATTGCTACCAAAAAAATGTATGATAGTAAATTGCCAGAATGGGTGAACGAGTGGGTGGCTGATAGAGGGTATCAAATTGCGCCCAAGGCAGTGCAGATTATCGTAGATCATATTGGAAATGATTTGAGCAGAATTCAAAATGAGTTAGAAAAATTAATTGTCAATTTAGGGGATAGAAAAAAGATGACGGAGGATGATATTGAAAAGTACATTGGAATTAGTAAAGAATACAATGCTTTTGAATTTCAAGAAGCTGTTGCGCAGAAAAATTTTGCAAAAGCGATTAGAATGATTCAATTTTTTGAGTCCAATAATAAAGCGGCACCGATACAATTAATATTACCCACTTTGTATGCCTTCTTTAGTAAATTGTATGCGATTTATGGATTAAATAGTAGTGATGAAAAAAGAATTATGAGTGAAGTGGGGGTTTCTTTTTTTGCAGTAAAAATATACTTAGCCGCTTTAAGACAATATTCCTATTCTAAAGTAGAGCATATTTTAATGCTAATACACGAATACAATTTGAGAGTGGTTGGCATTCATGATGCAGACAATACAGATGCTGATTTGTTAAAAGAGTTAGTTATTAAAATAATGGACCCCTCTGTGAAGTAAGGATTTGCTAAAACAAGAGCAATCTATTTGTATTTATTCAGAATAGTCGCTGCGGTAATTTTATCTTTCGCTAACTGTGATTTCAAGCCGTCTAATCCATCAAACTTTACTTCACCTCTAATATATTCATATACTAATACAGTTAAATTTTGTTCATAGATGTCTTCATCAAAATTTAAAATATGCACTTCAATTACTTTTTTCTGCCCATCCACAGTAGGCCTAATGCCAATATTCATCATTCCATCCAATACATCATTGCCTAGGCAACTACCTTTTACTTTAACTGCATATACTCCATTGGAGGGGATAATTTTTTCTTCGTTATTAATATGCAAGTTAGCCGTTGGAAAGCCTATAGTACGTCCAATCTGATTGCCTCTAACCACAAATCCATCAAAATGATAAGCATAACCTAAGAGGGCATTTGCTTTTTCAATGTTATTTTCAGATAAATAGTTTCTAATATGTGTTGAGCTTACAATTTCTCCGGCAACTATTTTTTCATTTATTTCCTCTACTTTAAATTGGAGTTCTTCTTCAAATTTCTTTAAAAGTTCAAAATTGCCATTTCTGCCATTCCCAAAACGATGATCGTATCCAACAATAATTGTGTGAGGGTGAAAATGATCAAATAGGAAGTCTTTTACGTATTGATTGGCAGATAAATTAGAAAAGGCGTAATCGAAATTTACCACCACTAGATGATCCACCTCGTTTTTTTCTAATAATTCAATTCGCTCCTCAAGGCTTGTTAATTGTTTAATTTCACCTGGAATAGAGGATATTATTTTTCTAGGATGTGGATGAAAGGTGATTATAACAGTTTCCCCGCCTACTTCAAGGGCAATCTGCTTCATTCTGCTTATGATTTGCTGATGTCCAATATGAACACCGTCAAAGGCTCCAGTGGTAATTACGGCATGTTTAAATGCAGGTAATTGATTTAAATCGTAGTGAACAGTCATCTTCGTTTGCTAAATATGGCACAAATGTAAAACAATTGTACCTTTGTGCCACAAACCAATTTTGATTCATGTCATTGTATGCCCAACGCGGAGTTTCCGCTCAAAAAGAAGAAGTTCATGCTGCTATTCAGCATTTAGATCAAGGACTTTATCCTAATGCTTTTTGTAAGTTATATGCCGACTTTTTAGGAGGTAAAACTGACTACATTAATATCATGCATGCCGATGGGGCAGGCACAAAAAGCATATTGGCGTATATATATTGGAAAGAAACTGGAGATGCTAGTGTTTGGAGAGGCATTGCACAGGATGCCATTGCAATGAATTTAGATGATTTATTATGTGTGGGAATTTATGATCAAATTTTATTTTCTTCCACCATTGATAGAAATAAATTAGTTATTACAGGGGAGGTATTAAGTGAAGTGATTAATGCCACTCAAGATTTCTTTAATACTTTAAAAAAATTTGGCATAAACATCGAATTTTTAGGGGGAGAGACTGCCGATGTGGGTGATGTAGTTAGGACGATTGCGGTAAATGGAACTATGACAGCTCGTTGGCCTAAAGAAAAATTAATTACAAACGATTTTATTGCAGCAGGTCAAGTAATTGTTGGCTTTTCTAGTTATGGTCAAGCTACATATGAAAATAGTTATAATAGTGGTTTAGGAAGTAATGGACTTACTAGTGCGAGGCACGATGTATTGCATCATGACTATGCAAAAAAATATCCAGAAACTTTTGAACCGGGCTTGAAAGAAGAAGTGGTCTATATTGGCAAAAATAAAATGACAGATGATTTAGCTATACCTGGTTATGGTAATATTACGATAGGTAAATTATTATTAAGTCCAACGCGTACTTATGCGCCATTGGTGAAAGCTATACTGGATAAGCATTTTAAAGCAGTAAAGGGGATGATTCATTGTAGTGGTGGAGGGCAGACTAAATGCATGAAATATTTACCAGGCCCAATGCGAATTGTCAAAGATAATTTTATGGAAGTGCCTCCAATTTTTAAACTCATACAAGAAAATTCGGGAGCCAATGCCCGTGAAATGTATCAGGTTTTTAACATGGGGCATCGATTAGAAATTTTTACAGACGAGCAATCCGCGCAAGATTTAATAGCCTTGGCTAAAACATTTAATATTGAAGCTCAAATTATTGGCAGCGTGGAAGCTTCTGCTCAAAAAGAGTTAATTTTAAAAGGAAGTTTTGGTACTGAAACATTTACCTATTAATTTTAAATGTTGAGTTATTCTACATAAAAATATTTTATACTAACAAACTAGTTTATGAGCGAAATAGTAGTACAATTAGAAAAGGTAAATATTTACCAAAGCGGTAATCTTATTTTACAAGATGTAAATTTTAATGTACAAAAAGGAGAGTTTGTTTATTTAGTGGGCAAAACGGGTACAGGAAAAAGTAGTTTATTGAAAACATTATATGGGGAAATTACCCTTACTGAAGGAATGGGTAAGGTGGTGGATTTTGATTTAAAAGAAATGGATTGGAAAAAACTTCCTTTTTTAAGAAGAAATTTAGGGGTAGTCTTTCAAGATTTTCAATTGTTAACTGACAGAAACGTGCATGAGAACTTGCGTTTTGTGTTAAAAGCAACAGGCTGGGAAGATGAGCGTTTGATTGAGCAAAAGATAGAAGATGTCCTTGCTAAAGTGGGACTTCAAAATAAAGGCTTTAAAATGACCTATGAGATGAGTGGAGGTGAGCAGCAAAGAGTTGATATTGCTAGGGCGCTCTTAAATTCCCCTAAACTCATATTAGCAGACGAACCTACAGGGAGTCTAGATCCTGAAACCAGTGATGAAATCATGCAATTATTATTTCAAATAGCTAAGGATGACGGTACGGCTATAGTGATGGCTACCCACGATTTTATGGTGGTTGGTAAGTTCCCCTCTAGGACCTTAACCACCACAGGGGGAAGGCTTATCGAGCGCGCTTAATTTTTCTCCACTAATTGTACACAAAATACCTTTTAGGGCTTGATTTCTTGGGTCTTTTTCTTATGTTCGCAGACATAAAAAAGAAGATAACAAGTGAGACTAAAGTCATTAGAAATCAAAGGGTTCAAGAGCTTTGCTGACAAAACAATAGTAAGTTTTGACGAGGGAATTACAGGTATTATCGGACCTAATGGTTGTGGTAAAAGTAATATCATTGATAGCATAAGATGGGTAATTGGAGAACAGAAAATTTCAGCTTTAAGAAGTGAGAATTTAGATTCTTTAGTTTTTAACGGAAGTAAAACAAGATCTGCAAGTAGTATGGCCGAAGTGAGCCTTACTTTCGAGAATACAAAAAATTTATTACCCACTGAGTTTAGCACGATAACTGTAACGCGTCGTTTTTATAAAAACGGGGAGAGTGAATATCGATTAAATGACGTGGCTTGTCGTCTTAAAGACATTCATAATTTATTTTTAGATACCGGTGTTAGTACAGATAGTTATGCTATTATCGAATTAGGAATGGTAGATGATATCATTAAGGATAAAGATAATAGTCGTCGTAGAATGTTAGAGCAAGCTGCTGGTATAACTATTTATAAAACAAGAAAAAAAGAAGCGAAGAATAAATTAGATGCTACCGAACAAGATTTAGCACGTATTGAAGATTTGTTATTTGAAATAAATAACCAATTAAAAACATTAGAAAATCAAGCTAAAAAAGCAGAAAAGTATTTTGAGATCAAAAAAGATTACAAAGACACTGCCATTGAACTTGCTAAAGCTTCTTTAGAAGGGTTTAATATTAGCTATAAGGAATTAAACGACCAACAAGAAGCAGAAACAGATAAGAAGTTTCAGCTAGAAGCTGCAATTGCATTGGAAGAAGCCGCATTAGAACAAGAGCGTGTTGTTTTTATTGAAAAAGAGAAAGGGTTGCAAGTAATGCAACATCAATTCAATGATAGTTTATCTTTATTAAGAACAAAAGAAAACGATAAGAACTTAGCGGCACAGCGTTTAGATTATTTGAATGACAAGGAAGCTAGTTTACAAGAATTTTTATTAAAAGCAGAAGGGCAATTAAAAACAATTGGTGATTCTATTGAATATACCAAGTTGCAAGTAGTAGAAGAAGAAAAAATATACCAAGATTTTAAAACAAGAGTAGATCAATCTCAAACAGCATTAACTGAAAAAAGAGATTCATTTGATAGTCAAAGAGCTGTTTTAGATAATTTACGTCAATCCTATCAGCAAATTCAACGCAATCAATTTGATGCCGAGAAAAAAGTGGCGGTATCTGATACTTCTATTCAAAACGTACAAAGAAGTCATCAACAAATAGCCGAAGAGCAGCAACATAGAATTGCGCAAATTGGGGATATAACTTCACAATTAGCCACTAAAGAAAGCGATTTAGAAACCAATAAATCGCATTTAGCAGCCTTGCAAATTCAACACGATACAGCAAGAGCTAGTATTTTTGAAACCCAAGAGCAATTAGAAATACTCAGATCAGAGTTGGCAGAGCAAACAAGAAAATTAGATGCGAAGAAGAATGAATATGATTTATTAAAGAGTTTGGTTGATTCTATGGAAGGTTATCCAGAGAGTGTTAAATTCTTACATAAGAATACTGGCTGGAATCATCAAGCGCCTATTTTATCAGATATTTTATATGTTCAAGAAGCGTATCGTGCTGCGGTGGAGAATGTATTAGAGCCTTATTTGAACTATTATGTTGTAAATGATTTGAAAGAGGGAATGCAAGCGGTTCAATTGTTAGATGATAACAAAAAGGGCAAGGCGAATTTCTTTTTATTAGATCAATTAAATGGAGCAAGTGCTTCTGCAGCGCCTGCTAATACTATTGCTGCTTTATCTGTAATTGAAATTGATAGTAAATACAGTGCTTTGGCTAATCATTTATTAGGCAATGTTTTTATTGCAGAAAATGAACAAGCATTATCTGGTGATTATGCTGGTGTAATTTTGGAGAAATCGGGTAAGTATGTTAGAGGAAAGTATACTTTAACAGGAGGCAGTGTTGGTTTATTTGAAGGCAAGAAAATAGGACGTGCTAAAAATTTAGAGAAGCTTTTAGAAGATATTCAAGCGCAAGAAAAAATAGTGAATGAATTAAAGAATAATATTCAAACACAACATAATTCTGTATTGCAATTTAACGAGCTTTTAAAGGAGAATGAAATACGATCTACAGAACAAGCTGTTAATACTTTAATCAATGAGGTATTTGCTAATAAAAATAGATTAGAAAATTTACAATTGGCCCAAGAGTCAGCCATTGTTAAGTTGAAAGAATTTGAGGATAAGATTACAGAAGAACACCTGGCTATTGCTGACACAAGAGTAGCTTTAGAAGCTTTGAATATTTCATTACAACAAACACAGACTAGTTTAAATGATGTTGAATTGGCTTATCAAGCAGCTGAGCAAGCGTATCATTTAGCTTCGGGCGAATTCAATGAAATGAATTTGCAATTAACGAAGCAGTATAGTAAAATAGAAGCTTTACAACAGGAAGTTGTATTTAAGGAAAATCAATTGAATGATTTACATGCGCAAATTCAAAGCAATAGTGTTCAATTAACAGAAGCCAGTGCAGCCATTGTAGAAAGTCGTGAGCAATTGGCTCAGTTAGAAGCTGAATTGGTTACTTTACTTAAGACAAAAGAAGAAGAAGAACAGAAATTAAACGAGGCAGATCAAGCGTATTATAATTTACGTACTATTTTACAGGAGAAAGAGAGTGCTTTGAGAATGCAGATTAAGTCTAAAGAGTTAATTGATCAATTGATTAATGAAATCAAAGACCAACTTAATAATTTAAAATTACAGTTGTCTGGAATGAAAGAGCGTTTGAATGTTGAATTTAAAGTGGAGTTAGAGGAGATATTAGACGAAGGAAGAGCTACTGAAATATCTTTAGAAGAATTACAAGCTAGTGCGGATAGAATGAAAAAACGTTTAGAGAACATGGGTGAAGTGAATCCAACAGCCATTGAAGCCTATACAGAAATGAAAAAACGTTACGATTTCATTTTAGACCAAAAGAATGACTTAGTAACGGCTAAGGAAAGTTTAATGCTCACCATTCAAGAAGTGGAAGCAACTGCCAATAAAGCTTTCTTGGAAACATATAATCAAGCTAGAGAAAACTTCCAAAAGGTATTTAAAGCCTTATTCACAGAAGAAGATTCTTGTGATTTAATATTAGTAGATCCAGAGAATTTAGCGGAAACAGCAGTGGAAATTGTGGCACGTCCTAAAGGTAAAAAACCATCTTCTATTAGTCAATTAAGTGGAGGAGAAAGAACCTTAACAGCCACTGCTATGTTATTTGCTATTTATTTAATTAAGCCAGCACCATTCTGTATTTTAGATGAGGTAGATGCGCCATTAGATGATGCCAACGTAGGTAAGTTCACGCAGATGATTCAGAAATTTAGTGACAATTCACAGTTTATCATTGTAACACACAATAAACAAACGATGAGTGCGGTGGATGTTATTTACGGAGTGACCATGCAGGAGCCTGGTGTGAGTAAGTTAGTGCCTGTAGATTTTAGAAGCTTAAGCAACTAAATTTTATAACCACCGAATAGTAAATGGGGTTAACCGTAAATTAAATAAAATTGATACAATAAAAGGGAAGCTTTGCTTAAAGGCTTCCCTTTTATTATATAACCCTTTAATTAGCAATAAGTTTAATGTTTAAACTATAAAAATTGATAAAATCGGCCTCTATATTATTTCTAACTTGTTTTTTATTGTATCTGCCTTTTAGTAGACAGCCAGATTATTTTGATAGTGAAATTGCCCCGGCAATTATAAAATGGCAACCTAATGAATTAATAGAACAAGGGGGGAAAGTGAAGGTGGGTAGTTTAGTGGCCGTGTATTCTGAATTTGGTAAACAATATGCCATTGTGATTGATAGTGCCCAATATGCCTCTCAACTAGGTAAAAAGGTAGAAGTAATCTATGAATTAAGCAATCCTCATAAAGCTGTTATAAATAAGCTTTGGGGGTATTGGCTTATTCCCATTGAATTGGCTTGGTCTTTTGGCTTTTTCTTTATTTTATTAGGTATTGCCTATGCTACAACGCACCGCCCGCATCCCAGCGCCATCGCCGAGCAATTAAAAGCAGAGGAAGGGCCTAAGAAAAAATACGAGTAATAAGTCTATAAAAAGTGCTAAAATCTAAAAAGAATAAATGCTATGCCGAGCGAACATTGTGAGCGAAGTAATCTGAGAGTCGAGCTATAGGTGTTTATTCTTTAAAGATTTTAAAAATGGGTAACTAAAATTTTGTGGATTAACGTTTCAATAGACGTTTAATTTCTTTGTCGACGTCGCGGGTTTTGATGGTTTCGCGTTTGTCAAATTCCTTTTTACCCTTACCTACACCAATTTCAACTTTGGCGAATCGTTTTTCGTTAAAGAAAATGCGTAAAGGGATAATAGAGTAGCCCTTTTCTTTTACTTTGGTCTCTAATTTTTCAAGTTCTCTTTTTTGCAATAATAGTTTACGATCATGCACTTCTATATGATTATTGGCATTGCCATGTGTATAGGCATTGATGAATAATCCTCTCACCCATAATTCACCTTTATCAAACATGCAAAAAGAATCATTAAAACTTACTTTACCTTCTCTAATAGATTTAACCTCAGTTCCAAGCAAAACAATGCCTGCCTCATATTTATCTTCTATGTGGTAGTTGAAATAGGCCTGCCTATTGTTTAATTCTTTTACTTGAACTGGTTTCGCTTTGGCCATAAAAAATCCCGGAACTGATCTAGTGCCGGGAAACAAAAATAGGATTAAATATTGACTTCCTAAATGGATTAATGCTTGAATAAGTAAGCCACTTCGGATAATTTGTTTTTTAAGTCTTTACGATTTACTATAAAGTCTAAAAATCCATGTTCTAATAAAAATTCACTTCTTTGAAATCCAGGCGGTAAATCTTTTTTGATGGTCTCTTTAATAACACGAGGACCTGCAAAACCAATTAAGGCGCCAGGTTCTGCAATATTGATATCTCCCAACATACCAAAGCTTGCAGATATTCCACCAAAGGTAGGATCGGTAAGCATTGAAATAAAGGGAAGTTTTGCGTCGCTCAATTGAGAAAGTTTGCCACTTGTTTTAGCCAATTGCATTAAGCTAAAAGCACTTTCCATCATACGTGCACCACCGCTTTTGCTAATTACTAAGTAGGGTAGCTTGTGTTTTATGCAATAGTCTACAGCACGACTAAATTTTTCTCCCATTACACTACCAAGTGATCCACCAATAAATTCAAAATCCATACAAGCAGTCACTAATTCTTCTCCATTTATTTTTCCTACTGCAACACGCATGGAATCTTTTAAATCGGTTTTAGCATGTATTTCGTCAAGTCGTTTTTGGTAATTTTTTAAATCGGTAAAGTTTAAAGCATCTTTACTTTTAATATTGTCAAATAGCTCTGTGAATTGTGCATCGTCATATAAAATGTCAAAATATTCATCACTTCCAATTCGATGATGAAAATCGCATTTGGAGCAAATGAATAAATTCTCTTTTAATTCAGAGCTAGTACAAATATGATTACAAGAAGGACATTTCGTCCAAAGACCTTCTGGTGTTTCTTTTTTATCCGCGGTGGAAGTGGTAATCCCTTTTCTTTTCCTTTTAAACCATCTCGATTTACTCGCTTCTGAACCTGTTGTTTCTTCCCCAGTTAAGTTTACTTCAATATCTTCTTCTCTATTTTTCATAGTTAAGCAATCGTTTAATCTTACATGAAGTTATATAAAAATAAACAGTCACCCTTTTTAAGTATAAGGGTGACTGTGTTAAAATTTTGTTTAAGCGTTTCTGCCAATACAGTTTAGGTCATCAAAAGCGGTTTCAAGGCGTTTGATAAAAGATTCCTCTCCTTTTCTTAACCAAACTCTTGGATCGTAATATTTCTTATTGGGCTTGTCAGCTCCTTCAGGATTTCCTAATTGTGCTTGTAAAAAGGCTTCATTCTTTTTGTAATAACTTAAAATACCTTCCCAGAAGGCCCATTGTAAATCTGTATCTAAATTCATTTTGATAGCACCATATCCAATAGCTTCTCTAATTTGATTTTGAGGAGAACCAGATCCGCCATGAAAAACAAAATACACTGGCTTTTCAGGAGTGTTAAATTTTTTCTGAATATACACTTGACTGTTGTTTAGAATATCTGGTCTTAATTCAACATTACCTGGTTTGTATACGCCATGTACATTGCCAAAAGCGGCAGCTACGGTAAATAGTTTACCAACTTTACTTAATTCAGTATAAGCGTATTCAACATGTTCTGGTTGTGTATATAATTTGTCATTGTCAACATTGCTATTGTCTACACCATCTTCTTCACCACCAGTTACACCTAATTCAATTTCTATACTCATACCAAGTGGTGCCATTCTTTTATAAAATTCAACAGAAGTTTGAATGTTTTCTTCAATACTTTCTTCTGACAAATCCAACATATGAGAACTAAATAAAGGCTGTCCTTTTTCTTTATTAAATTGTTCACCCGCATCAATTAAGGCACTAATCCATGGTAACCATTTTTTAGAAGCATGATCGGTATGAAGTACAACAGGCACATTGTAAAACTTAGCCACCTGATGAACGTGTAAAGCACCCGCAATTGCACCTTGAATATTAGCTTGTAAATTATCATTAGGCATTCCCTTGCCAGCAATGAATTGAGCACCCCCATTTGAAAATTGAATAATAATAGGAGAGTTCACTTTAGCAGCCGTTTCAATAGCCGCATTTATCGTGTCTGTTCCAGTCGTATTAACTGCTGGTATGGCAAATTTGTTTGTCTTTGCATCATTGTATAAAGTCTCTAGCTCTTTGCCAAATAAAACCCCTGCTCTGTACTTGCTCATAGTTTATTTATTGAGTGGCAAATATACAATTTATGCCCCAAACGGATGTTAGCCTTCATAGGGTAGTTAGAGAAAAATAATCCCCAAAAATGGGAATAATACACACATTTATAATTGAAAATCAATAGTTTAAAGAAAACCTTTACTTTTCATCCAATCGTCATTATAGACCTTTCCAACATACCTGCTTCCATGATCGTGAAATATACAAACAACAAGATCGGTGCTTTTTAATTTATCTTTTAATTGGAGTAAACCTTGAATACAACTTCCTGCGCTATAACCACAAAACATCCCTTCTTCTTTTGCTAATTTACGCGTCATTAAAGCACCTTCTTTATCGCCAACCTGCTCAAAATGATCAATAACTTTCATGTCGTAATTGGCTGGCACAAAATCTTCTCCAAATCCTTCTGCTATATAGGGCTGCACATAGGCGTGGTCTTCAATGCCTGTTTGAAAGTAATGAGTAAGTAATGATCCTATTGGATCAATGGCCCAAACTTGAATACTAGGATTTTTTTCTTTTAAATAGGTAGCTATTCCGGTGATAGTTCCGCCTGTTCCTGCAGTACAAACTAAGTGTGTAATTTTACCTTCCGTTTGATTCCAAATTTCAGGCCCAGTACTTTCATAGTGCGCTTGTCGGTTGGCGAGGTTATCATATTGATTAAAGAAAAAAGAATTGGGAATTTCTGTAGCTAGTTTTCTCGCGACAGCATAATAGCTTTTTGGATCATCTGGTGCTACATTGGTTGGACAAACAATTACTTCTGCGCCTACTGCTCTGAGTATGTCCATTTTTTCTTTACTCTGCTTATCGGTGGTGGTGAAAATACATTTATATCCTTTTACAATGGCTGCTAAGGCAAGCCCCATTCCTGTATTGCCACTTGTGCATTCAATGATGGTGCCACCAGGTTTTAGTTTCCCTTCTGCTTCGGCTACCTCCACCATTTTCAAAGCCATTCTATCTTTAATAGAATTACCTGGATTAAAATAATCAACCTTGGCTAATACAGTGGCGGTAACCTCACTCGTTATTTTATTTAATTTAATGAGGGGGGTATTGCCAATTGTTTCTAAAATATTATTTAACCACATGTCGACTATGCCATTTGATGTTATCGTAAAAATAAGCTAATTAAAAAGAAATGGGGGAGAAAGAAATTCAGAAGTTTCTAACTAAAAAATAGGGCGGTAGGAATTATAAATTCTCGAAATTAGTCGTGATAATTTCACAAAAACGAGTCTGAATCATTTTTTCAGCAAGAAGTATCATGTTGTAAAATGCTTTTGCATTACTGATGCCATGTCCAATTATGACTGGCTTATTAACGCCCAATACTGGAGTGCCGCCATAATTTTCAAAATGATAACGCCCAAAGAAAGAATCATTTTGTAAGTTTTGATGTACAGCAGCATCATACATCGCCTCAGCAGTTTTTAATATAATGTTTCCAGTAAATCCATCACAAACTATCACATCTGCTTTGTCATTAAAAACATCTCTGCCTTCTATATTGCCAATAAATTGAATCGCTTTATTTTCTTTTAAAAGAGGGTAGGTTGTTTGGGCTAATAAATTTCCTTTGCCTTCTTCTTCTCCTACATTTAATAAACCAACTGTAGGATTTTCGATATTCAATATATGCTTAGCATATAAATTTCCTAAAATACCAAATTGATTGAGTTGTTCTGCTTTACAATCGGCATTTAATCCAACGTCTACAAGTAAGCCAGTTTTACCACTTAATTTAGGAAGTAATGTTGCAATGGTGGGTCTTAGTACTCCTTTGATAGGCTTAATGCTAAACATTGCACCAACTAACATCGCGCCAGTATTTCCTGCGCTTAAGAAGGCGTCAATCTCTCCAGTCACTAATAATTTAAAACCAATGGCAATTGATGAGTTTGGTTTTTCTTTTAATGCCTTGGTAGGGTGTTCGTGGTAACCTATCACTTCAGTGGCAGGTACAATATGCAAAAAAGGTGAGGAAATCCCATGTTGCTGAAAGAGTTCTTTCAACTGGGTTTCTTCACCTATACAAAATATATTATTTTCTGAATTTGTTAAATATTGCTGTACTCCTTTAACGGCTTCCAGTGGGGCGTAATCGCCTCCCATCATATCGATGCCAATATTCATTGACTCAGTAATTAAGCTTTTAGTGGCGCTTTTTCGCTTACTAAAAGTCCTTTATAATACAATTTACCTTCTTGAACGTGCGCGCGATGACGTACATGGATTTCACCAGTAGTTCCATCTTTGCTTAATGTAACTTCTTGAGCTACATAGTGAGTTCTTCTTTTAGCACTACGTTGTTGTGAGTGTCTGCGTTTAGGATTAGGCATCTCTTATTTTTTAAAATTTATTATTAATATTCGTTTTTAATTCTTGTCAGCTTCTTCGTTTAAATCATCCAGTCCTTTAAATTTTTCTAAACCTTTCCAGATGTTTGTGTTATTTACTTCTGTAGGGTTTACTTTGAATTGGTTCAACTGTTCTAATACTTTTTTGTTGCAGGTTGATTCCCCTTTTTCATCCTCTTTACATATATGTTGAAGGGGAATACTTAAGTTGATAAACTCATAAATCCAAGCAGCTATCGAAAAATGGTTTTCATTTCTATCGATATAAAAAATATCAGGATCTTCTTCTTGACTGTTCATGGTAATAGGGTCTTCTACTAATTTAACTATTAAATTAAATTCATCCCAAAGCTGAATCGTTAGCGGATTACCGCAACGGTCACAAAGGGTATCTATTTTACCATCAACATCGAAGTGTAATTGAAAGAACCCTTGTTTTTTGTCTAGGCTTAGCCTAACAAGGGTATTACAATTAGTGAAGTCTTGTTGTCCAAAACTAATAAAGAACTGATCCTCGATACGGTACTCGAACTCATGTAAACCGGGTTTCAAACCCACAAATGCTATTTCGAAAGCCCTGTTTTGGTTCATAACCGTACTTATAAGGTTGGCAAAGTTAGTAAAAACCAACCAAAAGACAAAGTTTATCCTACTTTTGAGGGGATATTAGCTGATAGAATAGCCAAAGCCTCAAAACACGTTTAATTTGAAAAAAGACCTACTTATATTGCAAAAACGTCTAGGTATCATTTTAGGTGCTTTTTGGCTAATTGTAGCTTTAGCCTTGTTGATTGGCTCCTTTTTCCCCGATTGGGTGAGTCATTATTACAGTTTTGGGTTATTTCAAAGCATTGGAAAAGGGTTAAGGACTGTTTCAATGGTCAGTGCTAGCGCAATAGGCGAGTATGTTTATTTATTAATAGTTATAATATTGATTATCAAATTAATACAATATCTATATAAATTTAAAAATGAATTTAATAAACCAAATTTATTGCCTTTTTTAATTCGAACTGTGAAGAAATTGGGTATGCTTTTGGTGAAATTATATGTGGTGTTTATGCTTTTGTGGGGGCTTAATTATCAAAAAGCAAGCCCCGCAAGTAGTTTTCAGTTAAAAGTGGATACTACTTATACAGAAGCTCAATTAGATCAGTTATCCTTGACACTTATGGAGGAATTGAACAGCACCAGGCTAATAGTGCCTGATTCAGCTATTGTAAAGTGCACCATTGAGCAAGTATTTGCACATACCGTTACTGAATTTGAAACCATCCAATCGAGTTACCCCTTTTTACAGCTTGAAAAGCCTAGTTTAAAACAAGCCAAATTTCCTAGCTGGGGCGATTATATTGGCTATATGGCATTTTACCATCCAATTACGGGGGAAGCCATTATTAGAGGGGATGTGCCCATCTTAACCTTACCCTTTACAAGTTGTCATGAACTAGCACATCAAATGGGCTATGCTTCTGAAGCCGAAGCTAATTTTATAGCTTTTGTAGTAGCTTCTGAAAGCAAAGACCCTATTTTAAAATACTCCATGTTGTTGCAGTTATTTACCTATTGTCAATCGGAGCAGTTGGGTTTAATTGCCAAAAGAGGCAGTTTTCAAGATTGGGAAAAACTGGCAAGTCGAAACAAACAACTTTTAAATTTTAAGGTCATTCAGGATCGAAAATATATCAGGGAATTTTTTGCAAAGAGGCAGCATTTATTAATTCCTGCTTCTGCCTCAATGTATAATCAGTTTTTGCAATGGAATAAGCAAGCCAAGGGAATTAATAGTTATAATGACGTATTATTATGGGCTATCGCGTATAAAAATAGAAACAAATAAAATAGAGTGCAGGATTTAAAACTTATTCTTCCACATCATGCTCTCAATAGGTTTTTCTGGCTGCCCGCTATATTTAGCATTTGATTTTTGATTGTATTTAACTTCAATTTCTCCATCTACTGGGAAATAAATTAGTTGACCAATAGGCATTCCTTTATAAATACGTACGGGTTGTTTCACTGAAATTTCTAAAGTCCAATAACCACAGAATCCTACATCCCCTTTTCCTGCAGTAGCATGTATATCAATACCAAGTCTACCGGTAGATGACTTTCCTTCTAAAAAGGGTACATGTGCATGCGTCTCTGTATATTCTAAAGTCACGCCTAAATAAAATCCAGTAGGCTCTAATACGAAGCCTTCTTCTGGAATTTCAAAATAAGTAATGGTATTATGTTGTTTGGCATCTAAAATGGCATTGTCATAGGTAGCTAACCATTTGCCTAAATGCACGTCATAACTATTACTTCCTAGGTCTTTTCGATCGTATGGTTCAATTTTAATGGTCTGTTTAGCTATTTCTTCTAATATTCGAGTGTCAGATAAAATCATCTTTGTTTTTTTATGTTTATTTTGCAGCTATGAACGGCGCTGCAATCTAATTCAATCCTTTTTTCCATGCCTTTGTTTTATCAACAAAATATTAACGCAACAACTAAAATGGCCATTTGGGCAATTACAGAGCCTTTCTCTTTTTTTGAGTCCGAGGTAAAAAGGGTAGAGGATGAAAGGGTAATATCGCATCCAATAAAACAAACACAACATTTAGCTGCAAGACTTCTATTACAATTCATGTTACCCAATGAGGATACAACCTCTATTAAGTATGCTTCTAATGGGAAACCCTATTTAGAAAATGCTACACAACAATTTTCTATTTCACATTGTAATGGATATGCAGCTTGTGTGGTTGGTGAAAAGGAGCCTGTAGGAATTGATATTGAAATGATTCATGAGCGTGTTCAAAAAGTAGCTCATAAGTTTTTACATAGCACAGAACTTGAAAAAATTAAAAAGATCTCTACCTCGGCACAATTAGCGCAACTGACTTTTTTTTGGGCTGCAAAAGAAGCGATGTATAAGATGAATGAAAAAGTGGGGATTGATTTTTCAGCGCAGTTGAGAATGGATGCATTAGCAACTGCCTCTAAAGGTACTTTGAATGCATCAATTTTAAGTGATGCAGTAGAACAGGAAGTGCAAATTCATTATGAAATCACACCCAGCTTTGTTTGGGCAGTAAGTGTTATCTAGTATTTTATTAGTCTTCTAAAGACATTGGTTCGTCATCTTCTAGCAAATTCATATTAATAGAATCAGCTCCAGCGATACCTTCTATCGAGCCTTTTATATGCATCGCATTTAATAAAACTTTTTCTAATTGTTTTTCTCTTGACTTCCACAACTTCTCCATGGCGTCTCTTTCTTTTTGAATGCTTTGGCGCATTTGTCTAAAGCCTTCGCCAATCGCTTTCCATTGTTCATTAAACTCGTTGCTTGTTAAGTAATCGTATAGAAAACTCATTTTATCGCCTTTGTTTAATTGATTTTTCTTGGTATCATATATTTTAAGTAGGGCAGTCCTAAGTAATAATGCAACACTTTTCACTTCTTGATAAGAGCATATGTACACACCTTCTTTTTCGCCAAAGCGTTCCATATCTTTTGGAAATGCTTGTGTTACAATAATGGCAATGTCTGCACCCTGGCTTCGCATATCCGCCTTTAATTTTTCTATCCACTCTTGTGCAAATGCAGTTGTTCTTTTGCTTTCGTAAATAATTTTACCTGCTTCCTGCCCTAAATTGTTTCTAACAACTTGAATACAATCTGCACCACGAACGCCTTTGCCTACTTCTACAATTTCATCAAAGGGGAAACTACTTTTTAATAACTCTTCTAATAGTAATTCTTGCACTTCACCTTGCATTTGCATGCTGCCTTGTTCTGCTTTACGTTTCATTTCGTCGGCAAGCTTTCTTTGATCGTCTAATTGTTTCTCAAGTTCTTTTACTTTGAGTTGATATTCTTGGTCTTTTAAGGAACCTCTTTCTAATTCTTCTTTTTGAATTTGTGCTTTTAGGTTTTCTCTTTCAGCAACTAATTTTCTTTGTAATTCTAATTCTAGTTCTGCTTCTTTGGTTTGGATTTCTTGCACTTGTTTTAAAAACGCCAATTCCTTTTCTTGAAAATCTTTGACTTGTTTACTCATAGCAGACTCTGATTGCTGCATGATTTTTATTTTATGATCGTATTGGGCGCCAAGATCTTTTTTTAATTTTTCTGCTAATTCATTTTCTATGGCTACTTTTTGTTCTGCCAATAAAAAAGTGGTTTCTTCTTCTTTCTTTTTTTGCCAATCGGTCATTTTGCCGCGTAACTCTTTCTCCACTTCTTCTCTAATAGCATCGGTGGGCTCGAAGTTGTGTTGGCATTTAGGACAGGTAACGGTATAATTAGACATGTCACAAATATAAATAAAAAACCCCATCACTTTTATGATAGGGTTGGTGCGGAAGAGGAGATTCGAACTCCCACGCCCGTGTATGGGCGCTACCACCTCAAGGTAGTGCGTCTACCAATTTCGCCACCTCCGCGTTTGTTTGCAAATGTACAAAAAAAGAGTCCCGAATTATCGGGACTCTTTTACTATAAATTATTTGAAAAGGATTAAAGGGAAGCGATCACCTCTTTAGCCGAACGCACATAATCTGCATTCTTAGCTTCTTCTGCCATTTTAATACAAGTTTCAGCACTTACTTTAGCACCTTTTTTATCACCTAATTCTTTTTGAGTTTTAGCTTTTAGTAAAAATAACCAATAAGCTTTTGCATCTAAAGCAATTGCTTTATCTACATAAACCAATGTTTTGTCATAGTCCTTATCCATATCAAAATAGAAATTAGCAGCAGCTTGGTAAGTAGCGCTTGTAACAGCTGTGCCAGTGGTAGAACTTTCAATTTGCTTACGAATGGTTGATTTAATATCTGTTTTAATTGGGATATTAATCATTGTGTTAGCCCATTTTAAATAGATAGTTGCAGTTTCAGCAGTAATATTGCCAACACCTATTGTAAAAGTCTCTGTAGTATTACTAGTTGTTTCAGGCTTTACTTTTATACGAACTACATCTTCAGCTTCTGTGTAACTAAAACTTCCCCAACCTTTAGAATTGCTATTAAAAATAATAGTCCACTCTGTTTCCCCTGGGATAGTAAATAAGCCATAAGAACCTGCTGCTAAAACAGTATTACCAACTGTTACTGGATGTGAAAAAGTCACTTTAGTGGCACCATTTGCACCTGTTCTCCAAACAATACCCGTTGGTGCTAATAAGCTTCCGTTTCCAAAAGCAGCACGTCCTTTTAAACCGGGTCTAGAATACACTATATCAATTTTACCTAAACCAAATTCTTGTGAAAGTGTTTGAGTAGGGCTTGGTGCAGGCATTTTAATTTGTGCTGTAATAGACAAACTTAAAAATGTTCCTACAACAAAAAGTATTTTTTTCATGGTCATATTTTTTTAGAGAACAAACCTACTTTATTTTAGGTTATCAAAAGAGTAATTTGTGTTATTTTTTGAAGGCAGGATGAAATCGATCAAGCGTATCCCTTAAGTACTCTCTGTTAATGTGGGTATATATTTCGGTAGTCGTGATGCTTTCATGCCCAAGCATTTCTTGAACGGCTCTTAAATCGGCGCCGCCTTCCACTAAATGGGTGGCAAAAGAGTGTCTAAAGCTATGGGGGGAAATTGATTTTTTGATACCTGATTTTAAAATAAGGTCTTTGATAATATAAAAAATCATAACCCTACTCAGGCCCTTTCCTCTATTGTTTAAGAATAATATATCCTCACAATTTTTAGCGGGGGTTTGATGTATTCTAATGGTGTCTTTATAAATTTTGATAAATTTAATAGCATCGGATCCAATAGGAATTAATCTCTCTTTATCGCCTTTCCCAATGACTCTTATAAAACCAACATCTAAATACAAGCAAGAAATTTTTAAATTGATGGCTTCTGTTACCCTTAAGCCCGAACTATACATGGTTTCTAATATCGCTTTGTTTCTGCCGCCTTCAGGTTTGCTTAAATCTAAGTGAGAGATGAGAAGTTCAATTTCTTCAAAACTTAATACATCTGGTAATTTGCGCCTTGTTTTAGGGCTTGGTAAAAGAGTAGTTGGGTTGATGGTGCAAATTTGTTCAAGAAGACAATATTTAAAAAATGATTTTATACCAGAGATAATTCTTGCTTGTGAAGTAGGCGCCATTTCCATTTCGCCAATACATTGAATAAATGACTGTAGATGCTGCAGTGTTACCTCTGCGGGGCTTAGGCTTTCTTTATTACTTTCTAGGTAGTTGGTTAATTTATCAATGTCTCTTAGATAAGCTTCGACAGAATGAGCACTTAGCGACTTTTCAAGTTGTAAGAATGCTTTAAACCCTTTTTTATAGTTAACCCAATTCATATTATGGAATAATAGATTTGATAGTTATGTATTAATGATTTTATTTCGCGTCAGATTAAACAAATACATGAAAGTAAATTTAAGGTCATTTAAGCAGAAAGTGAGGCATAATGGGAAACAATTAAAATCATTCTTGTCAAAATTAGAAAAGAAAACGCCTAAAGGCTTAGATCAGTTAACAAAAAAAGTAAGTCCTGAAGTTTGGAAAGAGGTAGATTGTTTGAGTTGCGCTAATTGCTGTAAAACGATGAGCCCTACTTTTACGCCTACTGATATTAAAAGAATCGCAAATCATTTCGAAATGACACCTGCTGCTTTTAAAGAGAAGTGGTTGGTTTATGATAAAAAAGACAATGATTGGTTGAACAAATTACAACCATGTCAGTTTTTAAATATGAAGACGAATATGTGTAGCATATACGATATCAGACCTGCAGATTGTTCGGGTTTTCCTCATCTAACAAAAAGGAAAATGACAGAGTATATGCATGTTCACAAACAAAATGTTGAATTGTGTCCTGCTACTTATAAGATGGTAGAAAAAATGCAAGCCTTAATAGGGTAATTTTTCGTTTACCTATTTTCGACCTTTAAAGTCATCCATAGTATGATGCATTCCTATCCACTTACCTACCAAAACATCAAACCAACTTGCTGGTAGTATTCCTTTAAATAAGGGAACCAAATAAACTATCCAAGGCAACCTAACAAAGCGCTTATTATTTTCTATTCCGTTAATTATTTTTTTGGCAGCTACTGAAGGTTCAACGATGGGGATTAGTTTACTTTGAACACCATCAAACATGCCAGTATTTATATAATAAGGCGTAACTGTTGTAATTTTTACATTTGTTTTTGCTGCGGCCATTTCTAATTGCAGGGAATCGCTCCAGCCAATTACTGCCCATTTACTAGCTGCATATACACTTAGTTTAGGGTTGCTGACCATACCAGCAGCGGAAGCAATATTTATAATATGTCCATCTCTTTGCGCAATCATAGCCGGTAAAAATTCGGCAGTGATATGCATGGAGGCATTACTATTAATGCCCATTGTTTTTTCTATGTCTAGATGGGTATAGTCTGCAAAAAGTTTTCCTACAATTATTCCAGCATTGTTAATGAGTATATCAATGGTGCCCACTTCTTGTTTTACAATTTGCGCATATTTGATAACATCAGCTGTATTCATTATATCCACTATATAAGGATAAACTTTATAACCATGTTCTTTAAATTCAACGGTAGTCGCCTCTAATGAAAGTGGATTGATATCCCAAATAACTAAACAGTCTAACTTTTTTTCAAGTAATAACAATCCCATTAATTTTCCTATGCCCGATGCACCTCCGGTAATTAAAGCTATTTTATTTTCAATTTGGCTCATCGCGGTTATGATTAAGTAGTACTAATTTAATCTTCTTTCTCTAATTAATTACATATTAGTATCATTAAATTAAGCGTTATGATTAAACTCAGCTCAACAAATTATTAGAAATATACGTCTTCGAAAAATTGTAACTCCCAATTTGAATGCTGGTTTAAGAAAATAGAAATCACATCAAATTGTAAATATTTCCATTGTGGATGTTGGAATTGAAAGAGGGCAGCCCCATTTTTTAAAAACTGCATTTTTTGACGATGTATGAATTGTTCGGGATAGCCAAATTCAATACTGGATCTGGTTTTAACTTCAATAATATGTAGTAGGTTATTTTTACTTGCGATAATGTCTATTTCTAAATGTTTGCATCTCCAATTCCTATGTAGTATTTCAAAACCTAGCGTAATTAAGTATTCGGTAGCTGTATTTTCGCCAAAAATCCCAATTTCTTTGTTGCTCATTTAAAATTCATTTAGCTTTATCCTATAGCTCAAACATCGTCATTAAATACATATGCAAAAAGCGTATAAATTACAAGGAAAACACAGGCATTATGATTGGGGAGGTAAAACCTTCATTCCAAATTTAATGGGTGTGGAGAACGTAAATCATTTGCCATATGCCGAATATTGGATGGGAGCACATCCTTCTGCAAGCGCTACTATTAATATGGAGGAGGGGGCAAGAGCATTAATAACCCTAATTCAAGATAATCCAGTTTTTTGGCTGGGGAAAGAAACGGCCCATTTGTTTGATAGTCTTCCTTATTTATACAAAATATTGGATGTGCGTGATATGTTAAGCATTCAAGTTCACCCCAGTAAAGAAAATGCTGTTATTGGTTTTAATGCAGAAGAAAAATCTGGTATCCCTATTGACGCAACTAATCGTAATTATAAAGACAAGAATCACAAACCAGAAGTAATGGTGGCTTTAAGTGATTTTTGGTTATTGCACGGTTTTTTACCACCCGATATTTTAGAGGAAAGGCTTAATAGTTATTTTTATTTTAGGCCCTTAATCAATGAATTTAGAGGGGTTGATTATCAAAATTTGTATTCTTTTTTCATGCAACTTCCCCTGGAAGCTTCCGATTCAATTCTTAAGCCTTTATTAATTGAAGCAGCGGAAGCTGTAAAAAGGGAAACCGTAACAAAGAAGGATCCACATTGGTGGGCACATAAATATTATGCGGAGGGTATCCCCGCAAAAAATATTGATAAAGGTATTTTTTCTATTTACATTTTAAACATTGTCAATATTCCCAAGTATCAAGGCATCTTTCAAGGCGCGGGTTTATTACACGCGTATTTAGAAGGGCAGAATATTGAATTAATGGCCAATAGCGATAATGTTTTAAGAGGGGGTTTGACACCCAAACATGTAGATGTTAAGGAGCTATTACATCATGTTACATTTGTGCCCACTTATCCAGCTATTTTAAAAGGTGCATCTTTAAATAGTCATGAGCTTGATTTTGCTTGTCCAGTGCCCGATTTTGGTTTAACAAAAATTGCCATTTTGCAAGGTGATTCTTACACAATATCTACCCATTCTTTAGAACTCTTATTGGTAATTGAGGGGGAGATAAGCATAGAGGGGATAATTTTTAAAGCAGGTGAATGTGCCGCCTTACAGGCTAATTCTTCTATTGAGATAAAGGCTAGCCTGCCTTCTGTGATGTTTAAGTCATATGTACCTAAATAGTTTATTCACAATTGAGGAAAAGCATTATTTATAAATAATGAATGAAAACCTTATTTTTGTTTTCCAAGCTACCAGTAGTAGTGTGGTCTAAAAAGAAAAAACAATAAAAGATGAGATTCAACAAACAAATTATAGTCGCTTTACTAATAATGGTCGCTACTAGTGCGTTATATCGTGTATTACCTGGAAGACCTTATGGTTTTGCACCACAAATTGCCATTGCATTATTTGGAGGTTCTTTATTTGTAAGACAAAAGCAATATGCTTTTTTATTGCCAATTCTTTCTATGTTTATTTCAGATGTATTATATCAAGTATTGTTTACTTATCACTTAACTGCGATGGAAGGTTTCTATCAAGGTCAATTACTTAATTATATTTTAATTGCAAGTACTGCAGTATTTGGTTTTGGTTTACAAAGCAATAAATTATCAAAATATATTGTAGGATTTTTAAGTGCACCTACTGCTTATTTTTTAGTGTCAAACTTTTTAGTGTGGGCGCAAGGTGGTGGATATCATCATGCTTTTACAATAACAGGACTTATACAAACTATGGTTGATGGATTACCATTTTATCCATATAGTGTAGCAGGTACTTTAGTGTTTGGTGCAGTTTTATTTGGATCTTTCAGCGTAATGGTTCCAAAGTTTAAAGCTATCTAACTATATTATTTTCGCTTTACTTTTTTGCTTCTATCAATTCGAATTCGGTATCAATTTTCCAAGGGCCATTGTCTGCAGCTTCAGTAGCTAAAACATCACATCTATTGTTGTGAGGGTTATCACTGTGTCCTTTGACCCAATGAAACTTTATCGTAAAGGGAGCCGCAATTTTATGATACTGAAGCCAAAGGTCTTTGTTTTTTTTACCGCCTTTAAAATCGGTCTTTATCCAATTGTCTAACCATTTTTTCTCTACCGATTCAACTACATATTTGCTATCCGTAAAAATATGAATGGGTAAGGTTTTGGTTTTTAAGGCTGTAATAGCTTTAATAACTGCTAAAAGTTCCATTCTATTGTTGGTTGTTTTACGATAGGCTTCCTGAATTTCTTTCACTTTTCCACCCCACATTAATATGGCACCGAAACCTCCAGGGCCGGGATTTCCCCTAGAAGAACCATCAGTATAGATTATTATTTTATCCATTAATTTGACCTAATTGGTTGATAATAAGTATCATACGTAAATATACAACAGCTTATATTATTTAACTAAAATATATTTAATGTGTTTTTCATACACTTTATTATTTTATCTTTAGTTGTTGTATCTGTTTGTTAATGAAAGAAGAGTGAATAGGAGCTTATGCAAACTAATAAATTAAATAAAGAAAGCGGTAAAAAAATAAGCTTTCATCTTAAGTACCAGACGACTTATGGACAAACCTTGTTTGTGTATGGGAATCATCCTTTATTAGGGGGAGGCGAAATGGCTAATGCAGTTCCAATGGTTTATTTAAATGATTCCTATTGGGTATTGCATATTAATTTCCCATTGCCATTACGAAAAGATAAAATCACCTATCACTATTTAATTCAAAATGAGGACGGTACTCAATTACTAGATGGGGGAAATGATAATAATTTTTCTCTACATGAAATTAAAGTAAATGAACTTGTTTTATTAGACACTTGGAATTTTGCTGGGTTCATTGAAAATGTATTTTATACAGAACCTTTTACTTCTATTTTACTACCCACTTATAAACCGCAAGTAGCTGCACTAAAAATAAACGAAGCAACTACGCATATATTTAGGGTAAAAGCCCCTTTATTAAAAACAGGACAAACATTGGCTATTATTGGAGCTTCGAGTTTACTAGGCGGCTGGGATGTCCATAAAAGTATTCCACTAAAAAAAATCAAACAGACACCTTGTTTTGAAATCGCATTAGATTTAAAAGATAGCGAATTCCCTTTTGTATATAAGTATGGTATTTATGATGTGAAGCAAAAACTTTTTATTCAATTTGAAGAAGGAAATAACAGAGTCCTCTATGAATCTGTGGGGATTAAAAAATTAGTTATTTGTAATGATGGTTTTGCTGTTTTAAATAATACCGAGTGGAAGGGTGCTGGGGTGGCTATTCCCGTTTTTTCTTTAAGGTCTCAAGAGAGTTGTGGGGTTGGTGAATTTTCTGATATTAAATTATTAGTAGATTGGTCAAAACAAATTGGATTAAAACTAATACAATTATTGCCAGTAAATGACACAACGGCAACCCATACCTGGATGGACTCTTATCCCTATGCTGCTATATCTGCATTTGCTTTACATCCCTTGTTTATTAGAATAGAAGAAATGGTTTTGCCTAAACAACAAGATTTAATAAAGGGGTATTTAATTGAAAAAGAAAAATTTAATGCATTAGAGGCAGTAGACTATGAATTAGTGATGAAGTTGAAATGGAAGCTATTGAGGTCATTGTTTGCAAAAAATGGCAAAAAGGAATTAACCTCTTCAAGTTTTGCTGAATTTTTTAATAACAATGCACATTGGCTTGTTTCGTATAGTGTCTTTTCTTATTTAAGAGAATTACATGGGAGTATAGATTTTAATGCTTGGCCAACGCATTCAATATACAATGAGGTAGCTATTCAAAAAATGGCAGATCCATCTTCCACTATTTATTCAGAAATAACTTTTTATTATTATGTACAATATCATTTACATCTTCAATTAAAAAGTGCAACTAACTATGCACATGAAAATGGAGTAATCGTTAAAGGGGATATTCCTATTGGGGTCTATCGATTTGGAGCAGATGCTTGGCAACATCCAAATTTATTTCACATGGATAGACAAGCAGGCGCACCTCCTGATGATTTTGCCTTAAAGGGACAGAACTGGGGTTTCCCTACCTACAATTGGGAACAGATGGCTGCAACAGATTATAATTGGTGGAAATTAAGATTTGAGCAAATGCGTTTTTATTTTGACGCGTTTAGAATAGATCATATTTTAGGATTCTTTAGAATTTGGAGCATTCCTATGCATGCAGTTGATGGTATCATGGGACATTTTGTGCCGGCAATTCCTATTAGCATACACGAATTTAATAGTAAAGGAATTTCATTTGATGCCTATCGTTTTACCAAGCCATTTATCAATGAAACAAATATGTTTCAAATTTTTGGCTATGACAATGAATATGTGAAGTCTCATTTTATGCAATCCATTGGAGAGGGTCTCTATGAATTTCTACCTGCCTTTCAAACGCAGATCGCTGTGGTAAATCATTTTAATGAATTGCCTGATGAAGAATGGCAACATAAAATAAAAAATGGTTTATTAGGTTTATTAACCAACGTTATTCTTTTCGAAGATGACCAACCACAACAATATCATTTTAGATATAATATAGAAGGCACTTCGTCTTTTCAACAATTAGCCGAAAAGACGAAGCAAGTATTGAGAAATTTATATGTCGATTATTTCTTTGTAAAACAAGATGCTGTTTGGAAAAAAGAAGCATTACAAAAATTGCCTAAATTGAAAAGAGCCACGAATATGCTAATATGTGGCGAGGATTTAGGAATGGTTCCAGCTTGTTTACCAGAAGTAATGAAACAGTTTGGTATATTAAGCTTGGAAGTACAAAGAATGCCTAAAGCATCTAATACAACATTCTTTCACCCTAAAGACGCTCCCTATTTAAGTGTAGTAACACCTTCATCGCATGACACGAGTACTATTAGAGGGTGGTGGGAAGAAGATGTTTCAAAAAATCAACAATTTTATCATCAAGAAATGGAACAGACAGGGGAGGCGCCAAAGTTTTGCGAACCATGGATTAATAAAGCCATTTTAATGCAACATTTGTGTTCGCCTGCTATGTGGTCTATTTTTCAACTACAAGATTTTTTAGGTGTTGATGAAAAGCTAAGAAGGGAAAATCCACAGGAAGAAAGAATCAACGAGCCAGCTAATCCAAAACACTATTGGCGCTATAGAATGCATATCAGTTTAGAGACTTTACTAGCAGAAAAAAACTTTAATAAAGAATGGGCCATTGCTATTAAAGAAAGTGGCCGCTAAATAAGGCTATTTTGTACCTTAGCCAAAAAATAGACTAGTGCAATTAGATTTCTGGGAACAACAATTACCATTTGAATATCCTTTTACCATCTCTAATGGTAGAACTAAGACCCATCAACAAACTTTGATGATTCGTTTGTCTTTGTGCAATTGGGCCGGTTATGGAGAAGCCCCTGCCATTGTTTATTATAATGTAACAGTTGCTGGCATGATGGAGCAATTAGAAAAGCAAAGAAAACTCATTGAAAAATTTGCCCTTATTGATCCTGAACGTTTTTGGCATTTTTTACATCATTTATTTCCAAATGATCCTTTCTTAGTAAGTGCTTTAGATATGGCAGGCTGGGATTTATTTGGACAAATGAAAAAGCAACCTTTGCATGAAATGTGGAATACCAATTGGGATCAGCATACAAGCACACCTATTTGTGATTATACTTTAGGTATCGATTCCATTGAAAAGATGGTGGAGAAAATGAATGCCCACCCTTGGCCTATTTATAAAGTGAAAGTGGGAACCGATTATGATATTGAGATGATTACTGCTTTACGACAACATACCGATAAACCATTGCGCGTAGATGCCAATGCAGGTTGGACTACCGAAGAAGCTTTGCAAAAAATACCAGTATTGGCGAGCTTAGGAGTTGAATTAGTAGAACAGCCTTTAGCCAAAGATAATTGGGAAGGAATGGAGCAACTAAAAGCACAAGCTGCTTTGCCATTGTTCGCAGATGAATCTTGTGTGTTTGAAAAAGATGTTGCTACCTGTGCGACTTATTTTCATGGTATTAATATAAAGTTAACAAAGTGTAGTGGGTTAACACCTGCTTTAAGAATGATAAAGGAAGCAAAGACTTTGGGATTAAAAGTTATGATGGGCAGTATGAATGAAAGTGTGATTGGATCAGCGGCTATTGCACAATTTTTACCGCAATTAGATTATGTAGATATGGATGGCCCTTTATTAATGAACGAACTAAATGGGGTAGGACTACAATATAGTTTTGAAAATAATAATGGTAAGATTGAACCACTTCGACATCCAGGATTAGGTGTGCAATATAGAACGCCTTTTAAGAAATAAATCCAAAATTAATATTCCGAAATTTATTATATGACTCCAGAACGTACCGAAAAATTATTAAAAGTATTAAGCAAGCGTCAATCAAATTTGACAGTCGTATTAGAGAATGTACAAGATCCTCATAATGTATCTGCAGTAATGCGAACATGTGATGCTGTTGGTATTCAAGATGTGTATGTGCTTACTACTAAAATACCCAGACATAAAAAATGGGGGTATAGAAGTAGTAGTAGTGCTTTAAAATGGTTGACCATTCATGAGTTTGATACTTTAGAAGATTGTGTTGCAGCGCTAAGAAAAAATTTCAGTAAAATTTTAACCACTCATTTGTCAAGTGATGCAGTGAGTTTGCATGATATTAATTTTACCGAATCGGTGGCTTTAGTTTTTGGCAATGAGCATGCCGGTGTAACAGAAGAATTTAGAAATTTAGCAGATGGTAATTTTATCATACCTCAAATGGGTATTATTCAAAGCTTAAATATTTCAGTGGCATGTGCAGTAAGTATCTATGAAGCCATGAGACAAAAAATGAAAGCGGGGCATTATGATAATGCATCCCTACCAGCAGCACAAATGAATACTTTATTAACGCAATGGGGTTTTGAAGAAGAAACACCCGAAGTATATAATAATTCTAAACTAAAGAGAAGCTAGCAGCGCGAACCTTTTTTTCAATTTACATTTGTTCAGGAACAGCAATACCTAATACACTCATTGCTTTTTGCAAGGTAGCAGCAGTTAAAATACCCAATTGAATACGTACTTGTTTTTTAGCATCAGTTTCTGCATTCGCAATAGAGTGTTCGGCGTAAAAAGTATTAAACAACTTAGCTAAGTTAAAAGTATATATTGCCACTTTGGAGGGATCTAAATTGTCGGCAGCCTCATTAATAATCGCAGGGAAGGAGGATAGTTCAATAGCTAATTGCTTTTCTAAAGGCAATAGCTCATTTAGCGTAAGTGAAATATCGGTGCCCGTTTTTCTCAAAATACTTTTAATACGTGCGTGAGTGTATTGAATGAATGGGCCGGTGAAGCCATGAAAGTCAATACTTTCTTCTGGGTTGAATATCATTTTCTTTTTAGGATCCACTCTTAAAAGGAAAAATTTAAGTGCCCCTAATCCGATGGTATTATACAATTCGGTGAGTTGATCTGCAGTAAAATCTGAAACTTTTCCTAAAGCTTCTGTTTTTTCTTTGGAGATATTAATCATCGCGTCTACTAAATCATCTGCATCCACTACGGTACCTTCTCTGCTTTTCATTTTACCTGTAGGAAGTTCTACCATACCATAGCTTAAATGATAAATACCATCTGCTGCAGGTAATTGCAGTTTTTGACAAATTAATTTAAGTACTTTAAAATGATAATTTTGTTCATCACCCACTACGTAGATACTGGCATCATTATTAAATTCTTTTTGTTTTAATTGTGCTAATCCAATGTCTTGTGTCATATAAACCGAAGTGCCATCTTTACGACGAACAATTTTTTCATCTAACCCATCAGCAGTTAAATCAATCCATACAGAACTATCTTCTTTTTGATAAAATACTTTTTTAGTCAGTCCTTCTTCTACTAATTCTTTACCTAATAAATAGGTATTGCTTTCATAGTAGGTTTTGAAAAAGTCGGATCCAATTTTTTTATAGGTCACTTCAAATCCTTCGTATACCCATGTATTCATTCTTTTCCATAAAGCTAAAGTGTCTGCGTCACCCTGTTCCCATTTCAAAAGCATTTCCTGTGCACCTTTCAAAATAGAGGCTTCTTTTTCGGCAGTTTCTTGTAACATACCACCCGCTACTAAATTGGCCACCTCCGCTTTATAGGCGTCATTGTATTTAACGTAATAATCCCCTACAAAATGGTCACCTTTTTTATTCGTTGATTCCGGAGTAGCGCCATTGGCAAATAATTGCCAAGCAATCATACTTTTACAAATGTGAATACCGCGATCGTTTACAATACATGTTTTTACTACTTCATGTCCTTGTAATTTTAAAATTTCAGCAATACTCCATCCTAAAAAATTATTTCTTAAATGACCTAAGTGTAAAGGCTTATTCGTATTAGGGGAGGAGTACTCCACCATAATTTTTTGCTTGCTAGTTGTTGCGGGGACTAAATTTTTGGGATCTGCGTTTTTTATATACTCAAACCAATAATCATTACTGATGGTAAAGTTTAAAAATCCTTTTACAATATTAAAGCTGGTAATAATAGAAGGAAGGGCAGTTTGCATTGCAGTGCCTAATTCATTTCCTACTACCTCAGGATTTTTGCCTAACTGTTTTACAAATGCAAAAAGTACAATAGTATAGTCTCCTTCAAATTCAGGTTTTGTCGCATTTACTAATACTTGTTCAGGTTCAATAGATACCTGGTATAAGCTATGTAAGCTGGTTGAAGTAGTATGTTTTAAAAGTGATATTAAATTCATAAAATAGGCTTGCCTTTGGCAAAAGTAATTAATTAAGATTATCTTAGCGCATACATGTTGAAACTACACGACTTTATTAGCAAAGTAATTCTTGATATGATAGATTGGGTTTATCCAATTTTCAAGAAAATGATGCCCTTAAAAACTTTTAGATATGCTGCCTGTGGTGGTGCTAATACCGTGTTGGATATCACTTTGTTTTTTGTAGCCTATAACTATATTCTTCAAAAACAAATCTTTCAGGTAGGCTCTTTAACAATAAGCCCCCATATAGCTTCTTTTATCATTAGCTTCTGCATTACTTTCCCCATAGGGTTCTATCTAAGTAGGTATGTTGTATTCCAAGAAACAACCGTAACTAAGCGGAAACAATTAATGAAATACTTTATAGTGGTATTAGGCTGTATATTGCTTAATTATGGCTTTTTAAAGCTTTTTGTTGATAAACTAGGTTGGTATCCCACCATGGCTAAAATTGTTACTACGTTCTTTGTGGTCATCTTTAGCTACTCCAGTCAAAAGAACTTCACTTTTAAGAGTTCAACGGCTGGAAATACCGAATTGACTGAAAATTAAGGCTATTTTCTCTGCCTTTTCTTCCCCTTTTTAATTGTTTTATGTCATTTAAGGCCTTCAAAATGTGTCATTTACTGCCATATATGACAAATTTGCACCCTTAGGCTTGCTTACCTATTATGGCATAAAGATTGACTATAGTAGTGTAATTAAACATTGAAAATCAAGCATTATGGCAAAAATAATAGGAATTGACTTAGGTACTACAAATAGTTGTGTATCGGTTATGGAAGGTGGCGAGCCTGTAGTTATCGCAAATGATGAAGGGCGTAGAACCACCCCATCGGTAGTAGCGTTTTTAAAGAATGGCGAACGTAAAGTAGGAGATCCTGCAAAGCGTCAAGCTATTACGAACCCTGAAAACACAATATCTAGTGTAAAGCGTTTTATGGGTCGTCGTTTTAATGAGATTACCGAAGAGAAGTCTCATTGGAGTTATAAAATTGTACAAGGCGAAAACGATACAGTTCGTGTCGATATTGATGGCCGTATGTATACTCCACAAGAAATTTCTGCAATGGTTTTACAAAAAATGAAAAAAACAGCAGAAGATTATTTAGGAACTGAAGTAACTGATGCTGTAATTACTGTGCCTGCTTATTTTAATGACGCTCAACGTCAAGCCACTAAAGAAGCGGGTGAGATTGCAGGTTTAAATGTTCGTCGTATTGTAAACGAACCTACTGCTGCAGCATTGGCTTATGGATTAGATAAGAAAAATGTAGAACAAAAAATAGCCGTATTTGATTTAGGTGGTGGAACTTTTGATATTTCTATCTTGGATTTAGGAGATGGTGTATTTGAAGTAAAATCTACCAATGGAGATACGCATTTAGGGGGTGATGATTTTGATAAAGTGATCATGGATTTTTTAGCAGATGAATTTAAAAAACAAGAAGCTATCGATTTAAGAAAAGATCCAATGGCATTGCAACGTTTAAAAGAAGCTGCTGAAAAAGCAAAAGTAGAATTAAGTTCTTCTTCTGAAACTGAAATTAACTTGCCTTATATTACTGCAGTGGATGGTGTTCCAAAACACTTAGTGTTAAAATTAACAAGAGCGAAGTTTGAATCATTAGCAGATAATTTATTTGCACGTTGCTTAAAGCCATGTGAAATTGCATTAAAAGATGCAGGTTATTCTGTAAGTCAAATTGATGAAGTAATATTAGTAGGAGGTTCTTCAAGAATTCCTAAAGTACAAGAGATTGTTGAAAAGTTCTTTGGTAAAAAACCTAACCGTTCTGTTAACCCTGATGAAGTGGTAGCAATTGGTGCAGGTATTCAAGGTGCTGTATTAACAGGAGATGTAAAAGATGTATTGTTATTAGATGTTACTCCATTAAACTTAGGTATTGAAACAATGGGTGGTGTAATGACAACAATGATTTCTTCTAACACTACTATTCCAACTAAGAAAATGGAAGTGTATTCAACTGCAAGTGATAGTCAACCTGGTGTACAAATTCATGTATTACAAGGGGAGCGTCCAATGGCGAATCAAAATAAAAGTTTAGGTATGTTCAACTTGGATGGTATTCCACCAGCACCAAGAGGCGTTCCTCAAATTGAAGTGACTTTTGATATTGATGCGAATGGTATCTTGAATGTTAGTGCAAAAGACAAAGGAACTGGTAAAGAACAAAAAATTAGAATTGAAGCGGGTAGTGGTTTGACTAAGGAAGAAATTGAAAAAATGAAAGCCGAAGCAAAAGCCAACGAAGCAGGTGACAAAATAGAAAAAGAAAGAGTAGAAAAATTAAACGAAGCGGACAGTTTGATTTTCCAAACGGAAAAACAATTGAAAGAATTTGGTGATAAAATTTCTGCTGATAAAAAAGCACCTATCGAAACAGCCTTGGCTAATTTAAAAGAAGCACATCAATCACAAGACGTTGTAAAAGTAGGCACTGCTTTAGAAGCAATGAACACTGCTTGGACAGCTGCAAGTGAAGAAATTTACAAAGCACAAGCTGCTGGAGCTGCCGGCCCAGAAGCACAAGGTGGTGAACAAGCAGGTGGACAACCCAATGGTGGTGCAAACAACGATACTGTTGAAGATGCACAGTTTGAAGAAGTAAAATAAATTTTGCAGTCCCTTTTTGGGTGCTGTAAAATAGTATTATAATGTTAAGCCCTTTCAGTTAATCCTGAGAGGGCTTATTTATTTAAATTAGTTTGTTGTACCTTCGCGCATCATAAATAAGATATGAAGCGAATAGAAAGACATAGAGCCATTTTAGGAGTAGACGAAAAAGCTACTTTGAGCGACTTAAAAAAAGTATATCGTAAGATCATGATGGAATGGCATCCTGATAAATTTCAGGAGAGTGATGATGCAAAAAAAATGGCCGAAGAGAAATCTGCTAAACTAATTTCCTCCTATCATTTTTTGGTAAGTATACATGCTGAAACAAGAGAAGCTACCTTAACAGAATATACTGCAACCACTACAGAGGCAAGCATTGATGATTTCGAATTTAAGTCTGAGATATTAAGAGTTGTTTTCTCTGATGGAAATGAATATGAATATTATGGTGTGCCCAAGGCCATTTATGTTAAGCTAGTGAATGCAGATACCCCAGATCGTTTTGCAAGACGACATATCTATGAGAACTACTTATACAGAAGTACTAGTAAGATTGTTGGAGGGAATGAGTAATTGTGTATAATTTGCTCAACAAAAAGAGTAATTTTTTCCGTTTTTTGTAACTAATAAATAGGTATTTGTAGTATTTTTAATACTCAATATTTATTTAATTTATTACTATGGAACACAATACAGATGGAGCTGCAAAATGCCCGTTTACAGGAGCTTCTACCGCCTCCAAAATGACAAGTGCAGGAACAAGAAATACCGATTGGTGGCCAAATCAATTAAGATTGAATATTCTACGCCAACATTCTTCCCTAACAAATCCAATGGGGGAATCCTTTAATTATGTAGAAGCTTTCAAAACTTTAGATTTAAAAGCTGTTAAAAAAGATATTGTCGATCTAATGACCACTTCTCAAGATTGGTGGCCGGCAGATTATGGACATTATGGGCCTTTCTTTATTCGTATGGCTTGGCATAGTGCTGGAACATATCGTACAACAGATGGTCGTGGTGGAGGTGGAGCAGGTATGCAACGTTTTGCACCTTTAAATAGCTGGCCTGATAATACCAATTTAGATAAAGCGCGTTTATTATTATGGCCTATTAAAAAGAAATATGGTCAAAAATTGTCTTGGGCCGACTTAATGATATTAGCAGGTAACTGTGCATTAGAATCAATGGGCTTTACAACTTTTGGTTTTGCAGGTGGTCGTGCCGATGTTTGGGAGCCACAAGAAGATGTGTATTGGGGAGCAGAGCGTGAGTGGTTAGGAGATAAAAGATATAGTGGTGATCGTGATTTAGAAAATCCATTGGCCGCTGTTCAAATGGGACTTATTTATGTGAACCCAGAAGGACCTAATGGCAATCCTGATCCTATTGCATCTGCAAGAGACATTCGTGAAACATTTGCACGTATGGCTATGAATGACGAAGAAACAGTTGCCTTAATTGCGGGTGGACATACATTTGGAAAAACACATGGTGCGGCAGATCCAGGAAAATATGTAGGCAAAGAACCTGCAGGAGCAAGTATTGAAGAACAAGGCTTAGGATGGAAAAATACTTTACATTCAGGCAATGGTGTGAATACAATTACTTCAGGTTTAGAAGGTGCATGGACTACAACACCTACTAAATGGAGTAATAATTATTTTGAAAACTTATTTGGATTTGAATGGGAATTATCTAAAAGTCCAGCTGGGGCACATCAATGGAAGCCAAAAGCAGGAGCAGGTGCAGGAACAGTTCCTGACGCACATGATCCTTCCTTGAAACATGCGCCTACGATGTTAACTACGGATATTGCATTAAGAGTAGATCCTGCTTATGGACCTATCTCAAAAAGATTTTATGAAAATCCAGATCAATTCGCAGATGCATTTGCAAGAGCATGGTTTAAATTAACACATCGTGATATGGGGCCTCGCTCTCGTTATATTGGAACTGAAGTGCCAGCAGAAGTGTTGATTTGGCAGGATCCTATTCCTGCTGTTACACATAAATTAATAGATGCATCAGCTATTGCTGCATTGAAAACAAAAATATTGTCTTCAGGACTTTCAGTAAGTGCATTGGTTTCAACAGCATGGGCTTCTGCATCTACTTTCCGTGGTTCTGATAAGCGCGGTGGTGCAAATGGAGCACGTATTCGTTTAGCTCCTCAAAAGTTTTGGGCAGCGAATAATCCAGCGCAATTATCTAAAGTTTTAGATGCACTAGAAGGTATTCAAAAAGAATTCAATGCAGCTAATAAAGAAAAACAAGTTTCCCTTGCCGATTTAATAGTTTTAGGAGGAGGTGCCGCTATTGAAAAAGCCGCAAAGGACGGAGGACAAGAAGTTGAAGTTCCATTTACAGCGGGTAGAACAGATGCATCACAAGAAGAAACAGATGTTGAATCATTTGCAGTATTAGAACCCATTGCTGATGGATTCCGTAATTATATTAAACCACGTACTTTAATTTCTCCAGAAGAAATGATTATTGATAAAGCACAATTGTTAACACTTACTGCTCCAGAAATGACAGTACTAGTAGGAGGCTTGCGTGTTTTAGATACAAATTTCGATAATTCAAAGCATGGTGTATTTACAAATAAGCCTGGTGTTTTGAACAATGATTTTTTTGCACACTTAATTGATTTTACCACAACTTGGAAAGCAGCTGATGCACATCAATATACATTTGAAGGTAGTGATCGCGCTTCTGGAAAAGCAAAGTGGACAGGTACTAGAGTTGATTTAATTTTTGGATCAAATTCTGAGTTACGTGCACTTGCCGAAGTATATGCTTGTGAAGATGCCAAAGGAAAATTTGTAAATGATTTTGTTGCAGCTTGGACTAAAGTCATGAACTTAGATCGATTTGATTTAGCTTAAATTTTTTACAATACAAATAAAAGCCTTCCTAGTTGGGAAGGCTTTTTAAATATAGATAAGAACATGAAAAACAATATCAAGATTTTAGTAATTAGTTTATTTATTTCTGGCAGTTTATTTGCACAAAGTGGGCAAGCGCTTATTAAACAATCAATTCATGAACAGCAATCTAATTTAGTAGATGAGTTTAGATCGTTTTTATCTATTCCCAATGTTGCTGTCAATCCAAAAGGCTTGCAGGAAAACGCAAATTGGATTAGGGATTATATGAAATCAAAAGGTATTGAAGAAGTAAGTTTACTCAATTTGTCTAATAGTCAAATGCCTCCAGTGGTTTATGGTGAAGTAAAAGTGCCAGGTGCAACTGAAACAATTATTTTTTATGCGCACTACGATGGCCAACCGGTCGATACCAGCAAATGGTTTCAAGGTTTGCATCCATTTAAACCGACACTTTACAGTGGTAGCTATGAAAATGGGGCCACAGCTTTACCTTGGTTAACTAAAGGAAATAATTATGATCTAAATGCTAGAATTTATGCAAGAGGGGCCTCTGATGATAAAGCAGGAGTGATGGCTATTATTAATGCATATGCACAATTAAAAGCTTTACAAATTAAACCTACTGTCAATATTAAGTTTTTCTTCGAAGGAGAAGAAGAAGCAGGTTCTCCAAATTTAGAATCGCTTTTAGAATTGTATAAAAATAAATTAGCAGCCAATATGTGGGTGATTTGTGATGGCCCCGTGCATCAGTCAGGCAAAAAACAACTGGTAATGGGTGTGAGAGGTGATACGCATTTAGAATTGACTGTTTTTGGGCCAAAGCGTCCATTGCATTCAGGACATTATGGTAATTGGGTATTGAATCCTGCGATGGAACTAGTAAGATTATTAGCCAGTATGAAAAATGAAAAAGGAGAAGTTACCATCAAAGGTTTTTATGATGATGTGACTCCTTTAACCAATGCCGAAAAACAAGCGCTTGCTAATATTCCTAGTGTAGAGGAGTCTTTAAAAAAAGAATTAGGTATAAATGCCACCGAAAGACAAGGTGCTTTGAATGATGCTTTACAACTGCCTTCTTTAAACATTAATGGTATTCAAAGTGCTGGTGTAGGTAAATTATCTGCCAACGTCATTCCAACTAAAGCTATTGCATCTGTAGACATGAGATTGGTAAAAGGAAATGATTGGGAAAAACAACAACAAAAAGTAATTGACCATATTAGAGCACAAGGTTTTTTTGTAACTGATAAAGAACCTACAGAAGAAGAAAGGAGATTGAATGCCAAAATTTGTATGGTAGTGCAAGACAAGAAAAGTTACAATGCTCAAAAAACATCTTTAGACAATCCTTATGTAAGACGCCTATCTAAAGCTATTTCACTTACTAATAATGAATTGCCGGTAATTCTTCCTACACTAGGAGGTAGTTTACCCTTATTTGTTTTTGAAAAAGTATTACATACATCACCTGTGACTGTGCCTATCGCCAATCATGATAATAATCAACATGCCGAAAATGAGAATATTAAGTTGAAGAACTTTTTTGAGGGGATATCCGTTTTTGCTTCCATAATGACCATGGAGAAATAATTAATCTGAGAATCTTTCAGTATATTGAAGGTAGAAAATATAAATTTCTATTATCAAATTGTAGCTTTTATGAAGACATTTTTTAAAAACAAATTCATTCGTGTTAGTGTTTTAGCACTCGTAATTATATCGTCATTTGCTTTTACCATTCCTGGTTTGGTAGATTGGGCAATGGTAGCGCGTATTCGTGAAGAAGGTTTGCAGCGTTCTAAAGTCATGGAATATGAATCCTATATTGTAGATGTATTGGGCGCTAGACTTACTTTGTCTCGTGATATGCAACGTGCACAGGTTTGGGCTTTGGATGAAATGAAAAAAATGGGATTAAGTCAAGTAAATAGTGAAGCTTATATGGATTATGGTGTTACTTGGGATAATGAATATGTATCTGCGCATATGATTGAACCTGATTACATGCCACTTAATGCTTATCCCATTGCCTATACTGCAGGTACACCAGGTAAAATAAATGCAGAAGCAATTATCGTTGATATACAAACAAAAGAAGATGTAGAAACGTATAGAGGTAAACTAAATGGGAAGGCAGTATTAATTTCAAATTTAGCTGTAATAGATCTACAAACACTTACTAATGGAGTACATCGTTATAATAATGATGAACTTATTGCACTTGAACAATCGGCAATTACACCCATAAAACCCAAGCCAGCAAGAGTTATTATTAACCCTACAATTATTACTGCTGTAGAACGGTTGGCATTTTTAAAATCAGAAAATGTTGCAGTGGTATTACAAACTGATGGCAATCGATTAGGTATTGTGCCTGGTTATTCTCGTCCTGGTGTGAGAGATGATGGTTGGAGTGCAGCCGGTATGCTTAATGCATCGCCAATATTAGCAGTGACACCTGAGCATTATAATAGAATGTATCGTATTTTAAAACGTGGCATTTCTGTTAAGATTGAAGTGGAGATTAAAAATAAAATTGGAGACAAAGTAGAACAAGCCATGAATCTTGTGGGTGAAATTCCTGGTACCGATCCAAAAGCAGGTGTCGTAATGGTAGGTGCACATTTTGATACTTGGCATGGAAGTTCTAATGCAAGTGATAATTCATCAGGAACTGCAGTAGCATTAGAAGCTATGCGTATACTTAAAACATTAGGGGTAAAACCTATGCGTACTATTCGTATTGCATTATGGTCAGGAGAAGAGCAAGGACTTTATGGTTCTCGTGCTTATGTTCAAAAACATTTTGGTGATCCTCGTAATCCTGCCATAGGTATAAAACCTGAGTATGAATTTTTATCTGCCTATTTTAATCAAGATTATGGTGCTGGTCAATATCGTGGTATATACTTACAAGGCAATGAGGCTGCACGTTCTATGCTTACTGCATGGATGGAACCTTTCCGTGATTTAGGGATGACTATGGTTTCTAATCAAAGTTTAGGAAGTACAGACCATGTATCTTTTGATGAAGTGGGTCTTCCAGGTTTTCAGTATTTACAAGACAGAACGCCAGGTACTGCAGGTCATACCAATCTTGATTATCTTGAAGGAATTCAACCAGAAGATTTAATGAAAAATGCAACGATAATGGCTTCTTATATTTATCATGCTGCGATGGCAACAGAAAGAATTCCGAGAAAAGCGATGCCGAACTTAAAATAATTTTAATCTTACCCAAATTCATTAAGGATTGCCGGCTCCATTTCATTACGCCGTCTTCCTAAATGTTGGTCTTACCCAAATTCATTTAGGATTGCCGGCTTCATTTCATTACGCCGTCTTCCTAAATGTTGGTCTTACCCAAAGCCTCTACAATCCCGAATTTCGGGATTGCGGGGCATTTTTATTTATTTGCTTTTTCGAGCGAGCTCGAATCGCCATAAATTAAAAATGCCCCGACACTACGTGTCGAGGCATTTGTGCCCAGAACAGGAATCGAACCTGCACATCCTTGCGAACGCTAGATTTTGAGTCTAGTGCGTCTACCAATTCCGCCATCTGGGCAGGGGTGCAATATTACACTATTAACGAAAATCTGCCAAAATACGATCTAGGTATTTTTTCTTGTAGTAATACTCCTTTATTTGCAACATTCCTTCTTGGGAAATAGTATCGACCGAACTAGTTTCCAAATACGCTTTAATAGGGCTGTAAATTTCATTTTCAATAATTTTTACTTTATCAAGAACCATCTTTTTCTCTGTTTCATCGATTGCATCCATCCATGCCTCATTTAATTCCATCATTTCCATTAAAAAATCGGGACGTAAGGCATATTTCTCATCAGCTTCTATACAACCTTTAATTTCTAAAACATAGGGTAATACTAAAGCCGGATTTTGTAAAAGCGTAAAGGCTTTATTGGCCATCGCAGATTTTTCTAGTGCTTCCTCTTGCTCTGTTTCGCTACCTTGGGTAAATTTATCAGGATGTGAAGCACGCTGAATTGCCATAAAAGCTGCACGCAATTTTATCGTATCTACTTGAAAACCAATTGGGAGACCGAACAATTCAAAATAGTTCATTTTAATATTTTGTATATTGTGTAAAATTACCAAAATGCCGGTTATTGGGCTTATTAAAGAAGGAAAAGTTCCTAGCGACAATAGAGTGGCGCTTACGCCAAAGCAGTGTAGTTATTTAGTAACTCAATTCCCTGATTGGGATATTATAGTGGAATCCTCTCTCAATAGATGCTTTAAAGACAGAGAATACGAAAGAGAAGGGATCAAAATAGTACAAGATATTAGTAGTGCAGACATCTTATTAGGCATTAAAGAAGTGCCCAAAGAGCAGTTAATTCCCAATAAAAAGTATTTGTTTTTCTCTCATACCAAAAAGGCGCAGGTGTTTAATCAGGCATTGTTTCATGCATTAATGGATAAAAATATTACCCTTATCGATTATGAGTGTTTAGAACATGAAGATGGACAAAGACTTATTGGTTTTGGATTTTTTGCAGGTATAGTTGGTGCGCACAATGGCATTATGGCTTATGGCAATAGAACCAAAGAATTTAAGTTAAGTAGAGTGAAGGAGGTGAAAGATTATATGGAATTAATACATACTTATTTTGGTTTGAAATTACCCAATATAAAAATTGCAATCACGGGTTCTGGTAGAGTCGCACATGGTATTTTAGAAATTATGAATTTAATGGATGTGCAGCAAGTAGAACCTGATGAGTATATTAATAGGAAGTATGCGTATCCAGTGTATGTACATTTAAAAGGCGCAGACTTGTATATACACAAAACAAAAGATTCGTATGATCGTACCGATTTTCATGCACATCCTGAAAACTATAATTGTTTATTTAATAATTATATTAACCATACTCATATTTTAATGAATGGTATTTATTGGGAGCCAGGCATTGCACCACTTTTTAGCATGGACGATTTAAAAGAAGACGAATTTGCTTTAACCACAATTGCAGATATTACGGATGATGCGCATGGAAGTGTTCCATGCAATTTGGGTGATTCAACAGCGGAAGATCCTATATATGGGGTGAATATTAGCACTTGTGAAAAAACTGCGCCCTATATGCACAATGGAATAGATATAATGGCAGTAGGCAATTTGCCTAACGAATTGCCTCGAGACGCCAGTAGATATTTTGGTGAACAATTAATTAAATATGTAATTCCAGATTTAATTGCTGGAGGGAACAACATTATAGAAGGTGCAACTATGTTGGATAAAGGAAAACTAAGTGCTAAGTTTTCTTATTTGGCTGATTATTCAAAACACTAAATCTTTAGAAGGGACGATTAGGAAGCGTTTTACAAATGCAAATAATAATCTTTAAGTAGATCTGTGAATGATGTTGAATAACTGTTATCTGTATTTTTAATGACAATTTTATTTCTTAGCACTATCAATTCTTTGTGTAAGCCTTGTTTATTTTTCTGAAAATGTAGAAAAGATCTAAAGGGTAAATGTTTTACATCGTTATATACCAATACTTCTTCCACTAAGTTTAATTGTTGAGCTTCCGCTAATTTTTGCATAGTATAGGCACGAAGCGTAGGTACTAAAACCATAAAACTTCCATTATCCATTAATAAAGTGGCAACATTTTCTATTAAAGTAGACCAGGCTAATTCAGTACTATGCGATGCTTTATTTTTATTGTCATCAGGTGATTTTAAATCGCCTTCATAAAAGGGAGGATTGGTTATTATGACATCAAAAAATGGAGGATCAGTATGTTTTACATGCGTAAAAGTAGCCGTGTAGTTTTGTATGGAATCATTCACAAGATGAAGACGTTCTTTCCAAGGACTTAATGTAAAATTTGAACTGGCTTCTGCAGCTGCTTGTGATTCAATTTCTACAGCAGTTATGTTGGTTTTAGATTTTTCAGTGACTTGAGCTAGCATTAAACTTAATAAACCAGTTCCAGTTCCAATATCTAAAATAGTCTTAGCATTCTTTGTTGAAATTTGTTGTGCAGCCCAGGCCCCAAATAAACATGCATCAGTACATACTTTCATTGAAGTATGCTGCTGATGCACGATAAACTGTTTACATTGAAAATAGGGGTTAGCCACTATTCTGCACTTAAACTAGCTCCTAAATATTCTTTATTTAATCTAGCAATGTTCGCTATGGAGATTTCTTTAGGACAAGTTGCTTCACAAGCACCTGTATTGGTACAAGATCCAAATCCTTCTTTATCCATTTGCGCTACCATATTTAATACACGTAATTTTCTTTCTGGAGCACCTTGTGGCAACAAAGCTAAATGAGATACTTTAGCACTTAAAAATAACATAGCAGAACTATTCTTACAGGCTGCTACGCAAGCACCACATCCAATACACATTGCTGCTGCAAAAGCATCATCAGCATTTTGCTTTTCTATAGGTAGGCTATTGCCATCAACAGCATTACCTGTATTGACACTAATATAACCACCTGCTTGTATAATTCTATCAAAGGCAGAACGGTCAACGGTTAAATCCTTTACAATAGGAAAGGAGTTAGCTCTCCATGGTTCAATCACAATAGTTTCACCGTCTTTAAAAGCACGCATATGCAGTTGACAAGTGGTGTTGGCTTGCCAAGGACCATGTGGCTTTCCATTAATATATAAAGAACACATACCGCAAATGCCTTCACGACAATCATGGTCAAAGGCAACTGGGTCTCCGCCTTCGGTAATTAATTTTTCATTTAAAATATCCAGCATTTCTAAAAAAGACATTTCATCTGAAATACCAGCAACATCATAAGTTACAAATGCACCAGCCGTATTGGCATTTCTTTGGCGCCAAACTTTCACTTTTAAATTCATTGTATTTTGAGACATAGCTAAAAAATTATTCTGTAAATATTTTGTGTTAGTGTTGAGTGATTATTTATAATTACGTTGACTTGGTTTGATGACATCGTATTTCAACTCTTCTTTATGTAACTGCCATTCATGTTCGCCTTTGTTTTCCCAAGCAGAAACAAACATAAAGTTTTCATCATCTCTTAAAGCTTCTCCTTCTGGAGTTTGGTATTCTTCTCTAAAGTGTCCGCCACAACTCTCTTCTCTAGTTAAGGCATCAATACACATTAACTCACCAAGCTCAATAAAGTCGGCCACGCGATTGGCCTTGTCTAATTCAGGATTGTATTCATTAATTTCTCCAGGAATTCTTAGATCAGACCAGAATTCTTTTTTCAAAGCTTGCACTTCTTTTATAGCTTGTGTTAGTCCTTCTTTATTTCTAGCCATTCCACATTTGTCCCAGATAATTTTACCTAAACGTTTGTGAAAACTTTCTGCAGATTGTTTGCCATTAATATTTTTTAAAGAAGCTATACGGTCTGCTACTTTTTTAGCCGCTTCTTCAAAGGCAGGATGTGTAGTAGGTATTGCAGCATTGTAAATTTCATCTGCTAAATTATTACCCACTGTATAAGGCGCTACAAAGTAGCCATCTGCTAAACCCTGCATTAAGGCACTTGCTCCTAAACGGTTCGCACCATGGTCACTAAAGTTAGCTTCTCCTAAAGCATATAAACCAGGCACTGTAGTTTGTAATTCATAATCTACCCATAAACCGCCCATGGTATAATGCACGGCTGGATAAATACGCATAGGCACTTCGTATGGATTTTCTCCAGTGATTTTTGCGTACATTTCAAATAGGTTACCATATTTTTCTTTCACGACTTCTTTACCTAAGGCAATAATTTGATCGGCTGATACATTAGAAAGTCCTTGTTTGCTCACTTCAATTTTACCATATCTTAAGATAGCTGCTGCATAATCTAAATACACCGCTTGTTTAGAAGTACCTACACCAAATCCAGCATCACATCTTTCTTTTGCTGCTCTTGAAGCTACATCACGTGGAACTAAATTTCCAAAAGCAGGGTAGCGACGCTCTAAAAAATAATCTCTATCGGCTTCTGGTATTTCATTTGCTTTTCTTGTCTCTCCTATATTTTTAGGCACCCATATACGTCCATCATTTCTTAAAGACTCTGACATCAATGTTAATTTAGATTGATGATCGCCACTTACCGGTATACAAGTTGGGTGAATTTGAGTGAAACAAGGGTTGGCAAAATAAGCACCTTGCTTATGCGCTTTCCAAGCAGCGGTTACATTTGATCCCATCGCATTGGTTGATAAATAATATACATTACCATATCCACCAGAACATATTAAAACAGCATGTCCAAAATGTTTTTCTAATTCACCTGTAATTAAATTACGTGCAATAATACCTTTTGCCTTTCCATCAATTTTTACAATATCCAACATTTCATGTCTTGCATGCATGGTTACATTGCCTAATGCTACTTGACGCTCTAAAGCTTGGTAAGCACCAATTAATAATTGTTGACCCGTTTGTCCTGCTGCATAAAAAGTTCTTTGAACCTGTGTACCACCAAAACTACGGTTACTTAATAATCCACCATATTCACGAGCAAAGGGTACACCCTGTGCCACACATTGATCAATAATATTCGAACTCACTTCTGCTAAGCGATGAACGTTGGCTTCGCGCGCACGGTAATCACCCCCTTTAATAGTATCGTAAAATAATCTGAAAACACTATCTCCGTCGTTTTGATAATTCTTGGCAGCATTAATACCTCCTTGTGCTGCAATACTATGTGCACGACGAGGAGAATCTTGAAAACAAAATGCTTTTACTTTATATCCCAATTCACCCATGGCAGCAGCAGCAGAAGCGCCAGCAAGACCCGTGCCTACAATAATGACTTCCATTTTTCTTTTGTTGGCAGGGTTCACTAACTTACAATGACCTTTATAGTCTACCCATTTGTCATCTAATTTTCCGGATGGTATTTTTGAGTCTAACATATTTAATCTTTTATCTATCGTTTAGAATATTTTTATTTTCAAATTTTAATTTACCCAGTGTAAATAAAAACTAATGGGCATCATGGCAAAAGCCAAAGGAATAATAATAGCAAAACCATATCCTAAGGTACTTATCATGGCATGATATCTTTTATTATGAACACCAATGGTTTTGAATGCACTTTGAAAACCATGAGCCAAGTGATAGGCTAAGGCTATACAAGAAATAACATAAAATAAAACCACCCAACAATTTTGAAAAGTATCTTGCATCACAGCATATAAATTATGCACTATAAATCCATTGCCTAAATCCATTTCTGCAACGCCTGTAATTCTGGATGGAATCCAAAAATGTTTCCAATGAATAATAAAAAACATTAATAATATAGTTCCTAAAATAGCCATGCTTCTGCTATACCATTTACTACCTTTTGAATAATTTACTTCATAGCCAATTTTTCTTTTGCTTCTATTTTCTAAGGTTAGCATATAGCCTTGAATAATGTGTAGAAAAATTCCTAAGAACAATCCAATTTCTAAAATGCGGGGTACTACAAAACTTCCCATAAAATGAGCAGCCTTGTTAAACATAACACCACCATCCATAGCCCAAATGCAAGCATTCAATCCTGCATGTACCACTAAAAATAAGACTAAGAAAATACCCGTGAAAGCCATTACTAATTTTTTTCCCACGGAGGATGTAAACATTTGCTTAAAGGTCATAATAAGATGTATTTTAAATCGGTGCAAAAGTAAGTACGAATTGCGAGCTTAGAATAAATCGTAGCATGATTTTTCACAGAATTCATAAATAAATAAAACAAGTCCTTCAAAAAGCCCCTTTAGATAAGTTATTCACCACTTGTATAAAAATTGAGCCGTGAACATATATTGACTTAATTTTATACCATGATTAAAGTGCTAACTATACTTTGGAATAGCTTCAAAATGGCCCTTGGAGAGTTAAAAGCCAATAAGCTAAGAACCTTTCTTTCTCTATTTGGCATCACCATTGGTATCTTTTGTATCATTGGGGTTTTGGCCACCATTGATAGTTTACAATCAAAAATTAAAAGCGACTTATCAAGTTTTGGAAACAATTCGGTCTATATTGATAAATGGGATTATTCCGGAGGCCCTGAATATCCTTGGTGGAAATTTGTTAAACGACCAAGTATGAAAATGGAGGAAATGGAGTTCGTTAAAAAGAAGAGTACGCTGGCTTCCAATATGGCTTTTGTTATGCAAACCCAAGAGTCTTTTTCTTATCAGGATAATGTATTAAAAGGGGTTAATATATACGGGATTACTCCAGATTATAAAAAAATACAATCTTTTAATATTGGGTATGGAAGGTATTTAAGTGAGTCAGATTTTACACGTGGAGTACCTTATGTAGTGATAGGATATAAAGTGGCAGAGGAGTTATATGGAAAAGCCGATAAAGGAGTGGGTAAAACCATTACTTACAAAGGTCGCAAGCTCTTAGTCATTGGAGTCATTGAAAAACAGGGTTCTGCTATTATTAATGGATATGATTATGATAAGAGTACTATTGTTACGCATAATTATATGGCTTCGGTTTATAATCCCGACAATTTAGGACCCATTATTATGGTGCAACCTAAACCAGGCATTACTTCCAAGGCTTTACAAGAAGAGCTAACGGGTATCATGCGTCAAATTAGAAAACTAAGTCCAACACAGGATGATAATTTTACTTGTAATGATGTGGCTCAATTTAAAGACCAAGTGGAGAGTGTATTTGGTGCCGTGAATAAAGGTGGTTGGGCCATTGCAGGACTTTCTTTAATAGTGGGTGCGTTTGGGGTTGCCAATATAATGTTCGTAACAGTGAGAGAAAGAACTAGTCAAATTGGATTAAAAAAAGCGATAGGTGCCAAAAGTTCCTCTATTTTATATGAGTTTTTATTAGAGAGTGCTTTTTTATGTATTATAGGAGGTTTGGTAGGGCTATTTTTAGTTTGGATACTTACTTTAGCATTGAGTTCATTTCTTCCATTTGCTATAACCATTGCGCCTAGTATTATATTTTTAGCCTTTAGTATTTGTATTATTTTAGGAGTGGTTTCAGGAATTATTCCTGCCTCTATTGCTGCTAAAATGAATCCGGTAGAAGCTATTAGAACAAAGTAATAATCGTATTTTTTTAAGCTTTATCTTTGTGGGGTGAATACTCCATCTATAACTATATTAGCCATAGAATCTTCCTGCGATGAAACCGCTGCCTCCATTATAGTGAATGGAAAAATCTTGTCCAATTTTATTGCCAATCAAACCATACATGAAAAATTTGGAGGCGTAGTGCCGGAATTGGCCAGTAGAGCACATATGGAAAACATTGTACCCGTGGTAGATGCCGCCTTAAAAAAAGCCTTCCCTGAAAATACAGTTACTCAAAGTTTAGCGAATTTAGATGCTATTGCATTTACACAAGCACCAGGTTTAATTGGGAGTTTATTAGTGGGTGCACAATTTGCAAAGTCTTTGGCACTATCACTTGACAAGCCCTTAATTGCGGTGCATCATATGCAAGCACATGTGTTGGCAAATTTGATAGATGATCCAAAACCAAGTTTCCCTTTTTTATGTTTAACAGTAAGTGGTGGGCATACACAAATAGTAAGGTGTAATAGTGCTTCTAACATGGTGATATTGGGTGAAACCATTGATGATGCTGCTGGAGAAGCATTCGATAAAATTTCAAAATTATTAGGACTACCTTATCCTGGTGGACCGCTCTTAGATAAATTAGCACAGCAAGGAAATCCCAAAGCCTTTGTTTTTGCAAAACCTCAAGTACCTAATTTAGATTATTCTTTTAGTGGATTAAAAACAAGTGTTTTGTATTTTTTACAAAAACAATCGCCTGAATTTATCCAAGAAAATCTAAATGATTTATGTGCTTCTGTTCAATATACTATTGTAGAGATCTTATTAAAACAGCTCAAAAAAGCAATACAGGAAACCGGCATTCATGAGTTTTGTATTGCTGGGGGAGTGAGTGCTAATTCAGGCCTTCGACATGGGGTAGCCCAACTTGCACAAAAAACAAAGTCCACGGTATTTTTGCCCGCTTTTGAATACTGCACCGACAATGCTGCTATGATTGCCATGGCCGCTCATTTTAAGTACGTAGAAGGGGCTTTTGAAAGTTTAGCTATTACCGCAAGCGCAAGAGCAAATTGGTAAATTAAAAAGGATTAACTTTGCAGCCTCAAAAACAGTTCACAAATGATTAGTGCAAGAAACGTCACCTTAGCCTATGGTAAAAGGGTTTTATTCGATGAAGTGAATATTAGCTTCACGAAAGGAAATTGTTATGGTATCATTGGCGCCAATGGTGCTGGAAAATCTACTTTTTTAAAAATATTAAGTGGGGAAATTGAACCCAATAAAGGCACGGTTGAAATTACACCAGGAGAAAGAATGGCCGTATTAAAACAAAATCAATTTGAATTTGATGAGCAAACTGTTTTGAATACAGTTTTAATGGGGCATAAAAGAATGTGGGAGGTAATGCATGCTAAAGATGCTTTATATGCTAAAGAAGATTTTACCGAAGAAGATGGTATTAAAGCGGGTGAAATGGAAGCTGAGTTTGGGGAGATGGGTGGATATGAATCTGAAAGTAATGCGGCTAGTTTATTAAGTGATTTAGGTGTGAAGGAATCGATGCACCAAGATTTAATGAAAGATATTCCAAGCAATTTTAAACTTCGAGTTTTATTAGCACAATCTCTATTTGGTAATCCTGATATTTTATTATTAGATGAGCCTACGAATGGTTTGGATATTGAAACTATTGGATGGTTGGAGAATTTCTTAGCCGATTATCAAAATATAGTACTAGTTGTAAGTCACGATCGTCACTTCTTAGATACAGTGTGTACGCACGTTTCAGACGTTGACCGTTCTAAAATAAAAACATTTACAGGCAACTATTCTTTCTGGTATGAGTCGTCTCAGTTAATGGCACGTCAAATGTCAGACAAGAATAAAAAGAATGAAGACAAACGTGCAGCCTTATTAGATTTTATTGCGCGTTTCTCGGCGAATGCAAGTAAGAGTAAGCAAGCAACTTCTCGTAAAAAAGCATTAGAGAAATTAACCATTGAAGAAATTGAACCATCTAACAGAAAATATCCAGGTATTATTTTTCAACCACTACGTGAAGTGGGCAATCAAATTTTGAATGTAGAAAAATTAAAAAAAGAAGTAGATGGCCGTGTATTATTCAAAGACGTTTCTTTTTCAGTTAGTAAAAATGATAAAATTGCTTTTTTAAGTAGAGACCCATTAGCCATTACTTATTTCTTCGACATTATTAATAACAATGGTAAAGCTGATGGCGGAAGTTTTGAGTGGGGAACCACTATTACTAGTGCTTACTTACCAATGGAACATAATGGTTTCTTTAATGAAGCCTACACTTTAATGGATTGGCTTAGACAGTATGTTCCAGCCCATGTAACTGATGCCGATGAGCCCTTTATTAGAGGGTTTTTAGGCAAGATGTTATTTAGTGGAGATGATGTATCCAAAAAGACCAATGTCTTAAGTGGGGGAGAAAAAGTACGCTGTATGGTGAGTAAAATGATGCTTCAAAACCCAAATGTGGTTATTTTGGATCAACCTACGAACCATTTAGACTTAGAAAGTATCCAAAGTTTTAACGAAGGCTGTCAAAACTACCCAGGTGTGGTATTAATCACTTCACATGACCATACTTTCATGCAAACAGTGGCCAATAGAGTGATCGAAATTACCCCTAAAGGGATCATTGATAGATTGATGACTTTTGATGAATATATGGAAGATAAAAGGGTACAGGAATTAAGGGCGGAAATGTATGCATAAGGCCTACTAAATCCCTTATAGCTTCATGAAAACCAACATTTTATCCTTTTTTATACCTAATTGGGTGAAATCTTCAAAAAAACACTAAAATAAATGGGAGTGTAAAGGTTATTTACTTACCTTTGCCGTCCGTAAAAAATAATTTCTCATGGCTAGAGTATGTCAATTAACAGGAAAGAAGCCGATGTCTGGAAACAGTGTTTCGCACTCCAACATCAAGACTAAACGTCGTTTCCTTCCGAATTTGCAAAAGAAGCGTTTCTACTTCATAGAAGAAGATCGCTGGATTACCTTAAAAGTATCAACTGATGCTATCAGAACCATTAATAAGAATGGTTTAGCTTCTGTTGTTAAAGATCTTAGAGCCCAAGGCGACAAGATATAATTAACCCAATTAAGTATAACTTATAATATACCATCATGGCAAGGAAAGGAAATAGAGTTCAAGTAATATTAGAGTGCACTGAGCACAAGACTACTGGTTTACCAGGAACTAGTCGTTATATTACTACAAAGAACAAGAAGAATACTCCAGATCGTTTGGAGTTCAAAAAGTATAACCCAATTTTGAAAAAAGTAACGTTACATAAAGAAATTAAATAGACATGGCAAAATCAGCATCTAAAAACGCGAAAGTAAAAGATCTTAAGGCTTCAGCTGAAGCAAAAAACTGGACTAAAGTAATTAAAGCTATCCGTAGCCCTAAAACAGGCGCGTATACTTTTAAAGAGAATATCGTTCACAAAGATCTTGTAAAAGAATTCTTAGCCGCGAAATAGTTTTAAAATCTGATTACAGATTTTAATCTTCTACAAAACATTTAAAGTTCAGACCTAGTCTGGACTTTTTCTTTTTAACCTATACTAGATTCTATATTTATTGATTAAATTTACAACATGAGTTTTTTAGGTAAATTATTTGGAAAAAAAGAAAAGGAGACCCTCAATGAAGGGTTAGAGAAAACCAAGAAGGGGTTTTTGGAAAGAATTTCTAAAGCTATTATTGGAAAAACTTCTGTTGATGAAGAAGTGCTAGATCAATTAGAAGAGGAATTAATAGGTGCTGATGTGGGTGTCGAAACAACTTTAGCCCTCATTGAAAAATTACAACAGCGCGTAAAAAAAGAAAAATATTTATCTACCACTGAATTAAACGGCTTATTGCACCAAGAAATCGTTTCTTTATTAGTAGATGCGCCTTCACAGCAGCTTGGATTTATTCCGCCCGCAGATACAAAGCCTTATGTAATATTAGTAGTGGGGGTGAATGGTGTAGGTAAAACAACTACTATTGGTAAATTAGCACATCATTACAAAGAAGCAGGTAATACAGTGATACTAGGTGCTGCAGACACTTTTAGAGCTGCAGCAGCCGATCAATTAACTATTTGGAGCGAAAGAGTGGGTGTAGATATTGTGAAACAAAATCATGGAGCAGATCCTAGTGCGGTGGCTTTTGATACCATTCAATCTGCCATTGCCAAGAATGCAGATGTTGTTTTAATTGATACAGCAGGACGCTTGCATAATAAAGTTCATTTAATGGACGAGTTAAGTAAAATTAAACGTGTCATTGAAAAACAATTACCAGCAGCTCCGCATGAAATCTTATTAGTGTTAGATGGATCTACTGGACAAAATGCATTAGAACAAGCTAAACAATTCATGGCAGTGACAAATGTGAACGCGTTGGCTATAACAAAATTAGACGGCACTGCAAAAGGGGGTGTTGTATTATCAATTGCGCATCAATGTAAAATTCCTGTAAAATATATTGGAGTAGGGGAACAAATAAAAGATTTACTTTTATTCGATAAAGATGAATTTGTAGATTCTTTATTTCATTAACAATAAGTAACTCAGGCGTGTAAAATTCGGAGGCGCTCGTGTTATTTAAATATATACCTAACGCCTATTCCCCCTTGATTTTTAAAATAACCTTGTATAATACTAAAGGAAGGTTGCCAATCTATACTAATATTGAGAGGTGAGTTTTTTACTTTATAATCTAGGCCTATAATTCCATCAAATCCTACAGAAATATTGGACTTATCTAGGGTACTATTTTTCTTTTTCCATTCCTCGCTCCAAATACCTAAATGTCCTCCATACCCAATAAACCAAGACAATTGATTATCCTCTTTGATGGGGGTATAAATTTCATTTAGGACGGATAGCCAAAAGCCATCTAAAGTGATATACCCGGAAAGTTCAATGGCTTTATTGGTTCTGTAAAAACTTTTGTAGGTTAAAGCCCCTGGATACATTTTGACACCAAATGACTTTTTATAACCATCCTCATATAAATGCAAAGATCTATTTACGGGAGTGTCTATAATAATATCTTGAGCGAATAATAGTTGGAATAGGAATAAACTTAATACAGTAAAAAGTAAATGCTTTTTTGTCATAACAGATATTTGGGGGTACACAAATTTAAGGGTAAAATCTAAACGAAACTTGTTTAATAAATGCTAAAATTTTCATAAACAAGCTATATCAGCGCTAGGCAATCTTGCGAATAATGTTTAGGTTTGTAGTATGCATAGTTTTCAAGAATTATCAGAGAAATTTAATAAAGGGTTTGATGCAAATCATTTCCCTCAGGCACCAGCTACCCTATACGAACCAGGTAATTATTTCTTAAGTATTGGAGGCAAAAGAATAAGACCTGTCATGTGTTTATTAGGCAACGAATTGTTTAGCGATATTCATGCCGATGCATTTCAACTTTCTAATGCCGTTGAACTTTTTCACAATTTCACTTTAGTGCATGACGATATGATGGATGCGGCTGCTTTAAGAAGAGGGAAGGCTACTGTACACACTAAATATGATAGTAGTACTGCTTTATTAGTGGGGGATGTGATGATGATAAGGGCATATGAATATTTGCAAAAAATTCAACCTCAATTCCTGCCTAAAATACTACAACTGTTTAATACGACGGCTAAAGAAGTTTGTGAGGGTCAACAACTTGATATGGATTTTTCTAAAATGGAAAATGTAACAATGGATCAGTATATTCATATGATTACATTAAAAACTTCTGTGTTGTTAGCGGCAAGTTTAGAAATGGGTGCCATTTTAGGTGGGGCCAGTGTAAATAATTGTCAACATTTATATGAGTTTGGTAAAAAAATTGGTATTGCCTTTCAAGTACAAGATGATTATTTAGATGCGTTTGGTGATGCGGCGCTGTTTGGAAAAGAACCCGGAGGCGATATTAAACAGAATAAAAAAACATTTTTATTAATACATGCTTTAGAAGTGGCTAATGCGCAGCAGAAAAAGGAATTAATTACATTGTTAGCTTCCACGGCGCCTGATAAAGTGGAAAAAGTGCTATCCATTTTTAAATCATGTGGAGTGGATGCTTGGGCACAAGATTGTAAAGCAAAATACTTACAAGAAGCTTTCGAACATTTAGAAGCAATAGCGGTTGTATCTGATCGTAAAAAACCTTTGATAGAATTGGCGAATTACTTAATGAATAGAAATCAATAACCCTTTTCACATGATGAACTTATTTAGGAAGAAATCGATCGACAAAATTGTGAAAGATGCAGAAGCCGGATTAAGTGATGGTCATAGTGCCGGCAGTTTAAAAAGAGTATTGGGTGTTAAAGATTTAACCTTTATGGGCATTGCGGCTGTGGTAGGTGCGGGCATATTTTCGACCATTGGAACTGCTGCTTATCATGGAGGACCTGGCATTTCATTGTTATTTGTTGTTACTGCTATTACTTGCGGCTTTAGTGCCTTGTGTTATGCAGAATTTGCAAGTAGAGTTCCCATTGCAGGCAGCGCTTATACCTATGCCTATGTAACTTTTGGTGAATTAATAGCATGGATTATTGGTTGGGCCTTAATATTAGAATATGCTATTGGAAATATAGTGGTGGCCATTAGTTGGAGTGGCTATTTTGTTAATTTATTAGAAGGACTTCATATTCATTTGCCAGGGTGGCTTGCAACTAATTATGAACAAGCACAACAGGGGTATGATGAAGCAGTGAAACATTTAGCTGCAGGAGGAACGCCCGCTACTTTTAGTAAGTTGGCAAGAGTTGGTTATGATGCCATCACTAATGCACCACTTATTGGAAGCTGGAAATTAATTTTAAATATACCTGCTGCCATTATTGTTACCTTAATTACGGCTTTGGTATATAGAGGTATTAAAGAAAGTAAAAAGACCACCAATGCAATGGTTATTTTTAAGATAGTCATTATCGTAGGTGTAATTATTTTAGGATTCTATTATGTAGATACTAAAAACTGGGATCCATTTTTACCAAATGGTTTTAAAGGAGTGCTTGCTGGTGTATCAGCTGTTTTTTATGCCTATATTGGTTTTGATGCCATATCCACTACTGCAGAAGAATGTAAAAACCCTCAACGTGATTTACCAAGAGGTATGATTTATTCATTAATAATTTGTACCGTATTGTATATATTAATTGCATTGGTCTTAACAGGGATGGTTAATTATTCCCAATTAAAAGTAGATGACCCATTGGCCTTTGTTTTTGATCAATTAGGATTGCATAAAATAGGCTATATTATTTCTATAAGTGCAGTGGTGGCAACGACGAGTGTTTTATTGGTTTTTCAATTAGGTCAACCAAGAATATGGATGAGTATGAGTAGAGATGGTTTATTGCCTAAAAAATTCTCAAAAGTGCATCCAAAATTTGGGACTCCTGGATTCGCCACTATTGTAACAGGATTTTTTGTAGGCATTCCTTCTTTATTCATGTCTATTAGTAGAATGACCGATTTAACAAGTATTGGAACGTTATTTGCTTTTGTACTAGTTTGCTTTGGCGTATTAGTTTTACCGAAGCTACCTCCTAACACAGTGAAGCAAGCTTTTAGATTGCCTTATATTAATGGGAAGTATTTGATTCCAATTTTAGCGGCTTTATTTATGTTTTTATCAAAAGATAGAATTAGTAATGCTGTTTCGACACGAGCAAATGAAGGGTATCAAGAAATTCTATTTTTAGTTTTCATATTCATCTTAACGATTGTATCCATTCTTAGTTTTTTACGCAAATACTCTGTCATACCAATTATTGGAGCACTTTGCTGTTTATATTTAATGATTGAAATACCGCCTATAAGTTGGGTTTGGTTTTTTATATGGATGTGTTTAGGACTTGTTGTATATTCTTCTTTCGGACGCAAGAATAGTTTATTGTCAAAAGAACAAGTTTAATTTAATTAACACATGAAGTATCAGGTAGGCGACGAAATTCTTGTTTTACACACTAATGAAGAAGGCCGCATTATTGAAATCATGAATGAGGAAATGGTGATGATTGAAGTTAGAGGCGTGAAGTTTCCTGCTTACATGAATCAAATTGATTTTCCCTATTTTAAAAGATTTACGGAAAAAAAATTATTCCCTGAAAAAAAGGCACCACAGAAAATATATGTAGATCAAATCCCGAAAGAAAAAATTAAAGTAATTGAAGCTAAAGTTGAAGATGGTGTTTGGATTAATATTGTTCCCAAATTTAGTCTAGACGATTTTAATGATGAAATTGTAGAAAATTTAAAAATATTCATATCTAATCACACAAGAGTAGGTTATAAATTTGTGTATGAACAATCTTTTAATGGGGAAGTAGGTTTCGCTATTGAATCCACCCTGCATCCTTTTACCGATTTTTACATACATGATATTCCTTTTGCCGCAGTAAATGATTCACCAAGTTTTACCGTCGATTTTTCTTTAGTGGAGCCTCATAAAAAAAAGGCCGATCATTTTGAGACACATTTAAAAATAAAACCCAAACAATTGTTTCAAAAAATTGAAACTTTAAAAGAAGACAATAAAACAACGCTAACCTATTCCTTATTTGCTATTTATCCTGATAAAGCCGAAGACAATCATATACAAATGGATATTTTGCGATCTGCAGGTTTTAAAGTGTATGATGCCGCAAAAATTAAAGAGCATATTGCTCCAGCTAGATCGGTGATTGATTTACATATTGAAAAACTAGTAGATAGACATGATCACTTAACCAACTTTGAAATATTAACCATTCAATTAGCCGAGTTTGAAAAGTGGTTTGAATTAGCGCAATTTCATCATAAGCCTTCCTTAACCATCATCCACGGTGTTGGAACGGGCAAATTGAAAGGTGAAATTCATGATCTATTGAAAGTGAAAAAGGGCGTTAAAAATTTCATCAATCAATATTCCGATTTCTACGGCTATGGGGCCACAGAAGTATTTTTTGAGTATTGATTTATCGTCAAATTTTAATTACTTACCTTTGCCTTACTACAAACCCGAGCTATCGTGGTAAGCAATTACCAAGGAAAGTCCGGACAGCATAGGGTAACCCACCGGTGAATAGCCGGCGTCTCGATTTATCGGGACAGAGAAAGTGCCACAGAAAATAACTACCTCGCAAGGGGAAAAGGTGAAAACGTGCGGTAAAAGCGCACGGATAAGACAAGTAATTGTTTTATAGGGTAAACCTTGGGTGCTGTAATGCCACGTAAAGGAGCGCTTAAGAACGACTCGTTCAAGTTCCAG